>Ga0116227_10007729_pt1 | contig 20778 bp, 15 predicted proteins | sample S1TSphgellanicum_FD_89693 | JGI IMG/M metagenome (GOLD analysis project Ga0116227, IMG submission 89693) | Host-associated microbial communities from peat moss isolated from Minnesota, USA - S1T2_Fb - Sphagnum magellanicum MG | ecosystem: Host-associated > Plants > Peat moss > Unclassified...
CCATTTTGACCCAACCTTCGTCCATTCTTTGTCCTTCCGAGCCAAATTAGGTGGATAAGGGGGTGCCGGTGGCTAAGAAACCTGGTCAGTTTCAAGTTCCAGACCAAAATATCAAAAAGTGAATCATTATTTTGCAATTAAAAAAAACCCTAACCCTAAAACCTTACACATAAAATGTTCAAAAACAGAATGCAGGTATTGCAAAACATAAAATCACACAATCAAATATAATTCCTGCAAATTTTAATTACTTTCAGATATTGCAATAAAAAAAATTTGACAAAAAAAATCTTGCACCTTCCATCAAATGATGGAAGGTGCGGATATAATTAAATGTAAAAAACTTATATAATTTCTTTTATCTACATATAATTTAATATATGTAAATTCTAAAACAATCTAACCCATCATTTTTCAATTGAAATTCTCAATTTACATTACAAATTGTCATCCTTGTTAACTCTAATCCACATAGATTGCTTAATACATCAATTTTCAATTTTCATTTCTAATGAAGTAACATTTTGCTCCTCAAATCTCAATTCTAATGGAGTAGCATTTTGCTCACCAATTGGCTGATTTGAAGAAACAACAATTTTTTCAGCAAAGCCTAATGTGAAAAAAAATCATCAATTGATATGATGAAACAACATTTTTCTCAGCAATCGCTTAATTTAATGAAGCAACATTTTGCTTATGAACCTCCAAATCACCACCGTCACTAAAAAAAAGAAAAAAAAAACCTACTGCCATCGCCTTCTTCACATCACCACCACCAAAGGAAGGCAACGACATTTCTACTATCACCTTTTTCGTAACAAAACCACCAAAAAAAGGCGCAGGTTGCTAATTTCTTACAACAAAACCATCGAAGAAGGTGATGGAAGTTGTTGTCTACTTTTTCTTTGCTACAATGGAACCATAACAAAACAAAACCAGAAGCGACTATGTGCTCCAACAAAAAAAAATAGAAGATACCTTCACCTTTTGTTTTGTTTTGTTTTTTTTTTTTCATCCTCGTTTTAGTGCCATCAGCTTCTGAGCTCCCAAAAAAAAAATGGTGAGGGCAACAAAGTTGTTGTCGCCTTCTTTGCCGAGCTGTAACCAAAGAAAAAACAAGGCGATGGCAACAACGTTGTTGTCGCCTTCTTTTTTTTGTTGCAACAAAAAAAAACAAAAGAAGGTGACGACAACAAAGTTACCCATCACCTTTTTTGTTGCCTTGCAAGAAAAAGAAAAGAAAAGAAGGCGACGGCAGTAATGCTGCCGTCACCTTCTTCTCCTCACTAGAGCAAAACAAAAGGAAGAAGGTGATGGTAGCAAAGCTAAACTCCAACCAAAAAAAAAGAAGAAGGCGACGGTAGCAACACTGCCATCGCCTTCTTTTCTTCACTATAGTAAAACAAAAGGAAGAAGGCGATCGTAGCAAAGTTGAATTACAACCGAAGAGAAAAAAAAAGGCGCCATCGCCTTTTTTGTTTTGCTGCAACAAAAAGAAACTAAAGAAGGCAACGATAGCGAAGCCTTCTTCTCCTTGCTATAGCGAAACAAAAGGATCAAGGCAACGACAACTTTGCTGCCATCACCTTTTTCGCTAAGCTACAACCAAAGAAAAAAAAAAAAGGCGACAATAGTGAAGCTGCTATCATTTTTTTTGCTGAGTTGCAACCAAAGAAAAAAAAAGAAAGAAGGCGACAACAGCTTTGCTACCATCGCTTTCTTCTCCTTGTTACAACAAAATAAAAGGAAGAAGGGAGCTTACCTTCTCACTTTGGGTCTCGTGTGGGTCCCGCTTTAGACACTTAAGAGCTCTGCGTTGCTCTCACTTTGCTCTCGCTCACACTCTACTCCCATTCCAATAGCTCCTGCTTGGCTCCCATTTCGCTCGACTGTCATTTTGGTGATGGAGTGAGAGGTAGGAGGTACGTGGGAGGTGGAGGGGGGAGGTACGTGGGAAGATAGGAGAGGGGAGGTAGGTGGGAAGGTAGGAGGGAAAATTTTTGGGGTAGAGAAGAGACGAAAAAAACAAATAACTTTGGGCAGGGAGGATGTGCTGTTGGTTCATCCCAAAATGGCTTCAACGGCCTCATCCTCAACTGGTGCATTGGTGGGTGCTGGTTCACTCCAGCCTGGATGAATGGTGGAATCCAGATGGCCTGCCTGTAGAATCTGAACTGAGATAGTAAACTTTGAATATTCAAAAACAAAGTCTACAGTTTACCAACTGGCGTGATGGCAACGCTTCGCCTGAATATTGGATCTACCTGATAGCAATAACTTCTACAATGAGCATTGAGTACGCTGTCAACTGGGATGGTCCAAACCCTGAGTAGGATTGAATGCAGGCCACATGGGATCCTTTAATGCGATGACACATTGTGTCATGCCAGTAACCACGGCCTGAAGACTACTTGCGAAACCGGCCTGGGAAACCTGCAGCACTACACCATGCTAAATATAGTTCCCTTCTATGGCATCTATTTCACGCTTATCATTCACCGCGTCTCACATGTGTAAAGGGGCTCCCAATATTCAATATCTAGATGCAATCAGTTATTAGGTATTCGGGTACTGGAATGAAAAAGTCAGGAAATTGTGGAAATGGGTGGAACTTTTCTTTTTAATCTTTTAGATGAAGAATGTATTTGCATTAACCCAGCTCTTTGAAAATTTGGAGGTAGCCATGGACGTTGGGACCTCACGTTTAACAAGTGGCAAGGAGAGGACCCACATGGTTTGGGCGAAAGCTTTTGCAGCTAGGTCCTATAGTTATGACTTATGACTAATAAAGATGACCAAATAGGAAGTGTGCAGTTGGGCCTCCACCTTCACGACTTACAACTTACAAGACCACTTGGCTTGTGGGCATCCTGATTTTCAGGAAAGTTTTTGTGCGGTATACTGTATCATTTATGTCGATGACAGTCCCAAATGGAGAAAAGTTCAAGCACTCTTTAATGTGAGATGTGGGTCCTGTAATTCTACTAATAGTGAGGCATCTGGCGACTAATAAATCGACAACATTCCCTGTGCGCATCCTAATATTTTGGAAACTCAAATGGCATTGGGTTGCAAGACTCAAGAGTCAAGACCCTACCTAAGCCTACTAATTATGGGATGCTACAACGAGCACAAGTTTCCAAAATATACTGTCATCATGCTTGCATTGCATGGCAGTCTCCAAGAGTGTTCTCGTTCAGTGTTGATTTTGGACAGGCTAGTACGTCTTTTTTGTGACATGCTAACTTTTTTTTGACTTTAACGGTGATAGACAGTTTTCAAAATTTGCCTTTCAAATGACAATTTCACAAGCTTTTTTCATTTCACATAAGTTTCATCCAGAAGATACAATTTTAGTTTAAAACTTTGGCAATTACTCCCTGGTAATAATCTTACAATTTTTCATGTTTTTTCTCACCTCAAAGATCGCCCTCCAGTTCATTTTGTCCATCTCAATGTTGTTTGTATAATGAAACTCTCATCAAACCATCTAAAGTATCCAACTTCAGGGAGCTTGCAGGTGAAGTTTGATTATTGCATTTTGTTTGGAAATAGCAATAGCAATACTTGTAGAAATAACAAGTATTTTTTAGCCAAAGTTGCATGAGGAGTTGCCAATTAACAAACCACTCATTAATGTTTCCACAACACTTCCAGGTCTCAAGTAGCGACTTGTTTTCACATCCTTGCCTTAAGGTCTCCACAAATTCAATCAATTCCCTTTGAGCCTCTAAAAACTTGTTTTTTCCTTGGTTGGATAATACTTGGGACTAAACAACTTACATGCATTAAACATAGGAAGGTCAAGAAATATTTTATTGAGACTATCCTCAACTGCTTGCATATAGTCAAATCCCATGCTCATGCATTTTTCCAAACTGTCATCTTTATCAAAAATCATTTCACAGGTGTATGGGCTGATATGTACTTTCCAGGCCATTTGTTGTTCCCCCATCTTAAAAGACCCATCCTTTTGATAAAAAAAAGGTCTTAAATGTTTTGTCCGTTGACCAAAATTTGAACTTGGGCAACAGAAGAAATGTCTCCTCAAAATGGGGATGGATGCATCTAGAGTATACTAAATTGCTGAAAGAAAATATCAGCCATGTCATATTGGAAATTTTTGTTCAATTTATTCAATTCCATTAGAACATCAACCACAAGATGGAGCATGAATTGAAATAGAAAGGTGGTAACTTGTTGATACCAATAGGATTCTGATACTTGAAAGGCATCAAGTATAGTTGGCATGTAGTATAAAATTCTTTCCAAAACTTGACCTCGAAAAAGCCAACAGATTAAATGAAATTGGAAGATAGTTAATGACAACAAGTCAAATGAATCCATGAGGCTTTTCAATTCCTTTTGCCAGTTGTAACTCCTTCCTACCCAACTATAAACCTTGTTTGCAAAATCATCCAAAATTATGATTGAAATCATCCAAAACAATCCTAAATTATGGTGAAACAAACCCTTCATGCAAATAATGATTTTGGTATGTTCTTTTTCAAGAGTATGATGGACATGTTTAGACATAGGAACCATATCAAATGATGAAAAATGTGCAATTTCCCATTTAGTATTGTAGTTTTGTGTTCATTGTTTTTTTCATGGTTAGGAACACATGATTTTTGCATCTTTTTACAACCTCCCCTAGAACCCCATGGGGATTTGGAATGAAATTGTACACGAGTAACACATTTCATGAAACCAATATTTGTTGGGCCACCTTTAGGTTTCAAATGCATCAACCATTTCATGTTTATTTTCCATGATGCTTTGAATGTTTGATTATAATTCTTTCGACAAGTAGAAAAGGCTTTGAGTTGTGCATTTCCTTTAGATTTGAAAAATGTTTATGTTTAAATTTTCACTTTGTGGAAAAATTTGATCATCATGTGGAAGCTATGAAAGAATTATTCACAAGAACTATTCATTAGGAACTATTATAATTTTGAATACATTTTAAAGGTACCAAAATATAAAAACCATGCCATAGGCTATGATATTCAGTACAATTTGTGACTTCATTTAGTACTAAGTATTATGAAACATTGTTGTTTCATTATGTCAAGCATTAGAATGTCAAAATGATGAGTACATTATATAACATCTACATAGTTACATTGTAGCAATAGTTTTGGTATAAACCATGCCCACTAAGGCACCATGGTCCATAACAAGAGTCTAAAACAACCACCTACAATTTGCTAGTTATGCTTTGACATGAGGTTTAAGGTGCCAAATTGCATCAAATTACAAGGTAGGTTTCATTAGATTTTTATTGTTGAAGGCAATATTTCTATTGATATTATTATGACAATTTTTTCAAAACTTGTTAAATAATTAAAGAAGTATTTTGTGGGATCGTCACCACTAATGTTAAATAACTTGTGGGATGATTGCCACCCACGTTACCATTTCAAAAATGAAAAAATAAACAACACAATAGATGTTAGGTAAATGATATGAAAATACTTGTTCCTCTATATCATCAAGTTGTCTTTTTGGACTTTGCCCATTAAATTTTTAAAAAAACAATTTTACAAAGTACATTGTTGTGGGTTTTTTCTTGGTCTTCCCAACCTAGATGAACCCACTGGCCTAGATGAATTTGAATCCATGACGATTCGAGTTGAAGTTATTAGGTTTGGAGAGAGTGGGCTAGAGGTTGGAGTTACAAGGGTAGGCTTTAGGACTTTGCCACAATTGTACATTTGTTCACTCTAATAATAAATACAAAGTCAACCCAATTGACAATGGCCATTCCTATTGGTGGAAGGCCCTTATTTTCCTTTCTTTTCATTTGAAAAACAGTTTTGTTCTATGACTTTCAATGTGACATGCAATTTTTTATTTTTTTCATTTTTTTGATAAATAAAATTTTAAATTTTCTTTTCTTGCCTTTCATTCACCTTGTGACATGTGCAAAAATTAGCCTTGTGATTAGTCCTAACTTTAGTGAATTATGAATAGGCCTACTATTTTGTGTTTAGGGTAGGATTTAAGGTGGCTAAGAAATGGAGTTGTAAAAGTTGAATAAGGAAACTATTCCTTCAAGCACTTTGGCCACACATTGATTTTTTTTTGCACAATTGTGTTATAGATTTGTGTCTTTTTATATTTGAGTCTAGTTGCATTCTTGTTTTTCTTGGTTTAGGTTTTTTATTTTTTGTGCTTGTGGTTTTTTTTCATGGTGGTGGTGGGCGTAAACATGGCAAAGTATGTCAAAATTTATTTCTAAATGATAGTCATAGTCACACATATGCCATAAACAATTTTTAAAATTCAAAAAATCTTTAAAAGTTTCATTATGAGTCCATGAGGCCTTCCATTGAATTTATGGTAAGTTACATGTAAATTTTGAAATTTTAAATTAAGAAAAAATGAATGAAAAGTATGTTTTTATAAATTGGTTGGTTATTCAAGATTTTCAAAATTCTTTTTAATTAAATCTTTGATAGATTGTGATTGTAATTTATGAAAAAGCTGAAACTACATATTAATATATATTCGGCTTCTATCAACTTCAAAGTATAAAATTTTCAATTAAAGTCTTATTTTCTTGTACTTCTAACACTATTTTGCAAAAATGGGATAAATTTTTTCTTATATTTGCAAATCTAAAAATTTGCTTAAATGCATATTAAAACATATGGTTAGATTTAATATTATTGTAATGAAGTTGAAAAACCAGGTTTTATTAATCATTGAAATAAATAATATTTGTAAATTCAATATATTAAGGTTCAATTTATGGATATTTCCACAAAAAAAAAACATGTCTTCAAATGGCATATTTTATTGTGCTTAGACTGTGGTGCTTGTCACCTTTCCTTGGTCTTTCAACTCATGGCATTGTTCATAGTGCTTCTCTCCCCTAGTTTGTGGTTTTGCGCATGGTGTTGCCATGGTGTTCTTTTGCTCTTTTATTTGTTTTTATTCATGGTGGTGTTTTTGAAGTTGATTCCCCTTACTTGGTAATTCTATTTGTCACTCTATTTTTCATTCTTTTCTCCCTTCCCTAATGGCTCTTCTCATGGTGTTGCTCTCTCCTCCTCCATGTTTCTAATCATGTTTTTATTTACCCCCTTTCAACTTTTGCTTGTGGCACAACTTGCATTGTTGATTTTTCCTCCTCTATGCCTCTACTTGTGTCACTACTTGTTTGGTACTCTCCATCCTCTATTCACATTTTAGGTACCACCCCTCCGATCCTTTGTGTAATCTTTGAAATAAATGGATTGAATAAAGGAGTTTTGGGAGACCTCATAACAATATTTTTCAAAACTTGAGCTTTTTTTTGTTTGAATGATAATCCAAATGTTGATGTTGGAGATGCATAAGTTATGTGTTATATCATATTGTTATAAAAGTGTAATTATTAATAAGTCTTACAATTTTAAACCAATGAATAAGATGTCTAGGAATGGTTAAGTTTCTTACTTTTAAAATAATGGTATAAGAACATTGAAAAAAACGTGTGGATGCAAAACATGGATTAGTTGCAAAAACACTGAGGAAGAAATGAATAATGACATAAAAAAATGGAAATACAACCTACAAACAAAATGACAATTGTGTTTTGATTTCCATTTTTAACTTCTTTGGGGCTAGAAATCCTTTTGAAAAATATATTGTGCAACATACAAGTTTATACAAGATCTTGGTCTCAATTTGTTGAGAGCATTTCATTACATTTTGTTACAATGTTTGATGATGCAATGATGCAATCATGTTGTATTCACCTTTTTTGGGAAAACATTTTGTTAAGAAACATTATTGAACCTATTTTTTTAAAAAAAAAACATGTGAGTGTCCCACCAATTTTAATACATTATATTTTTTCCATTGTTACTTTTGATCTATGGATATGCAAAGGGGCACAATATGACATTTCTACCTTGGCTGTTATTTTTTTTAAAAAAAAAAGTCAGGTCATAACATATTATAATTGGATTATTTGAGGCATCTAAAATTCTTCAATCCTAACATTGGAAAGAGCTTTTCAAGATCTTTTAAAGGAATATGGGTTGAGAAAAAAAAATTGGTGAAAGTTTTAAGTTTTAACTTCAATATACAATGAAACAATTTTAAATTTAATGGTTATTTGTGAAACCTTGGGCATGGAGCAAATTGTCAAGGTACATCTTATGCAGATGCCTTTTCAACTTAGGTTTGCTAGTATGTAATTATTGAAAAAAAAGGCTAACAAAGGTTTAAGATATGTTTTTGTCAAGTTTGCCCATGTAGATTTGCAAAAATGGCCTAAAAATTAAAGTGGCAAGTGCATGAAAACATATGTTGATGCAAGTCTTTGCCCACAAAAATTGAACACAATTGTCAAAACAAGGTACATTATTTCTATTTTATCTTTTTCTTCTTCTTGTGAAATTTTCAAATATTTTACAAAATGTAAGCTCTTAATTACTAAATTGACACGTATATTTGTAAGCACAATAATCATGTTGTAGGAAGTGTTGCAACTCCAAAGCCATTGTCCTTTGTTATTGCTGGTAAACTAGGGTGTTAGGTCACTACCTATGTATCACCTTGTTTCGCATGACATATTTATTATATTATTGTAGTTTGTTTATTTCTTATTGTAATTGTTTTTTGTGTTGAACCAATCACTAGGACATTGGTTACTTTAAGTGATGTTTTGCATGTAGCTTAACAATGAGCCTAAAATTTAAGGAAGAAAATTTCATAGTCCTTCTATTATAAACACATTGATGGAAGATGATTTAAATGTTGATATTGAGTCAAGGGAAATCTTGTTGTGAACCTCAAGAAGGAAGTATGTGGAATCATAGATTATGTTTTTGTTCTTGAATATGTATGATTGAGAGTATAGTAATAAAGCATGATAGGATATCCTTGTTTCCTACGATTATCAAAGGTTGAAAATTGCTTTGTTGACAAAAGTGATGTAGATTGTAGTTTATATGAATTGGCAACAAGCACCAATGAACTTATTAAAAAGCTTTTCAATTCATAATTTTTGGATTTTAGATTGAAATTGAAAAAATATTTTCCTTTTGACACCATACTTACTAATTTGAAGAGATGTTGCTTCTAATTACAGAACATAGAATAAATAGAATGTGAATAAAAATTGACCTAATGATTTCAAGTTTGGTTTTAAGTCCATTTTTAATATGGTTAAATTGATTGAAATTGAAGTAGAGTTAAAAAGGAATTAGAGAGCTTGAAAGGTCATTTGAGCAAGGTGAAGTGAAGGACACCTATTTATGTGCACTCATTATACAAATATACAAGGGAAATAGTCATCCTTGTACTGGCCATTCAAATGTTGTTTAAAAATATGTTGTTTCTAGAAATAACATTGATATTAAAAAAATTTAATTACAAAAAATTCTCTATATATACTAACTAACATGAAAAAAGTAAAATTTGATTATAGAAAAACTAATGTTGGGTGGGTATAACCAAAAGGGTGAAAATCAACCAAGATTTTAGGTTGGTTCTCCATGTCAATACAAATGGGTATGACTGTTAGTGATACCTATCTCCTCAATTCTCTAATTAATGACAATCAAACAAGGTATCATTTGGCCCCAACCATGATATTCAAGCGGGTTAAAATATTACCTCTAAGTTTGGTTTTTAGGCTCAGTTGGTGTTTACAACACCTATTTGGAGATTGATAACCAAATCGAGATTTAAACCTAATGCTTTTTAAAAATTGACACAAGCCTTAACCACAAGGCCCCAAGTTCACATGTGAAAAACTTAGTGCAGCCTTTTTATTTAAAGTTCAACATGCCATTGGTAACAGCTAAAGGCATTGCCACGTGTGAAGTTTAATTAAAAGGGCCTCAAAACATTAAACCTTGTGGCTTAGTGGTTAAAGCTTTTGTGCCCCTCTAGTGGGTCTCAGGATCAAATCTCATTAGCCTTGAAAATTGGGGTTGATACTTAATAGGTCTTTCACCATTGAGAACCATCCTCCTTGAAAAGTGATGACCCCACTTTTTGGATAATCAAGAAAGTGAGATGAGAACTTAAATAAATAAAATTATTTCCAAAATTGGGCTGATTCTCCTGAAATGTTGTACAAAGCAACGCCATGGTTCTCTGGAAAAGGTGAAGACTTGCTGAATATTGGAAAGAACCGGCTGTGGAATTTTTCAAAAAAACTAAAAACCTTGAAAGGTATGAGAAAATTTGAATAAAGAAATAATTGTCCAAGGTCTTTGAACAAAAAAATCTAAAAGAACTGAGACAAGTGGTTTACTTTTTAAAAAAAACTAATACCCACCCAACATTGATACAAACAAATAAACAAAACACTTATCTTAATATATAGATGTCCCAAGTTGCAATATTTGAACATAGATACTACAAGAAAAGATTCATATTCACTATCAAAAATTATAAATTTCCTGTTTGCATCTTAAAGAATGTCAAACTCCATAATTTATGAGAAGTGTTTCAAGTTTCTGCATGATGCATAAGTGCAAGGGTGTTGCTATTAGGTGAGGGTTGAGCTTTGAAAGTGGCACACAACCTTACAAAACAATAAGACATATCGTTGAATAGGTAATTATGAATGATACAGATTTTCTATATTTGAAACCTCTAAACTATGTGTATCTGAATATCTATATATATCCCTTGGTGCAAATAGTGGTTTAGGGTTGATTTTAGCAGACATTTCAAGAGTGTCATCAGTGAGCCTTCTGAATTTGAAATTCATATATTTGACATAGATGGGAATAGTTCTTAAATGATGTATTATTACTTTCATCATTTTCTATTTTGCGGTGTGGAACTGGGCACAACTATAGGAAACATCAATAGGTTTTCCACAGTTTTCTTGTTAATGTGTTAGGTCCAAGACCTTAAATTGGATTGGCATGTTTCTTATTCTCTTAATTGTTATAAGACTCATTTACGTTTTTTTTCCTGGTCATTCCAAAATACTTAACAATTTGAAATGATTTACATGCATTCTCACTTCAATGTGTGCAAGTTGGGGTAATGCACACAACTCACTGAGATTGAGTCCAAGCACAGGACCCACGACCATCAAGGAGAGAAGTATGCTGGACGTTTATCACTGTCCTAGGCGGTGTGGACAGTGAAGTGCACACTGTACATGGACCGTTAAACCCTAAACTCTTAAATTACTTAGTAGCTCTCCATAAGTAGGCAACCTGGGGAAAGCTATTGCTGCTGCTATTCCGACATTACTTACTAAGTCTACCACTGTAGTTCCAGGGCAAGTTCAAAATTTCAGTGTGAAATAAATTTTATTTTAGAAGATTCCATATTGAACAGAATATTTCAGAATATTCAGAAGATTCTTAATTAATCTTCAGCATTTTTAATTCCTTTCAAAAACGATGTTTTTAAAAAAGGTTTCAACATTTCAAAAAATACTATAAGAGCATCTCCACCCCCACACCTGCAAACAACTCCTTTACTTTAGAATAGAATACTGTTTAATGATCACTGTCCCCACCCACAAACGTCATAAAAGTTCCTGTAAACACTCAAAGACCATCTATGTCTTTACATCTGGACGAGTAACAGTAACTGTCCAAATCCATAGTAGAAAAAAGCTTTTAAAAGGGTAAAAATGACCAGTGCAAAATGGACCATCAATACCAGAGAGCAGCAGGATTTGCGCTACCCTGCTGCAAGATTAAATTAAAAGGGGTGTTTGCCGGTGTGGGAGTGGAGATGCTTTAAGAACATCTCCACTGACGCTCAGTATGTGACCCTGCCGAAATATTTCTCACATCCAAGTTTTAGTTAGAGTACACTAGCCCAGGCTTAACTGAAAGAAACCTCAAACGATGGGTCTGGTGGGGGTGCATACTGCATAGGTACATATTTTAACTGCCTACATTCATTCCAGTAACTCAAATAATGTTTGCTGTTGCTGCTCGGTGTGTGCTCTTTATGGCTCATAAAGGGTGGTCAAAAAGGCCCTGAAGAAGAGGATCCGCTCTTTTTGGCTGCCCCTTATTACCAGCCACAAGCCCCTTCAACGACCTGCCAGCTATATTAAGTTGATTGGGGAGGCACTGCTATTTTTTATGCCTTCTCTAAATTTAATCAGAAGCTGGCAAATTTAATGAGACATTTTACACAAAGCGAAAGATGTGTTCAGAAAGTGTTTCAGAGCTCAACTTTAAGGCTTAAGCTAGGTGATAATTTCCTGGCATTATTTTAGAGATCCTCCATCCATGGTAGTAAAGTGGCCTGTATTCTGTAACTCGGCTGTCCATAAGCAGTCAAATAGTGTGAAACTCAAGTTGGGCCTGTAATATTGTTCTGAATACAGTCCCCTCCAAGAAATTGTAGGGATTACCAACTTATACCTTGCTTCCATTTGTTTTACTTATGGTGTTATAACCCAATCATGGATTTTTTGTGCAAGATTTCTTTTGCTTTTTTGACTTAGGGTTCCTTGCTTTTCATTATTTTTACAGCAGTACAATCAGAGGTTTTTTTCTCTCCCAATTTTTCAAGTAGATGGACTGGTGATCATCAACAAGAGGAATGTTGCCATATTATGAGGAAAAAAAATAAACATGTCACCATATTTAGACATGAGTTTGCATAGGTTGCCAGAACTAGCTAGGATTGTAAAATTTTGCACAGTACTTTTGCACTGTTTGTACTGAGTTTTTTTGGTTGCCACAATGTGAAAATTTGCCAGAAAAGAAAACACTGGTTGCATGCTCAAGCTTAAATATGTTGAAATACATGCCAATGGATGGATTGACATAAACAGTGAACAGTGCTCAAATTTAGCTCATTGTATGATATAATGGTAAGTGCAAGTAGTCGCATTGCTCATTACAGGTTTTCCCCAAGAATCATTTGGTTTAATTTTGTAATGCAATTCATTTTCAAGCAAAAAATTAGCTTTTTATCATATGTAGACTCTTCTTGTGTGCATTCTTCATGGACCCCCAAATATTTCTATTCAAGTAAAATTATTTAATTGTGACTTTCCACCAAAAAATGTTACGTTAATGTGAATGTGTAAAGGTCACTTTAGACAAGGGTCCAAGGAGGAAGGTCCAATGATATTGAGCATTCTCTTAGTCAAGAGCTTTAAATTGGTCCCAAGGTCTTTAGACAAGAGTCCAAAACAAATCAAATTATGATTTAGCCTACATGACATCATTTTGGAGGGAAAACCAATTGGTCCAGACCAAAAAAAGGAGCATAATGGAGAGCTCATGGATTAGGGAACCAAATGTAAGCTAGAGTTCAAAGTTGCTCATTTCTTTGTTTTTTTTGGCTCCTTTCCACTGTTTTCTTTTATCTTGTGGGTCAAATTTTGTGAGCATGGAAGACATGCTATAGATTGACGACATTGTTGAAAGCACACCTACTCCCTTAATTTTGACCAATTCTAGAATTGACATAGTTGATTTTGTGAATCCTCACAAGGTGGTTGTTGGGAGTGCATTTTCAAAATTAAAAAAAAATATAAAACAAAAAAATAATAAAATCATGAAAAAAAAGACCAAAAATTAACCTAATCTTTTCACATGTCAATCACACATTTTCAATATTGGACCCCCAAATTGGACCCCCAAATTGGACCCCAAGCCTTTAGACACCCTTAGTATACCTTTTTTCCATTTAATGTGTTTTTTTAATGTGAAAAAGGGTCCAATGCAAGGTTCGCTTTGTTTCAAATTGGTCCCTGGGCTTTTGATCCTTGGACCCTTGTCTAAGAGTCATGAAGGTGTCTAACACCAATGTCACAATGATGGACATACTTGCTACTTTTTTTATAAATGTTCTCTAAATACATATATATTTTTGACAATGTATGTGAAAATTATCAGCTTGTTGGAATATGGGCATGCATGTTTCTCTAAAATGAACATGGATTGTCTGGACCTTCAATGGATTTGGGCTGTCAGGTCTTATTAGAAATTGCAAGAAATTCAGTTACATTTCAAATGCTGGTAGAGATTTAGAAAATTAATAAACTCAACATGAACATGATTGAAGTCATCTTTTACTCCATGGTGAGCACCTTTTTGTACCCAGTGTGTAAGGGCAGCAAAAATATAACCTTCATCATAAGCGTAGACCTTGCCTTAATTTGTTATTTTGTCACACCACTTTAATCAACATATTCTCAAACAAGTTGATGTTGCAGTAAATCAATTGTTTACGGTAGCATATTACATCCTAAATGCCAAACCAAAACCCAAGCTTGCAACCTAAACTATGTGTCTAATGTGTCCAACATACACAGAGATAACAAATAACACCTACACGTGCAAATACAGATACACATACAACATAATTCTTGAGAACACCCACACACATTTGACTTAGCAAATCTATTTGATTTCAATTACTACCATAACAGTAGTGAAAAATGAAATCTGGAGGCTCTTGACTTTGTTCACCTTATGATCAAACATGCCGCATGCATATTTTCATTAAGTTTAACCCAAGGATTGACATATTTTATTTAGGAACGCTATGAACTTTCATTTTTCATCATTTAAAAATAGTATGAGGAATTACACAATTTAAGCATACAATTATCCTCAATGTACAGAAAGCAAGGGTTATTACAACACCCTAGAAACCAAAAATCCACTTACAAGAGTAAATGTAATAATTGTTCAGTGGAAACTGATGAGCAGTTCAATGTTGAGTATGCTGCAAAACAGACAAGGTAGTCTGTGCATGCCCAAATTGTGGCCAAGCAGAAGTTTGACCTTCCCATTGCTCTAGTTCAGATGTGTATAATTTGTGCCTTTCATTTTCCCTTCCTTTGCAGTTCTTTCTTCAGAAGCAGTTTGTCAACTGCAATTCATCAAAACCATCATTTCCTTGAAGATTTGGTAACCTCTGCAGCCTGCATTGCTCAGTGCATACTTCCAAGTTCCTACAGAGTTCCAAATTGCTGCTGTCTATTTAAAGTCCATTGCTTGTGAAGACATTTGTGGTCATCAATTCACTACCTGGAGAGCATATTGTCTCAAAATTGTCATAATAGCCTGCTTTCATGTACTTTTTTCCTCAAGTATCAAAGTTCTCAGTGTACATCACTGTCTTTCTAAAGACCAAACATATTCAATATGCTACACACCTACATAATCAATTTTGCTGATATTCCTCATTCAGAGCTAAAATTGTTTTGCCAACTGGAATCACATTCCCCCATGTCTTAATTGTATCGTTTCTGAAACTAGCTTCAGAGGAGAACAAGAAGGTTTGTTGGTTGCAATCAAGGTGGTAAACTTGCACTGACAAACCACACAAAAGCATGATGATGAATGTAGTAAAAATCAGACCATCATGAAGTAGGAACTTAACCAACTGAAGGATGAACAGCATGTGCCCAAAGTTCTAAGCAATCACAGCTTCAGGCTGGAAACTTGCCTTCTGAATGTGAAGAGGCTGAGATAAACTACACAAAAGAACTTGACAAACAAGTACCCCTTCAATGTGTTCAACAGGTTATTGATGCCAGAGGGCCCAGCATTCCTGTGGGTTTACAAGTAGTTACTATACAATCTTGGCCTTCTTTGTGCATTCAGGGGTCAGATATCTGCCCTTAACTTTTTGAACGCGAATCAAGGAAAATGTAGTTTGTGAACTGTTCCATATCATCATTTCCTGAGCACTTTCATGGCTTGCATTTTCCCATCATAACAAGGTTGCAAGCCAGGAAAGCGCTCAGGAAAATGCAACAAATACCTGAAAGCCAAGGACTGTCCAATGGATGAAAGCATATCTTGCGCTGTTGTGTGGTTCATCATGAGAATCTATTTCAATCATGTGAATCATATGGGAAATACAGTGGTTGCATTGAAGGTTGTATGACTCCAGTTTCAGAGGTTGTCAGAAGACTTCAATTTCCCAGAGGTATAAGGAAGATATCCAATCTTGTTTAGTTGGTGGTATTCTTGTAAATAGTGAACTTATTCATTGCCCTAAGTTGATTACCATAATATTTGGACATTTCTAAGAAACAATAAGTAGCATACAAGTGGGTAGTAAGAATTGATATATATGGATGTGTGACAGATTGCAAAGTTTGTTTGCAAGGTTGCTGAATCATGGAGCAGGATTCCCTACATATCCCACAGTATTTAGCATCAACTGTAATACCTGAAATCTTCCCACACAATTCGAGTCATTTCTGACCTTGTATGGAACATGACACTTGTGTGGATGATCACTACTGTCAAGTACATCTGTGTAATTTTATACCAACCAGAGTTCTGATGGTTATCTTGTACTTTTGGGAATGAAGGTTTTCAAATTTCTGCTGGCAGATAAAGTTCTTGAATACAATCCTGGGTACACTATTGTTGCCATCAAGAGTGTGACGAGGTCAATGACAAACTTCTTCCCTGGCCATTTCCCAGAGAGTCCATGTAATTCCAGGTGTTTTGATGGTTGAGTTTAAGTCAACGGTCTCTATTTTGGGATCTCTAAACATCAATTGGCTTCTAAAGCTGTCTAGATCTTGTGGGAGATGTCTTCTCTGTTGAGTATAATGACTGACATTGTTACTAGTATCATTTGATTGAAGTGCACCTCACAAGAACTCTTCAAGTGCTCCTCACACGCACTAGCTCCAAGACATGCACCTAGCTCATTGCACATGCACACCCATGGACACACTTTAGCTCCATGCACCAAGCCAAACTCACATGTTACCCTACACTTAGCCTAAGCCTTGACTCACTACTCAAGTCTTGGATTTAGTCTCAATGCAAGCTTCCCAACTGGTCTAGGATCTCGTTGCCCATGCATCCATGGTCATGTCCCACAATCCAACTGCATGGGCTCCCTTCTAAGAACTAAATGTCTTGTCCCACGTGAGTCACCTAAGCAACTTGCATCCCACAAGTCACTCCCAAGTCCCCTTGGTTATCACGCACCTTGTGAGGCACTAAGGTATGAAGCACCTTGCCTTGGGAGACTCCTTATCATCCCAACTATCCCAGCTATGGTTTCTCACTATGAAATGAGAGATGTGTTGGTTGGGGAGTCCTTGTCCTTGAACTATTAATTTAGGTCTTGCTAGATGTGTGCTAGCTCTAGTGGTTGCTGATTGTTGATTTATGGCTATTGGCACAAATTGGTGGCTATGGTAGCTCGATGTTGGGTTAGTTCTAAAGAGAGCTTCTTTGCTAGAATGGACAAAATATGTTATAGAGCAAGCTAGTTTTTGCATTAGGTGACACTCTTGATTCAAATGAATCTTGTGAAGTTGTAACAAGGTGTTTGCACACTAAGGTGGACCACCTGTGGAAAAATTTGACAATCTTTTAGTAAATTTGAATACTCCTTATTTGAAATCATAATTGAAATATATAAAATAAAAAATCAAATTTATTTTTCTTTATATTGATTTATTCAAATGATCAATCACATATATGAAATTGAAATGGTATACAATTTAAAAATATTACTCTTTAAACCACCATGATATTTGTCCTATTGTTTTTAATGTTGTTATTTATATAGCATCTTAGGATAGTTTGTTTTTATAAAAAAATTGTTGAAAATTAACTTTGTAACATTACAATTTAATTTATAATGTACTCAATTTTTTAAAAATTATAAATTGCAACAATTTTGACATCTTTTTTGGTACACTTTATTAACTTTAAAATCCACAAGAGAGGTTGGGCATTTGCAATGATTAGAAGGTAAAAGCCTATTGGTGGGGAAATGGTTATGGCTGGGTGAAGGGAGGGGGGAGGGGTGGGGCGTTTTTTATGGTTCTTCATAAGGAGTAAAAATAATGAAATCGATGGTCTTATTTCAAAATTTGAAAATGGGGAATGTCATCTCCATTAAAATCAATGGGTGTTCAAGATGTTCCATGACCATTTCTTCACTTATTTCCTATTTGAATTACTAGCCCATTTGGAAATTGTAATCAAGCAACTTGGTGTGTGGAAACTAAAAAAATTAAATGTTTTAATCTTTGTACAACTTGGATTTATCTATGATTTCTACAATAATAAATATCATTGGACTCAAATATTTGAATGTTTATTTGTTGTTTCGCAATTCTTGGGTTGGAAAAGTTCCTTTGGATGTTCTTTTAGCTTTGAGCAAATAAAAGTGTTTTAAACCCATTAGAAATGAAAAAGTTACACAATAGTAGATTTCTTTGAAGGTCTATAATTTTAAAAAATGGAGGCAAGGGAAAAACTTGGGACCTTTCAACTACCTTTCCTTCTACTATGGAATAAAAAAAAAAAAAAAAAAAAAAAAACCCTCCTATTACAATCCACCTTCATTTTTGGGAAAAAGAAAACAAAAAAAAGGTTCCTTCCATTCCTTTTATTTCTTTTGTGATCTTATAAATGTCCACACACTAGTAACTAGTTAACAACATGTATTTCCTAGGTGTATACACTAGTCTATAAGTCTATTTGATCTACAGTTGCATAATGATTTACAACATTCAAATTGTCCTAATTTTCATAAACTTGAAGTAGACATGTTTCTTTAAGTTGCTAAGCTTTATATAGAAACAAGTTACAACATATGCTTTCTAAAAGTTTTTAAGATCTTCCAAACTCATATGGTACATTGTCTTCCAAAACTTTTACATAATTTTTGCCCACCCCTATCTCCAAAGGATCACATTCACTACTAAAAAACCATGGATTTACAATTTGTTTTTGCAACTAGTTTTTAGTTGTAAGTGATATTTGTAATTAAAAATTCCCTTAATAGTATATGACAAGTTGCAATTGACTATTAGTTGCAATTTGACATAAGAGATTTCATATTTTAATATATCAGTTCATCCATTGTTGTATGGTATATGGTTGTTGCTTTTACAACTATTGTACAAATATTTTACTTGAAACATTTGCAAAGCATATTCAAGTCTCTAGCAAACACATGGCAACAAATTGAAACAACATACATACACACCTACCTACAACTTCTTATTTAAACCTATTTGGATTAAGTTGGTTACCTCCTTACCTGCCCATATTATGTAAGTGAATCATTGATGAACACATGGCACCTAGGTTAGGCCTACATCACAAACTTATTAGGCTTCATAGGTGGGGAAACTTATCCTTGGGTGGTATCATTATGAATGTCACACCCCAAATTTCTGAGACCCATCTAGTTTTAGAACAACATAGAACTCACATAAAAAAAACTTTTCATTCCAAATTATTGATCAAAAGGTTAGCCAAGCCATGTATAATTCCAAACTCTAATTAAATTTACAAAAAAAGGTGTTTTGATGTGGAAAATGAATGCATAAGGAAAAAGTTTTAGGAATGTCACACAAGGAATGTTTTTGATCAAGAACACAAAAATAATCTATTTTTTGGGAATTTTTCTTGAATGTTAATTTTTTAAAATATTTCAAATGCCAACCTATTTGATGTCTTTTTATAAATAATTGATTGAATCAATTTTCATTTAGTTAAGAATTTTTGAAATCACGATTATGAAGTCTTGAAGGGCTATTGATGTCAAGAACACAAATTATAACTATTTTCATCTTTTGTTATTTTAATGACTAGTTTGGATCATTCCCAAGTTGTGCATGTATTAAATAAATAAGAAAAAAATCTAATGTGTAAGTGCAAATGTAAAAACATTTTTAAAAAAAAAGTCAAGAATTGGGTTAGGAATGGGTCAAGAATGGCTCATGAATCAAAATGTTAATGCATATTATAGGTTTTTAGGTGCTTATTATTTTTCATGAGTGTGTGCATAGGTGGGGAAAACATAGCCCACCTAATCCAATCAAATAAATTAATGTATAAGTACATGGAACTTTATTTCTTAAATTAGGTCTAACTTTCCTGTGATTTTGGTAAGGTGGTTCCTAGTGGTACCACCCAAGTTTGTCGAGGTTTGAACAAAAATCACACAAATTCTATGTTATGGTAATATGAATGATATTTATACATATTAAATATTCAAAATAATAAACATTATTTTTTAATGACATACGTGAATGTTCATGTTTAATATACAAAAATTGTATAATTTTATCCAAAATTACATAACAATAATTGCACGGATTTAATTAAAATGTAAATTATACATACTTCACATCAAAACATCACACCCAGAAAATACATATCATTTATATAGAAGTAATATGTATGTTTTCATGCCATTTTTACATTTTGAAGCCATGAATATTGCACGAACATATTGTTTTACAATTTTCACATGGATTCTATTGAAATTCTGTGATATTGTAAGCTTGTGATGTAAAGTTGGATAATTTACATGGCACATAAGCTAGACTTAAAGTTAAATAAACTACATGGTGCCTGAGCTAGGCCATGTGGCACATAAGTTATATTTAGACCTAAGCCACATGGCATTTAGGCTAGGCATAGACCTAGCCATGTCAAACTTAGCTAAGGAAATCCTATTTCATTTTAAGAAAATGGGCGCAAGCATGTTCAAAAGAACCATAATGATTAAAACCAATGTGTTATTTTTTTGAAATCACTAATTTGGCATAATGTGTTTCAATCTTGAGGAAATTGATGTTCAAACCACAAATAACATGAATTTACTATTTTAAAAAAAATTATAGTACCAAATTTTGCATTGAACATCACAAGTTGTTAATTATCCATGCATTTTTTTTTAAAATTAAAATTTAAAATTTACAAAAAAAAAAAAAAAAAACAAAATAAATTTGCTAAAAAATGTAAAATAAACCTCTTTTAAAAAGAAAAAAACATTTAGTTTTTAAAAAAAAAAAAAAAAAAATTTTTAATTTAGGGG
>Ga0116227_10007730_pt1 | contig 20776 bp, 11 predicted proteins | sample S1TSphgellanicum_FD_89693 | JGI IMG/M metagenome (GOLD analysis project Ga0116227, IMG submission 89693) | Host-associated microbial communities from peat moss isolated from Minnesota, USA - S1T2_Fb - Sphagnum magellanicum MG | ecosystem: Host-associated > Plants > Peat moss > Unclassified...
CCCTCTTCCTAGTCTAATCCCGGGGCTCCCAACTCGACCCTCTACCCCTTTCTAGAGTTGGAAGCCGGGAGCGTGTTACCAAGTTCAACTTTCCGCAACTTGACTTTGTGAAACCCTCAAGTGGGTTTCACCCCGTGACTTGGGAGCGTGTCAATTACCTTGGAGACTTGCTTTTACTCGATGCGGCACAATGCGGTTCCTATGCGCACCAGCTGCGTAACTGGTGGACCAACCTTGCACCACTCTTAGTTCTGCAGTTGGCTCTAAAATACACCATTAGAGACCCCAACCTGCAAGTTTCTCACATATTGGATGATTAAAGCTCCTGCCAACTAGTTACAAGGCAAAAGAAACCTCCTTGGTTTCTTACAAACACAATAGGAAAACTAAAAGGTGTTTGGCCCACCTTTGTCTCCTTCCTAAGAGCACACGCCTTTCAAGGAGATGGACCAAGCTTGGTGTATTGTCATGCTTCAACCACTTGGGATGAACCAATCCCAAAAGAAAGAAAAAGGGCTATGGGGTTCCAAACTGGCACTACTAGTCACACCAAGGTGATTAGATTGGAGCATAACGTTTTACTGGGGAGAGGCATGGACCTAAACTCCCTTACATGCTTGTTGGTAACCTATGTACTCTTTCAAATGTACACAACACCAGCACTAATTCAATAAACTTGCAATTTTGGCAATGCGATTACATGGCACCCCAACCAAGTACACTTGCTTATTTTCAACATTCTACACTTCATTTTTAGTGTTGGGAGGCAAGATGTACCATGTAATTTGACTCAAGTTGTTTTTCATACACCTAGAGGTACATTAACTTCTGGAGAAATAATTAGAACCTCCCATGAATTTGCGCAATTGGATGGTGGAAAACCCAATACACCAAGTTTTTCAAACACATTTTCCAACTCCATTCCATGTGTTTTCAACTACCTTTTCATTATGGGGAACTAGCTCACTAAGAAGGAGAGAAAACAAATCATAGACTTGCTAATTAAGTATGAAAATGTGTTCACATTCTCAATGAAAACTTAAGTAGGTGTAAAACCATGCAGTTTTCTATAAACCTTACAGATGAAACACCCATCTATCGGAGGAGGCATAGGTTGAGCAAGCATGAATGGGAACTGGTAAATGAAAAGATGCAAAGAACTCCATGAAACTGGTTTCATTCAACCATCAAGTTCTGATTTTGCAACCATTATAATAATGCCAACAAAGAGAGATTCAGCAAGATTATGGACTGAGAAAAGGATGTGCGGGGATTATAGGCCTTTGAACCTAGTTACACCTCAGGACAGGTGCCCCATGCCCATCCTTGAAAAACTATTTGATAGCATTGGAGACTTAAACATCTTCACAATTGTGGATCTGAGGCAAGGCTTTAACCAAATTGTGCTCGCTGCAAAGGATCGTAAGAAAACGACATTCCATGGAAGCAACAAGTTATGGGAATGGCTTGTGATGCCTTTTGGATTGAAAAATGCACTTGTCTTCTTTCAACAAGTCATGGACCAAGTTCTCGAAGGGGTAGATTTCCTGAAATGTTACATAGATGATGTCCTAGTGCATAACAAGGGTCTCCTACAACACTTGGCTCATATTGAGGAGTTATTCAAGAAGCTTCACAAAGTCAATATGAAGATCCATCCTAAAAAGTGTGAATTTGTTATCACCTTAATAGTCTACCTTGGACACAAAATTTTGCCAAATGGTATTATGGCTCATTGGGCCAAAGTAATAGCCATTTTGGAGATGCCCAATCCTATTCATGTTCACATTTTGAAGAGCTTCATCAAACTATGTAATTACTATAAGATTTATGTCCAAGACTTCAATACTATTACTCATCCTTTCTATGCATTGTTAAAGAATGATGTTATTTGGACATGGAGTGAAAAATCTTAAGAAGCTTTCAACACATTCAAAGAAAAACTTTCAGAGTTCCCCATTCTGAGAAGACTTGATTTTAGCAAGGTCTTCATTCTACACACTAATTGGAGTGCTATTGGTATCGGTGTTATTCTTGGCCAACTTGATGAAGAAGGCAAGGAATATGTTATCGCCTATGCATCCCAAAGCAATAACAAGGTTGAGAGCAACTACTCTTCATACGAGGGAGAATGTTTTACTATTGTATGGGCTGTCATACATTTCAGGCCCTATCTTTATGGCACCAAGTTCACTTTATATATCGACCACCAACTTATCAAGTGGTTAATGTCCAACGACAAGCTTATTGGTAAGTTAACTCATTGGGCGCTTATACTTTAGGAATATGAATTCACGGTTATTCACCGACCTAGTATTACACATTAGAATGCGAATACCATGTCACGAAAACCCTCATTACTTTTGAAGATTTCGTAGAAGCCAAACAAGACTTTGAATAGATTCTAATAGTACATGTATCTTATGCATCTAATTATCATTACTGCAATGTAACCTGGTTGAACATCCCATTGTGAATATATGGGAGGACTTGGACACTCTGAAGTTTCTTCAACAGGGGTAATACCCTCCCCAAGTTACATCAAGTCATCGAAATTGCGTACAACAACATTTGATCTCAAGGTTGGGTCAAGAAGTCTCCTCAAATTCTACAATAGTGTTTTTAAATGAAACTTTTAATGCAGCCTAAATGGGAGACCATCCATAGGAAAGATGTAGAAAATGTAACAATCGTACCTCAGAAGATTTAGCCAAATCTAGCTATAAACTTAAATATGAGGCACAATGCTTTAGTCATCCTTTTATATTTCTGGTTATGTACAGGAACCAAATATAGCAATCTGGCAATTTTTATTTTTTAATAAAAATTCTGACTTTTGGTGACTGAAACCTTATAACTAACTTCATTTTTTAATATTTCAGTTGAAGTTCTACCTTTATATTAAATTTCTCCAGTAAGAAAAGGCTGATCTTGACAGTTGAAATGGGAAGAAAGATTTTTAAGGCTCAGGACCATGCAATGGAATATGTTTTTTCTTTGCAGGCTATGGATTGTGACATTATGATGAAGTAAACTTTGTGATTTTATGCAGCAAATTATCAGTTGTGACATATGATGAAGTAAACTTTGTGATTTTATGCAGCAAATTATCAGTTGTGACATATGATGAAGTAAACTTTGTGATTTTATTTGTTCCAATTTAAACTATTTGATGTTTATGTATAAGAGAAGGGTCTATCAGCAAAAAAAATTTGGTACTTGAGATCCCCCGAAACCAGTAAGTGGAGGGAGGTTGAAAATTTAGAAAAAAAAATTTATATAAATTTTTTTCCTACATAAAGTCCCGTCGTGATAGTGACATCGCAGCGATGCTCTGACAAGGATACGGAGAAAGGACAGTGACGAGGACAATGAGAAAAGACAAGTTAAGGAATAATTTTTCAACCAATGAAAATTATTTTTATCAAACCAGATAATATCTCTCAAATTGTCTAAATTATTATTTTTACAACATCATTACAACATCAACGAACAAAATTTCGTCAACCCGGTGCAAAACCAAAACATACATAACATAAAATAAAATAAAATGTGAGTATACTTTTACAGTTGCACATGGTACACTGAAGCCCCCACTATGTTGGGATTGAGTGACCAAGCACCCATCAGCATACCATCCAAAAACTTTTGTTTTGAGACTTTTTGGATCGGATGAAACCCAACCCAACCCCTGGACAGGGTTCTCAAATGAACTTAATTTTTTTTTAATTTTATGGTTTTATTTAATTTTCTTATTCCTTTTTGTTAGTTTTCTTTTTTGCTTCGGGTTTTTAGTTCCTGTTATGTGGCTGGTTTTTTAATACCATTTTCTTGGGGTTTCAATTTTTTTCTCTCTCTTTTTCTTTTAAAATTTTTTTTCTGTATTTTTTAAAATTCTGGTTTTTCATTTGTTTTCAATTTCTGGTTTCTATTTTCTGTAGCTTTTCAAAAGAAAATTTCTATCTTGTTACTTTTCTGTTGGTTTTCTTTTTTTGTTTCTGCAGACTACGAACACGGTCGCCCTGGCCAAGTTTGTGGCATGCTGCCAGTACCAGAGGACAATCTGTCCTCCATGATCTTCCTTTTGTCTAATGGACTCTCCCGTCCCAAACCGACGTAAATTGTAAACAGTTTCTGTTTTTTTCCCTCTTTTCTGTTAGCTTTCTTAATACACGTATTCAGGGGTTTAAAATTTTCTGTTTTTATGGCTTATTTCTGGATGTTTTTCCCCTTGCTTTTCCTGTTTTTCTTCTTTTTTTCATTTTCTGTTCTTTACTTTCTGTACTTCTTTAAAAATTCGGTTTTATATTTCTTGTTTCATTTCTGGTTTGATTTTCTGTATTTAAAAAAAAGTTATTTCTCTCTTGTTTCTTTCTCTTGTTTTTAAAATTGGTTTTAAGTAAATTTTTAAGGGTTTTTTAATTTTTTGAAAATTTTAGTTACTCTCTTGTTTCTTGCTTGTTTTCTTTTCCCTTTAATTTTTTTTTCCAATAGGGTTCTTTTGGGTTTCTAATGTTAATTTTTTTATAAAAATTGTGTGTATGTGTTTTTTGAAGTTATCATAATAATTTTTGAAAGTCTATTTTCTCTATTTCTTTGCTTTCTTTTTTCCATTTTTCTTCTTTAATTTTAATTTTTCTTTCACGATTTGTTTTTGTTTCTAGTTCTATTTTCTGTTTTTGTGATTATTTCATGTTTACCCCAATGTTATTATTTCTCAGTGTTCCTAGTCACTTTGTCTTGATGTTTAATTTTGTTGAGTTTTTTTTAATTGGATTAAAACCCACAACAAGTTCAAGAAGTGCCCAGAACAACAACCATTGATACATGACTTGATGCAAACAAAGAAACAACATTGGCATAGCCGGAAGGAGCAATGTAGGCTAGGGCAAAAGAGGTACCCCTTTTGATAGAGGTTTAAGCAAAAATGGTTGAACATGTTGGTGGTAGTGATGAAACATTGCCTAGGACAAATGGGGTAGGTAGGTAAATAAAGGGTAGATGAAAATTAGGTTGATGGGCAGCTAGGTAGGTAGCTGAGAGGATAGTAGGTAGGTGGAGGAGAGAGTAGGCCCTTTTTTGTGCATAGGCAGGCAATCTAACTGTAGGTAGGTGGTAGGTGAGAGGGGTGGTGAGTGAGGCCCAAAAAAAATAAAAATAAAATCACTAAGAAAAACCAAAAAATGTCAAAAGGGCTGAGGAAAAGAAAAACAATAATCAACCTGTGGTAAACCACCTTGGTTAGCACAGGGACAAGAAAGGACGAAAAAGATACACTCATCAGTGCACCATCCATCCAGATTGGTGCACTCGTGTTGGGTGGGCTTTGATCCCATCCAAAAAAATCCCCCAAAACACGAGATTTTTTGGATGGCGCGTGGGTGGGTGAGCTTTGTTACTCAAGCCCTGCTTCCCAAGCCGATGAAATTACTCCATTTCCTACAGTTTCCTTCAACCTGCTCTCTCTCTCTCTCTCTCTCTCTCTCCTCTTGTGTGTGGCACTCTCTCCACCCATCCAGTGGTCAACAACGAACTGTCTTTGCTCGCTGCAAACTCAGTTCCCTTAATTCAGCTCTCGTCTCGTGAGCAGCAGCAGTAGCAGGAGGAGGAGCAGCTTCTGGGTGAGTTGCATTTGAGTTGCCAAGCAGGAAACATGGTGCACACACTGTCGCACACTGAGCCCCTGCAGTGCTCAGCTGATGACATGTGGGAGGCTGTCAAGTATGCGAATGTGCTCTTGCCCACATCGGGCCGGACTACTTTACAAAGACCTTTTTTCTTGAAGGATATGGCGAGCCTGGTACCATTCGCATTTTTCAGTTGGGACCTGGTATAGCCCATCTGTACTGACTGCATTAATACTACTAATCATCAACGTGTTTTGGTGACCTATAATTTCGGACTATCCACTAGTTCTAACGCTGATTTTGATGATGTAACAGGGCACTTCAACAGCTCGAAAATTCTGTCTGTGTGTGGGATTCTTAATTTATTGTTGTGTGATTTAGAAAGGAGTCTTCGTCAAGAAGTTGTAAGTTTCATTACCAGTGGATCGAGTAATGAATTTTGGATAGGGATCTATAATAATTATTCAGCTGTTTTTCATGTGAAGAATTTCTTTAGTTTGGTTTGGTTGAGATGGGTAACTGCAGCCATTGCTGGATTCTCGGTTGGACAAATAAAGGAGCGCATCGATAAGATCGACGATGCTAACAAAACCTTCAGCGTCACCGTATTGGAGGGCGATCCCCGCTATAGCGCCTACAGCGCCGATGTAAAATTTGTCCCCGTGGGTGACACCAGCTGTGAGGTAGTCTGGACCGCAACGTACGAGCCTGTCGGAGACATCGGCCCCCCTGAGCACATCAAGCAGCTGGTCGTTCACATATTCAAAACTCTTGAGCAAGCCGTTCTGTCATGCAAGACGCTGTCACACACTGAGGTTGATCTGGCTGCGTCACCGGATGCTATATGGGATATGTGCAAGCGCCTTGACGAATCGCTGCCCAAATATTTTCCAGAATTCTTGCTTTCATCCACGTTTCTGAAGGGACATGGTGAAGTTGGGAGCATCCGTGTCGTCAAAATCGGCCCAGGTACGAAATTTTCCCTTGCAGGCTTTCACAAGTAGCCTTCTTGCACAATAATTATTCAAGAAACACAGTCTAGTTGTCATCCAATAATGTCGCCACATATACTTCCTGTGATCAACACGCCAGAGAACAAAAATTAAGTCCTGCTGCTCTGCTCGTAGTCTGATGAATCTGAGTTGTCGATGATGTACAGCGTTTCCTCATCTCGACGAACTGAGGGAGCGCCTAGATTGCATAGACGACGCAAACAAGACATTGGGGTACACGGTGCTGGAAGGCAATCCCGGGTACCACTACTTCAAGGTCACCTACAAGTTCGTCCCTGGAGCAACTGCCGGTACCACTGACGCAACATGGACTGGCACTTACATCCCAATTGGCGACATGGGACCGCCGGAGCACATCAAGCAGGTCTCTATCAAGGTGATCAAAGCCTTTCTCAATGCTGCCAAGGACAATCAATTGGCTCAGAATCGTCTGCTTGTGACACAGGCTGAGGCAGGAGCTGAGCGGAGCGCTTGAATGCCCAAAAGTGCACTCTTTTATATGTCCTTAGGGTAAATAGGCGGGTAAGCGAACACTTAAGAACTCGCGAACAAGGTCGAATCCTTACACATTTTCCCTCTGCTTCTCAAGCCCAAAGAACACTTGTAGCCCTCCACCTAGCCTTTCCAAGGTTGGAAAAATTGCTCAATTTGATAAAGAAATGGGGGAAGTTATGGGGGTGTAAAGGGCCTCAGTGTCCGATGATGGGTGAATTAAAACAAATTAGGATTTTGAGCTTAAAATTTCTGGTGGTTGCATCTTTGCCTCTGAAATAGAAAGAAGTTTTGTAAAGCCCAAGTTCCATCAGGTTTTAAATCACTCAAAATGGATTAAAAATGAAAAAAATATGAAGCTGGAACTAAAGAAGGGTCTAAAACTAATTTTTCAAAAAAATTGAAGCAAAATATGACTCATCCTCTTTGTGTGTTTTCTTTGCTCCCTTGCTGTAAACATTCCAAGAACATTTGTAGCCCTTCAGTTTGCATGTCCAGGTGTCAAGGTACACAAAATTTTAAACAGATTAAAAAGCAACCTTTCTCCTATATTAGAAATTGTGATTTTAAGAAAAAAAATCCTAGCAAATCAAAAAGATGCCAAAATGTAAAATAAAAATATTTTAATTGAAGGTGTACATAAGTGAATACCTTGGTTCTTTATGTTGGATGTATTGTACATTGAACTAATTAAATGGATCATAGACCCCTTATCTAATCTTTGATTTCGAAATTACACTTATCCAAATCTTTGAATTAAATAATTTGAGCAATACGTATATATTTTTGGTTGAAATTTCTGTTTAAAGACAGTTTACAATTGTTACTGTTTATAATCTATTCTTTCATGGTATCAAAACTAGGCTACCAAGATAGTGATATTAGTATCATGTTTATGAATACGCGAAAAGTGAGATGGTGAATACTAATGTTAGTCATTATGGATCTAACAAGCTTGAGGGTGCTTCATATAAGGCCTAGAAGATTAAAGTTAGGACCATTTTCAAATCAGAAGGTTTGAAGGAAATAGTGGTAATTTCAATGAATCCAACTCAATGGCCCACAATGACACAAGTGTAGTTTGCTAACATGAGATTGAAAGCTAATAAAATACTTGTTTTGTTAGTAAAGAATGATCTCCTTGACACAATAGGGACTTTAAAGGATCCCAATGTCAGATGGTCTACATTGACTATCATGTTTGAAACACAAGACATAACAAGAAAGCTAAACTTGTACACCAAATTCTCTGATGTGAAGATGCAAGAGGGAGCATCCATGACCAACTTTATCAAAAAGTTCAAGGAGATCAAAACCAATATGGCTATTGTGGGAAAAGTTTTGATTAATGATAAACTAGTCTATGCAATGTTGCATATGTTGCCTCCTAGCTAAGAGCATTGGATTCAATCATTCATGGTTGGTGGCAATCTACCATCATTTGACAAACTTGTTGGCAATTAGTTGTATGAAAAGAAATATAGGAACAATTGAGCAAATTGCCTTGATGAAAAAGCACTTTTGATCCATGGATTGAAATAAAATATTTACTCCAAATCAAAACATGAGAAATAAGAGAAATGTTAATCAAAGAACAAAAAATTGTACTTTGGCTTCTGTTTCATTTGCAAAAAGATGGCCATTTTACATGAAACTACCAACACCAAAAGATGAAACCAAAAGAAAAAGATAGCTCTAGTTTTAAAAAGAAATTTATGAATAATATAAAGGGCAATAGCAAAGAGGGCAATACTAACACTAGGGGATCTGAATAAGAATCAACTACATAAGTATTTGAAATGTTTTAGTTGGCACAACATTGATAAATCTAACTAGTGCTTCAATTCAAATGTTATTCACCATGTCACAAGTAATAAAAGGAAAATATGTGCACTTGTTGAAATAGGTAGCAAGCCAAAATGTAAGTTCCAAGTGGAACGGATAATGTTGTAAAGGGCAAGAGTCTTGCATCACTACATATGTAAAATGGAGAAATTAAAACATTGTTATTATTTATGTGCCAAGTCTAATCGAAAACTTATTGTCAATTGGAAAAATTTCAGGTGAAAGTTACTTCTTAATATTTGAAAGAAGAAATTGTCAGATTGCATCAAAGAGAATTCCAAGGAAGATTGTAAGTGCTCAACTCGTGAGAAGGGGAGTAGTTTTTACAAACTAAACATGCAAAGGGAAAACAATTCTATAGAATTAACATGCATTCTTGTTGTAGAGAAACAAGATGATTCATGCTTGTGGCATTGGAAATTTGGCCATTTGAACTATCCTACTCTATATGAGTATTCTTCAAACCATTGAATAATAGGACTTTCAAAGTTAGCTAGACATTTAAAAATTTGTCACAATTACTTGAATACAAAACAGGTTGAAGAAGCCTGCCCAAGCAAAGTTAGAATCAAAGAAGAAATGTTTTAGACTTCATTCACTTAGATGTTTGTAATATATTAAAAATAAAATCTCTTAGCCATCATTAGTATTTTTTCGTTTTTACTAATGATTTTTCAACAAAAACCTAGGTCTATTTTATTAATTAAAATTTTTAAAAAATGTTGAAGCATGTGTTTAAAGAATGGCATTCCAAATAATTATTTATGATATGAAGCTACAAATATGTCAATCAATTTACTAAATAGGTGTCCAACAAAAGCTAACAATTACATTTCTCTAGAATTTTTTAATTTTTTTTAAAACTTTCAATTTCTGCTTCAGACCTTCATTAAAAATACAGAATCTATTATGATGAATTTTTCTATACTTAATTTCTTTTATCCGTAGTAAACAACACATATTTTTATAACTTAAAACAAAAATAAAGACAATTTTTGTTTCTTAACAAAATTGTATTCTAGGCAAAGTTGTATTCCTGAACTCGCTATATTCCTAATTATCATTATCATTTCTTCTCATTATTTCATCATCAAAATTACATCTCTCTCAATTATATACAAGAAATTTTTATTTTAAAATGAAATGAAAATGACGACAAGTAAAATATAACCAGTAAAACAAAATAGAGAATTATTTTTAGCACATTGTAAAATATTTTATTCTTCAACTATGGAATCTTCAAACAAAATTAAAATAGTTATTCAAAACTGAAATGTTGAACTTTGCCACCATAATACACCATCCTCGTGTTTTACAGATTGCTTTGCTTTGCTTTGGTTCATCAATCAATTGAAAAAGGGTTGAATGTTTGATTAGCACAGTTGTGTATTGATCCTAACCATTTGTACACTTCAAGTATGAAAAACCGTTTCAAAACACAATTCTTTTCACCCACCGCACCAACCATACCCTTAGCTCCACAAAGACACTAATTATATTATTTCCAGAAAAGTTGATAATTTCCAAAATATATATTTACTTTGAAGGAACAACATTTGAAAAAGGAAAAATAATTTTTTTTGAGAATATTAAGGTGGAATGATCTTTTTTTTTTTTTAACATGGAAACATTAAAAATAAAAAAATTATCCAACCACTGAAAGCTTGAACGTGCCACGGTATTAGGTACTACATTATCATAAATATTAATATATTACTAATTTTGGCTTTGGGTAAACTAGACTTTGGACCTTTAAATTTTTCACAGGATGTGGACACTGGTCTCCACAAAGGCCCAGGATAAAAAAGAAATTTCTGCTTCTGATTGGCCCAGGTGGTGACATTCAAAGGAGTCTTTTGCCCTTATTCATGCTTCTATTAATTAGTGAGGGGTGCACACACAGTTTTTTTTTTCTCCTCCAAAAGGAGCCATTTGATTGGCCTACCTACAAATATTTTGGAACATGGGGCACTCCCCAAAATAGAAGCCTAAATATGCTTCCCTCCCCCAAAATAAAAGGAAGTTTTGTCATGCTTCCCTTTGTAAGATATCTATAGTGGGGGAACAAAGGGAAGCATGACAAAGAATTTCGTTCATTTTGGGGATAGACAAAACAACATGGGACTGAAAATAAAGTGCACAAACAAAAAACTAAACTAAAATATTCTGTGTACATGGCTGGTTTTCTTACAAAGAATTGGTGAAAAAATGAGACAATTCTGGATGTGGTAACCCGTAGTAGAGGCCCAAGTAGGGGGTGTGAGTCAGCCCCTTTTTGCTGGCTATATATTGGCAAAAAGTAAAACTAAAAATTAAAAGTGCTAAAATCAAGAGTTTTTTCAGATTTTCAATAGCCAGAATTTGAAAGAAATTTAAGAAAAATCGTCAGATTTCTATGCATGGTTCAAGTAGGTAACCAACCATATAGAAGGACATTTGAAAAAAAATGACTTTCTTATTCAGGTTGTAGCCAAATCTGGCTAAATCTTCCCATGGATGATCACACCTTTGGTTACATCACAAAATTGACCCAAAAACATGTTGGTATAGGGTGGAACTTCTCTTAGTTTCACACCTTGGACATTCACACGAGGGAATACAAAAACAACCGTACTGGTTTTAACCCTAGGACTAGGCCAAAGTGGTCAACTCGAGGCCAAGATGCCAAAAAAGATGTCAACCCCTAAGCCAAAATGCTCAACAATATTCTAACCCTAGGTCAAAATTTTCAAGAATATTTTAATGCTAGGCCAAAATGCACAAGCCAAAACATGATTTGGCTTGTGCTCAAACTTTGTGGCCCAAGGTCTAACATTAGGCCAAAACTCATTTATTTTGAACCCATGTTTTTGGGTCTGTGGCTTAGGGTGATTTCAGAGTAGGCCTTAGGGTTTTTGGCTTAGGGTGTTCATGGGCCTTTTGGCTTAGGACAATTGACCTAGGGCCTAAGACAACTGGCTCAGGGCCTAAGACAGACTTAGGAACTAAGACAATTGGCTTAGGGCCTAAGACAGACTTAGGGCATAAGACAATTAGCTTAAGGCCTAAGACAATTGACTTAGGGCCTGGGACAATTGGCCTAGGGCCCAGGACAGTATAAACCCAATGTTAGTCTCTTTTGTTTCTTAAGCATTAGCATCCTACAGTCATCTGCTCAAGAGATTCAGAGCCTTTTCAGAGGTTGAATATAAACTTCAAGCATTGATGATTTGCGATTTAAAGGTCAACACCTTCATCATTCTAGAGTCTAGACACAAATCAATTGCAACAGGTAGCATGACTATGAACATATTGACTTGTTTCATGGAAACCCATTAGAGCAAAACTTCTAGGTATGAAGACAATGCAATTAGTGCATATCTCCATGGTGTATGTATGGTCGAGAAGAACATTTTTTATGTGTATCAAGCGGGTTTGGTAGCTTAACTGCCCAATTATGTAAGCAGGATCTTGCCACCATGGCTTCTCATAATCCATTGCATAATCTGTGCAAGGATCAAGTGGTGGAATGTGTGTGATCCTTCCCTACACATCCCGCGTTCCTACAGTCAACTTTTCCCCTTCCTAGCTAGGTCATGTAAAAAGCAACAACCCAAGGTTCATCAACATTCAGTACTACATGAAGAAAAGAACCTTGAGTTTTTGTTGCATTCCAGAAGCGATGGGTAAGGTTTGTGCTCTCTGCAAAATGAAGCTCTGCAAAATTGGTTAGGGCAAGCGAAATTGTGTAGACGTGTTTTCATGTCCCTAGGTCCTTGGGACATGGAATGGCTTGTTCTTGGGTTTTCATTTCCTTAGTACAAAATGTTTTCATGTCCCCAGGTCACCAGATGCATTACATTTTCTTTACATTCTCTCGCTGGGACAAACCACAGAAGCACCTTTGGGTGCAAAGTTGGGCGTTCTCTCCTTAGATTTGTACAATTCCATCATGAATTGGTTGAATTTTTGTTGTAGATTTTAGAAGACCTTTGTGTCCTAAAGGGGCCAAAAACCCATGATGGCATAACAGAGCTGTATCAGTGCAAGAGGAGCAACTTTGAGGAAGTGGGGAGTCCTTCATGGGCACAGTGCCTCCAGGGTTGCTGTCATGGCAGCCTCACGGCCTCACCCTTCTCTTTTGTAGCTCAGAAAAGTCTCCCTCCTCGACAACACTCCCTAAAAGAATTCCAAGGGGCTGTTGCCTCCCTCCCCGCAAGGGGTTCACTCTAAAAGAATTCCAAATGTAAGACATTTCAGGAGGGCCAACACCACACGGTTGATAGTGCTACAACAGCAACAATTGAGTGTGTCCAAGTTGAATGGTGTAAGCCATGTTCAGAGTGAAAGGAGGAGGAGGAGGCTCAGAGAGAGGAGGTGTGATGGATCTGAGCAAGTGCTGACAGAATACACCTTGCATTCAAATTCCTTCAATTCGTCGACGAATTGGTATGGCAATCGGTTGCAGCAGCAGTTGCTGCACAAGAAAATTTTGCACAGGCAACTAGCAGTGGTCTGCAGAGCTACAGGGGATGGTGCAGTTTTCTCTTCAGACTTGGGCAGCAATAACAGTTATGCTTCTGTGGTTTGTCCCACAGAGAGAGAGAATATAAAGCTTGTTCTTGGGTTTTCATGTCTTTAGGCCAAAATGTTTTCATGTCCCTAGGCCAAAATGTCCTCAGGCTTTCATGTCCTAGAACCTGAGACCGGGAAAGCTGAGGTCCTCATGTCTTTGAGTCTCATGTCTTAGGCCCTAGGGACAGGGAAAGTCTAAGGCACTACGTTCTAGGCCCTCAAGTTTTCTTGTCCTAGACCTTATGTCTTAGCATTAGTGACCTTTGGTTTGTACAGGCATCAAGTCCAAGCCTTGAAATCCTCATGTCCTTAGGCCTTTGGACCTTAAAGTCCTAGGCTTCTAAAGATATCATGTCCTAAAACATCAGGTCTTAGGGTATGAAAGCCAATGTCCTTAGGTCCAGGTCCCTGCCTTCTTAAAAAGTAAAATTTTTTATAGGTCTTGGGGTTGAACCCTAAGACAAATGAATGAGTCTAGGACTTATCATTCGTGTATGGCTCCTTTTGTATTCCAGATAACACACCACCCCTAAATCAAACCCTGTGATGCTGGAATCCCAATCTCTGTTCAAGAGGATTAAAGTAGCATGTGCCATTGGCCCAAGTGTGAACTGGTTGTTAGTCAACTAATTTTTCCTTCCAAAATCATTTTTTTGTAATTTAATTGAATTTCCAATGACAAAAAACTACTCAAAATCCAATATCTCCCAACACCTCAGGTTTAAAAATTTCCGAATGACCTTTATCAAATCTCATAGGCTTTCCAACAATATCAAGTTCCAACAATATCAAGAACATGCCCAAATTCCCCTATAAAATTTGATTTTGATATAAATGAATTTTCAATGAAAAAATTATTCAATATTGAATCATTTCTCAACCGTAAATTGAAACATCATGAAACCAACTCGGTGCACCCCTACGCATTAAGGGCTTTCCAACAGCTCCAAGAGCATGACAAGAGGCACCGTGGGGGTGCACGGTGGAAGAGACAGTGATTCAACACTAGAACCAAAAGCCAATTAAGGCCTGAGGATGTACAAGCGCCACTAAAAGAAAGCCTCATGCTCAGCAAGTGCATTGTGGACAGCTGGAAGAGTGCCACAGCAAAAGACCAGTACCATGACCATAGTGCAAATCTCATGTTGCAAATGCCATGATGGAAATTTGCAATACCATGTTTCCTTGAACATGGTATATGTTATGACGAAATCCATTATTATCTATTTCAGGAATGTTCACCTCCATAGCAGGATACATTCTAGTGGTAACAGAGACTTCTACTGTCTGATCTTCAATCAGGCAGTTCCATTGCATCCAAGATTCTAATGGGTAACTTTGTTGTTCAACTCGGATCTCAATCCAATGGTTAAATCGAGCAGTGAAGTCATTTTTGTTGCTTGTTCAATCCCAACCCCTAGTCTATTTGCTTACTGCTCATAATGGATACTTGAAACACCCAAACTCAGGAGTCCAAATTCCAGCTACTAATCAATGACTGATTCACTACCACAAGGAATGCCTGCAGTGTGGATGATTGGGCATAGGTTTCTCGTTTTCGAACTCCCATCCATTCAGCCATTACAGATTTCAGACATGTCCAGCCTGACTGCTTCCCTCCAAAGGAAAGAACACCATAATTCAAGTCAAGAGCTGGCCAAGGTGGTTGTCAGATACAGAATTAAGCCACATCCTGGTGGACAAGACTCCTTCCTTTGGTATCATCCTGTTTGTTCTGTAGTACATGACTGCCTACTCCAGCTTACTTTGCTGCTGCCACTCTGCCCGCCACTCCTTTGTCAGCACCAAAATTCGGTCAGTGGCCCAGCCTGAGCTCTCAAGCTGCCAAGCAAAAAATGTAGGCAATGTCAAATCCTCAAGTCAAAAAGAATGACAAGAGTTAGAGTGCACAAAGATAACACCTGCAAAGCTGGATAACACAATATCACTTCACTATCTTTGTGCAAGTCTCACAAAGACAATCCACTACTCACACAATGTCAAATTGGTATAGATGCTGATCACCAGTTCCTCTCATCTGTACAGAAGACTAAACACAGAAATGATGGCTGGGTAAGGGTGACAAGCCTTCAACTACCCAATTCAACTCTCCATTGACACAAATCAACTATGACCTTAGACCACCAGGCAGAAATGGACTTACTGAAGCAAGAAAAGCAGGGAAATGTTGTTTCATCCAAGACAGGGATTCAGCTTCAGCAGCAGTGACATCAGTTGTTGATCTTGAGGCAAGAAGCTGTGACAGGTACAGAGCATGCACATAAGCCCGCACACAGTCTTGAGTGGTTGCCTGCTTGTGCAGTACTACATGAATTTTTTGCCCCTCACAAGTAACCAAATATTGCTCTGCATTTCACAAATGCTGTTAGCTGTAATGTCTGCCTGGTAGTAGGGATCCTTGCAGGACAATCATTTGTCAATTGATCAAAGAAACAGATCAAAAGAGCTCTGATTCTACAGCCTAACTATGCAATGAGAAATGGAGGTGGGAACTTGCACCTTCAGAAAGATCTGAATGAATTAAGCAGTTTTACCTTTCCCAAATTGTCCAAGCAAATCAGGAAATGAACCCCAACTGCCAGAAATTAACACCAGCAGGACAACTTTAGGAACACTTTAGTGCAACCACTTGTGTGCACAAACCAAACACAATATTAAGGTATTGAGAAGTTGCAACAGCTGGAAGTCCTCATACATACCCATTGGCAAGTTTCAAGGCCGAAATTTGGGCTCCAAAGTTCAGAGTAATCTGCAGTCGAGGACCCTTCAGCCATGGAAATGTGGAAAATTGCGGAAGAACATGCTCTTGAGATGCTACCTGTCTTGGGTTTGGAACTGCCAGGAGCACATTGTCACAAAATGAAACACAAATCTTTGGGTTTTCAAGAGCCAACAGCAAGTATATTGCTTGATGATTCTACATAGTCAATTCATGGCAAACATTGGAAAGGTCAAACCAATGCTTCCAGCTTCTCTTCCAAATGACACTGAAAAAACATGAGGGAAATGAGCAGAGAATCACCTTTCCCACCAGACACAAAGGCTCGCAAGAGGATAGAGGTTCGTTCAGCATTCAAGCTTGTCAAACAAAGTGATTTTACTGCCCTGTAGTTTGCTGCTCCGAGTTGTAGCACCCCCACCATGTTAGGTGATAAGGCAGAGGAATAGCACTCCATTGACAAAGCATCACAAATCTCTTTTGCTTACATGGTGCATTCTCACATGTCTCAGAACAGCTACCCAGTTATCAACATCTAAGGATTGAGAATTTCCTTTCACATTATCTACTAACACTACAAATAGCTGTGGAAGGCTGACAGAAATTGCAATCATATATATGATCAGCAAACTACATAGAGGGAAAGCAACAAGGAGGATGCAGATGGAGTGCAGAGCATGCTTGCTATGGTGGTGGCCAGAGGCTTACCATACATGTGGAAAGCTGTGAGGAGGAGAAAGGATACCCAGAGAGAAACTGGGTTCCCGGATGTTAATCTTGCTACCATAATGCCCATTGACATCCCAACCAACGTTGCAGCTGTCTCCTGGCTACCTTCCTGCATCATGTGCAATCCATTCCCTTATGCAACACGAGAACGATACCATTTACCTACAAAAATTGAGTTCAATATGTGATACAATGGTCCATCAGTAATCAAACCTGACATGCAAGTACAACTCTACTGTAAGGAGTCTGATTCAAACTCAGTACATTTTCCCAACTGGAAGCACTGGAAGTTGTTGAAGCATTACCTTTGCAGAGACATCTGCAGCATTTTTGCGCAGCGCAAAGTGCTGAGTGAGAGCTGCACGTGTTGCACCACTTGCTACGCCCGCTGCCACCCAAGGTAACACACATTCTAAGCTTTCAGAAAACCATGTCTGACAGTGAACTGCCACCCATGGTAACACACATTCTAAGCATTCAGAAAACCATGTCTGAGAGTGCAGCTGCTCCCCATGGTACACACATTCTAAGCATTCAGAAACTATGTCCAACAGGGCAGTGGAAGTGATTTTAAGTGCATATGATGAGAGGGAATACTTACTGACAGATCTGGCCAGGCTGCCAAGACAAAGAAGAGTCACAAATGCATGAGGAAAAAGAGGTGAGATGAGATCCATGAGCATTCCTGCAAAGACATTCATCAGTTTGTGGGGTGTTTGTCAGTAGAATTGGTCAAAAGTCAAGACAACCATGGTCCTAAGCAACACAATTTCAGACATACCAAATGACAAGACATTTGATTTGTTTTGTAAGTAACAATTAGACAACCAAAAACCTTGCTCAAGTCATTAAAGGTGGTGCTTGTCTGTAGTACATAACCAAGACCTCTGAGACATTTCTACTCAAGTCCCGGCCAAGAAAAATGTTGAACTGGAGGCAAAACAGACAACCAAGGGTTGACATGTGACTGCAGCCTATGTGAAACTCACATGCAGGAAAAAAGGTCACTAAAGACAAGTGTGCCTTCGAGAATGCTTCCAAGGAGACCAAATGAATGCAGGCAGTTCAGCTGGGAGCCAGTTGTCCATTCATAAAATCTGCAGCAAGGTGCCAGTGTGATACTGGGTGATACTCATACCAGTGATAGGAACAGGAATGCATTATCACCTTACCCATATCATTCATAAGATCTGCAGCAAGTCGCCATTGCTTTGCACTGCTGTCAAGGTTTGAGCCCTACATGCATGTGGCAAACACCAAAAGTCTGAAGCTTGGTCAACAGGTGCATTGAAAAAGTTTTTCTCAAATGCAGGAATACCCCCCTCCATCCTCCTTCAATGTTATGTTTTTCATCTCTAATCAAATATGTGTACAAAGTCCTAAATTTTGGCTACAACTCCAAATGCCACATGAGCTTTAAACCAGCTATCATTTCAAAAGGTACAAGTAAATCATCAAGAATGAGACATACTTGTTGGAGTGTGAAGAGGATGCTTCCAAGCATTCCTGTGAAGTCACGCAAAAACCACTGCAGATGCCACAGACACAATTCCTCAGGATCCAAGGAATCAACATAGACATTCAGATGCAGGAATTTACATAGAATAGACAAATGGAATTTCTTTCTGGTGTAAGCAAATCATGGAAATTAAAGGCTAGAATCAAATGACATAACACTGATGAGGAATCAACATTTTAGCACTCAGTTTATCATACTCATTTTTGTTAAACCAGAAAGTTTCTGTGAAAGCTCATTGCTTACCTGAAATGTTGCACCTACCACAGTGGCAGTTGTTTCCCCAACCCCTATCCCTCCCAACAGGGCCTGCCTCATAATCCAGTGGAGTGAAAATCCCTACTCTTAGAAAGCAAGAATGATGCAACCAACACTTTACCAGAAATGCAACTTCCATTAGCGCCACCATACAAAACATATTCTCCTGAAATATACTCAGATCCATTGATATGTCATGTAATGTATCCACATCACACTAATCTATGACAGTCTAAATCAAAGAAATTGGTAGAAAAAGATGCCCCTTACTTGTGTGGAAAGCATGCTCCTGATGTAAGTGGAGAGACCCTGTTGAAAAAGGAAAAAGACAGGTGTGAATCAACACTTGATTTCCAGTTAAGGACAAGCAAAAACTGACTGCCACATTCAGGCAAGAAGGCAGCAAACTGAAACCAATATTAGTGTAAAATCACAGAAGAATAACAAAATCTCAGGGGTGGAGACCACCATGTCCCTACTGGGATTAAAAAAAGCTGGGAAGGAAAGAAGGGGTGGTGAGAGCTATACTTGCAAGGTGTCCCACATTTGGAAGGGAAGGTAATCTGGTGTCACACTGTTGGGATATCCCTGCACACTCTCACCCCATGGTTCCAACATCAAGAGGACAGCTACTTTGTCTGTTTCTTTTACAGAGCCAAACCTGGATCTTCATGCTTGCAGATACACAACACTTCCAGAACAACAAGCAGCTTGATTTCCTTGTTTGAAAAGATTTGATCTTTTTTTTTCGTTCAAATCTGCTTATGTGCAGTCTCAGGCAGTATATATAAGAGCAAACCAGATTGACTATTCTACAATCCAGATCCTGATGGATGCTCTCTCTACATGGAACAACATCTACAGATCATAAGCTCAATTATGCAAGGTCAGTTCCAGGGATGTTGAAAATTAGAAGGGATGGTGATCAAAAAACTGGAGGTTAGGAATGATGAAATTTTTTAATTTGGGTTTCTGCAATTGGATCTGGATCTATTATCTACTGATGAGTTGTTGCTGCAATGCAAAGCAGAATTGATGATTATGGAGCTAAAAGCACATTGCAGTGCTTAATTTTCATGGAAAACCAGCTAGAGGTTTCTCAGTTTTTAGAGGGATTGAACATGATATGGATAGTATCATGTTTGATCCCTCTCAAAACTGAGAAACCTTAAGATGATGGGATTTTGAGGAAGAGAGGTGACAGAACTAAGGCTGTAGATGAAGAAATGATGACTAAAAAAGAGGAAGAAACTATTTTGTCTCCAATTTTTGTGTGGAGATTTCCAGACCAGGTGCCTTGCTTTTACCTCTGGTAGAAATGCAGACACCAAACTATTCCAAACGGCTTGTGAGCGACCACGTTCCTCCCTGCAATCAAATTCCAATTCCCCCCGAGTCTCCCTCCACATTATCAGCCAGCTGCCTAAACCCTAAACCCTCCTCCCCCACTCCCCAAACTCTAATCCATTTCCCCTCATACCACCACCCTCAAAAGAAAACCCAACCAAACGAACTCTCTGCGAAGGTGCATTGATAGTAGTGATAACCACTGACTGTACTTCCCATCGTTGCAAATGCACACAAAACAATCCACAGCGATGGACATCGCATCCACAAAAAACACATACCAAAAAACAAAGAAAAGCTGGATCAGACATCACAGACCTGATCAAACGGACGATGGAAGCATCTTGGACAAGGAGGGCAGTGCGCACGGGGATAGCTCGAGCCGTGGTGTATTCTTGTAGCAACACAGTGGGATGAGAATCCGTGTCGTCCGCCATAGCTTCCGCTGTTGCGTTGCTCGACAAACAAACAAACAAGCACATCAGCAACAACGGGCACGCACATTTATCTACCAGTATTGGTCTGGTAGGTACAGGCCAGAGTGAATTAACAGCCACCAATGCACCAGTTGGCCGTTCTGTCCACTGGATGGGTTGCGTTTTTTCATTTGGCGCCGGATGGGGTTCATGACAGTCCATTTCTTTTTGCTGCTGAC
>Ga0116227_10007731_pt1 | contig 20775 bp, 9 predicted proteins | sample S1TSphgellanicum_FD_89693 | JGI IMG/M metagenome (GOLD analysis project Ga0116227, IMG submission 89693) | Host-associated microbial communities from peat moss isolated from Minnesota, USA - S1T2_Fb - Sphagnum magellanicum MG | ecosystem: Host-associated > Plants > Peat moss > Unclassified...
GCAAGGCTAACACTTCCTCAGGAAGCCACAGAAAGAACCAAACAAGGGGAGACAAAAAACAAACAAAAAACGAAAACACACACCGGTATGAACAAAAGTGCCAGTCTCACACCTGTTCAGGGACCATCAACAGTAGTATGTATGATAGTGACTTAACTACCACAACTTCCCCACTGACTTCAATGGGTAAAGGCTGGTGACAAGCATCAACCTGTGAACTGAGTTTCTGCTGCAATTCTGGAAGCAATGGGAAGACTCAGCCATACTCCTGGCTAGCAACAGACCACAACCCCAAGGACAAGGAAAAACAGACCGACAGAAAGGGAAAGAAAAAGTAAAGGAAAGAAGAACAGGGAAAGACTATTAACACCACCTTGATAAAAACACTATTGTAACCCAAAACACAATATCTCTGTGAAGCAAAAACTACCTTATTCATCAAGTTTGCATGATCAAATACTTATGCCAGAGAACCAACCTCTGGTGAATCCTCCACTAAAATTTGTCCAGGCCCAACTGATGGTTCCTGCACTGCAATCCTGTCTGGTGGCAATGAACTTGACCTGCTGGATGAAGAATTGTCCTCATGAAACCTGTTAGGTGCACGATCAAAATCCATTTCTGAATTACCCAACAAACGACTTTCCCCAAATAAATGTGCACTTGTATCTCTTGCAAACTTAGTCACCATTGAGAACTTTTCCAGAACTTGGATGGATAAATCCCGTGCAGGATCTTTTGATTGCTTATGTTGTCTGTCCTCAGAAAGTCCCATGCTGTTCAAATTGCTGTTGCCATCCACCTCATTTTTTTGGTCTTGATCTTGCTTGTGCACAACAGGATAAGCATCATCCTTGCTGGTAGAAGCAACCACTGCTGGTACACGAGCTACCTCTGTCATCTCAAGTGACATGAGACTCCTCTGTATGCAAAAGCACCCATGGCATGACAGTTCAGAGGCTGATCTATGTAGTTCTCGTTGGATCACTGCTCTCATGATGTACAGACATACAGACAGTCATGATTGAACTGAAGCATGTTTAGCACAAGGAAGCAGCTCCATCAACATCTACATCATAATGACCAGCCTATACTTGAGCTGAGAACTTGATCCTGAGAGAGTAACCTCAAACAGGAGCAAGAGCCAAGCTCAATGCAACACAATTGAATACATGGAAGGGCTTCCTAAGCACCACAACAATCTTATGCTTACCCTTCAAACCTTTTTCTAGCACCTTAGAAACAAGCATCATGCACATATTGACTTGGTGTGTTAGTGTCCAAGTTGAATAAAGAAAGCTGTGGAATTATTATAATGTGTCTCAATTTTGTGACTCTTTGCAGAGATTATTCTGACAATATCTAACGAAACTGCAGCACTAACCTGTAGAGGGTCCTGGACATCATTCACAAGGTACACATTGGCATCATCATTTGACCTGCAAATGCCACAGCAACCTATCCTGAGCATCTGTAACCCTTTCAACCAAATATATCACAATGTAGCTACATCTTGGAGTCCTTGAAGAGGGTGAATAATTGAAAAAAGGTCAATATGCTGACAGAAACTTCACAGTTTCGCAGATATCAATACTTGTCACAAAGCACATTCAGCTGGAGGTTTCCCACACCCAGTAAGTCAATTGCAAGTGTCTTAAAAAATCCACAAGTCACCATCCAGGACAAGCTACAATAGGGTGCATTCACTTGTGGGAGGGTTACCTTTGATCTTGAAATAAACACAAAAGCACTTGCAATGAGAATGTTGCAAGAGGCGGAAATGCATATTTTGGTTACCAACCTCACTAGAATTGCATGAGCTTTCAATGTGGCAAGAAATTCCCGTACACCACCATTGTTAAAGTAGAGGGGAGGGAATGCCAGGCCTGTATGGACCACCAGCAAAAGCTCAGAATGGAAACAATATGCAAGTTGGAATATCAGTTATGACACAGCAAACACAATTGGATGCAGAGGGTTTCAACCAAACTGAAATGTACACAGCATTCAAAGGAGATATAAATGCAGGTAAAAAGACCCAAAATTAACTGACAAGCCAACAGAGTAACATACCAGAGGTAAGTACAATGATAATGTACTGCCATCCAAGGGTTGGAGTATGACGGCGAATTGATCGCATCTCCGCCAATGAGACAGCTCGAATTGTGTACAGATTTCTGTCTGTTAAGGAAAACATTATCCAAACCAATCAGATGTGAAGGACCTCACTATCATGAATACAGTCTTTAATATTCCAGTCCACCCAAGTTTTCAATTTTCCAAAAAACCATTCTCTGATGATTTGCTACCTGATCCTGTGCGTCGGCCACCATTTGGAAGCAGAAATGCTCCATCTTTCACAAAACCTCCTTGAAGATTATAAGGGATCCATGTCTGCACAATCCATGATTCAAAGGCATACATTTTGAAAACAAGAAGGACAAATTAAGTGACACTTTGAATTGCAAAACATACAGCAAAAACATCAACAAGATCAAATTCCCAGCTACAAAACTCAGTCTTATCCACAGCCTTGAACCGTCTAGATGAACTGCATGTCAGAAAAGTTTAAAATCTACAATGTGATGAGAATCTGGACTTGCCAGAAATACATGACAACACAATGTGCAAAACTCACTCAGACAATCATTCAAACAAACAAAATAAAGACCCAAAGTCTCCCATTTCATTGCACTATGAAACTGCAGAACACTCTTTAAAACTGTTGTAAAGATGTGCAGTGGAATCCAACAACTCCTGTGTTCCTTGTAAAAAGGTAGTTAATATATGATCCAAAGTGCCTTGTACCATGAAAAGCGAAGGGTCTTGCTTGATAAGTCTTAGGCGGCCACTGATGCGTTCCCTAGCATGCTGTGTTGGGTACACCGAAACATTTTCTTTTACATACACCACCTGGTAAGAGTCCATGCTTCCACTCAGACTCATGCTCCCTTTGCCTTTGGATGTTCCTGGAATGGCATCACTCCCTCCCTGCCAAGGGTTTGGTCAAATCAGAAAACTCACAGCATCAGGTTCCTTTACTACCCTAAGAAATCAGAGAAAGAGCAAATACAATCAATTGATTCTCATCCAGTTACAAGTTCAAGATTACAAACTTAAAGATCAGGTATACACAGAAATGATCGGATCACATGTAGTAAGTATTCTGTGGTTCTCTCTTAACAAAGCCATTCTATGTCTTTGTGGCTTTAGCAATGAGCTCAAAAGACAAGGTAGACATGGTCTTGAGAGATGGGAACCCTACCAAAAACTAGCATGCAATTTGTGAAGGTATGATCATCAAAGCAATAGCCAAGTGCGTAGGGCTCATGGATCCCCCTTGCAAGCGATCATCCAAAGTGTGATGAGAACTAGGGCTTTCCGGGAAATCAAAAGTCCATGACTTTTCTGGTTCCTGATTTTTCCTGGCTACTTGAATGTTTCTTTTTCTTCCAGGAAATCAGGGAAACCGTTTAGTCCGCACACACTTTGCATGATCGGTTGATGAGGCGAACCAGATTCTCTTTCTTTGCGTAGACGACAAAATCTAGCATATGGTTTGAAACCGCAAACACTTTGCAAGACGGTGCTGAGCTCTAACCTCTAGGTTATTATTATTGCCCTCGATGCTGCTGGAAGAGAGAGAAAGAAGAAGGCACCTTCACGGTTGTAGCAGCAGATGGCGAGGCGCTCTGCGAAACAGCAGCATAATCCACATCGTCGACAAAATCTGCATTATCCGCAGTCAATGCCGTTTTCCCTCGCATCTCTGTCTCTGTCTCACTCAATCCTTCTCTCCCGATTCTCTAAAAACCTTCTTACAAACGAAATTCCAAACGAAAAATCCTTCCCTCTCCGTCCTCCAGCAACCAAATCCTTGCACAATACGTTTTCACCTTCCAAACGGGACTCGGAAAACAAAGCAGAAAACAAACAAACTACAGAAAATTCACAAAACCTTCACAATCAAACAAACAAACAAACAAACAAACAAAAAACGAAAGCAAAAGGAAGAAGAAAGGATCATCTTCATCGAACAAAAAAACTACACAAACTTCATCACAAAAAATTCACAGCAAACCAAATAAAAGATTGAAAGCTTCCTGCGATGGACGAGAAACACGAATCTCCTTTTTCTTCTTCTTCTTCTTCTTCTTCTTCTTTGTCGTCGTCGTCTTCGACAAAACAACAACAGAGTTTTGTTTGTTTGTTTGCGTCAACTGCAAATGTGTGTTAAAGCTCTTCGGGACTACTACACGTCTTCCCCCAATTTTCTTTTTCTAATGTTTTTTTTTTTGCTTCTTCTTCTTCTTTTTGGTATTTAAACAAGCGGCTAATAATTTCTTTTTTTTAATCTTTTTTTCCTTCTTTTTTTTCAATTTTGTGATGTTGCTCATGTGGCTAACATCCATCAGTATATTTAGCCAATTTTGGCGATATTCAAAACGTGAAAGGTAGAAAATCTTAAGCACCATATCACATTATAAGCAATTGAGGTGATTTTTGGCGATTGAAACAATTAAAAAATCATTTTTTAGAGATTTACTTTAAGCTGAAACTTGCAAAAGAATTTTCTTTTTCAAGATACTTTTTGGAAAAATGGCGAAACAATCATTGGGCTCATTCAGGGTTTTTTTTTTCCCCCAATTTTGTGTTATAGCGAAACAGGTGATAGACCAGAAGATTTAGCCAAATTTGGCTAAAGACCAGATATGAAAGTACAAAAATTAAGAATCTTTTTATATTTTGGCTACCTGCTGGAACCAATGGTTTTGTTTTTGCATCCTAGTAACAACAAAAAAAAGCCAGTGCCACAAATACAATAGCTTTTTTTGGGGGGGCAAAAATAACCCAAAGTCGCCACATTATGAGGAATTTGTTTTTGAACTTGCCAAAATCGGTCCTAGCATTTTGCCAAAATATATCACAATTCCTAAACGATTCTACTTTCCTCTTTGGCATATAGCCAAATTCGGCTAAATTCTCTTGTGGATGATTGCCAAAGCACCTACCTCACAAAATTGAGGGGGAAAAAAAACACTAGTCAGAACCTATGCTTGTAGAATTCTGGCAATTTTCAATAATTTTTGGAATTTGGTGAATAAGGCTATTTTTTCACAAAAATCCTGCATATATATTTTTTCTTGTTATTTTCTTGCTTTTGAAATATGACATTTCATCTTTCATGGGTTAAGTTCATTTTAAGGGGATTTGTTTTCGAATTTACAAAATATGTGAATAAAAATAGAAGGTCCCATATATTGATTATTGGGTAAAAATGATAATTTAATCATTTTAATAATTTTATTTATTTATTTAATTTGACAACCAAAATATAATTAATATAACATATGTGTTTAATGCCTAGTATTAGAACAAAAAAATAAAAAATATACAACATATGTGTTAATCTATAATAAATTCAACTAGTAAATATGTAAGTGAGCTAGTTTGTATAATAAATCAAATAAATTCTAATAATTCAACATGGAAAAATGTGAACTAAAGGATCCTTTCACATCATTGACACTTGAATCATTTTGGCAAAACTTGCAATTTAGATGGATATTTTGTTTTGCCACCTCTCAATTACCTAGTTAAAAAATATGTTAAATACATGCGATATGTCCAAAAAAAATTATCACATGATTTTAGAATGTTCACTTGCATTCTTGTCATTTCTCACAATTTCAAGTACTAAAATTGAGAATTTAAATAAATATAGGTTATCAAAGTTTTGATGCAAATTAAAAATATTTTTAAATATATGGTGGTTTAAATATGTGCATAGTAAAATTTAGATGATAATAGGGTGGGGAAAAAATAGTTGTTTCACATAATTATACCCACCAAACAATATCTTATTTGATGCAAACAATGCAAAAATTTAAAACTTAATGTCCTATTGGGTGTTCATTTCAAATTAATTAAAATTACCATAGTAACTTTGGCACAAATTAAATTATTTTTCATTTTGTCAAAATTTTGAAAAAAATCAGAATTGTACACTAAAAGTTTTAAAATTTTAGTCAAAATTTTGTGTTATAATAACACTTAATTATAGGTAGCCAACTTTGAACTTTAACCTTATCAAAGGAAATAATGTTCAATGTGAACCATCTAACCACAAGGATAGCAAGAAAGCTTTGAAGTCATTTGTGGTTTTATTAAATTTATTCCTTTTTCTCCCAAAAAATTCAAAATTAAGACTCCAAGTGTCAAATTAATTTCTTTAATTATATTACTTATTTGGTGCACAAGTGCAAAAGTTGCCCAAATATTATAGTATTTGGTTGTTGTATTGCAACAAATAACATAACACATATTTTCTAGGTAATCACATCTATAACGTTGTTGTCATTTACAATTTTAAAAAACATGATAATGGATTTATTTTTTCAAATCCCCAAATTTTTTTATATTGATGAAATGTTTCAAAAACATTATGCAAAAAACTTTCATTAGTCTAAATGTTAAAAACTAAAAATCTAATTATTTTGTTTTGTTAAGATTTGTTGTTTTTGTTTTGTTGAGACTTTATTTAAGTGTATAAGTTGTTAGACTTATTTTCATTATCTTTGAATAATAATTAGAAAACACACAAATTAGTTACACTTAGAAAATTAAAAATACATTCACAAATTAAATTCACTATGCATTCCAAATTCATAAAAACACCAACAAAGTTGAATGTGTAATGATGAACAAGAAAACATTAAATTAAAAAAAACAAAACAAACAATTAACATAAAAATGAAAATGATAAAGATATATAAATATAAATTATGTAAGAATAAAACATGAGCACAAATACACAAGAGCAAATGAACAAAATCAATTCAATACAATGATATAAAATTTACAAACACAAACAAAGTTTTAAATGAAAGAAATTTTAAAACAACATGATTTATAAAGTAACACTAAGTACCATAGATCATGATTTTTATGTTGGTATTTTATTGAAATTTCAATAATATATAATGGACATTGGACAATTGGGGCTTGGCATGGTTGGGATTTTAGTTTTTAGTCAATAATTTCTAGATGTCCTTACAAGACTCCAATTTTAAAACCTCACATGTCCTACAAATTATTGGTTTAATATTTTTGGTCTTCATTCAAAATGCATGGATTGTTTATGCCAAAAACTTGATTAAATACATGTTGATTGAAATGATTGAAATGGTAGTTGATGTTGTAGGACCAATATTTTAAATTAATTAATCTCATTATATAAATAATAATTTTATTTTTTTCAAATTTCAATGGGTCACATTAGTGAATTGGACCCACAACTCCAATGCCTAATTTTTTAATGCATAGATTGCTTTTACATTTTTAACTAATTGTTTAACAAATTAACAATAGATTGTTGAACCCATTCATGAATGCCTTTACTAGTGTTGACCAAACCTTTTGCATTCTCCACCTTCTTTTTCATGATTTTGTATTCCATTTCCAAATTTTCTAAAGGTTTCAACCCAATATTTTCATTCATTAATGTTTCCAAGATCACTCATGGGGTTTCAATTGCCTTCATTTGCCCTCTTTTGATTTTGGTCATTCATGCCCACCTTTGACACAATCAACTTGCTCCTAAAAAGTATTAATGAGATCAATATTTATTATATTATCCTTATTCATCTTTGCCTTCTTCAAATGATATTAGATAATAATTAAAAGGTAATGTCCACAAGGGAACATATTATTGACCTTCCCAAACTTCTTCACATGACACCAAAAACCCCAATCCATGATTATATGATCAACAAAAACAAAACACATACAGATATATATATTTGTAGTTGTGTTGTCATTTCTTGTGTCTTTATATTATAATTCATATTATAATATATTTTTATTTATATATTTTTTGTTTTTATATTATAATTCATGTTATAAGCTTGTTTCACATAGCTAGGATTAAATCCCAAAATTGGAAAGCAAGATAATGTGACAAGCCAAAAATTAGTTTATATCAAAGGACTTTTCAAACATTTGTGCATATATAGCAAGAACTCAATATTTGGACTTTAAATGTTGGAAATAGATGGTGACCTTGTGAGCTAGTTCGTTCTTATTGGCCACATGAGTTCCAAAGAAATAGGCACTTGCAATTAATTGGTTATTATTGTATAACTAATTAATTTGCAACTTTTCGTTTAGGGAAAGACCTTCCTTTAGAACATAATTTGTTCTTAATTTGTACAATCACCAATGATATTTAATGTTGTTTGTAATGAGTTTTCATCTTACAACAAACCCACCTATGTCCATAATAATGTGATTCAGGACAAACATCCTATATATGAACAATCTAAAAACCATTTGAACATATGAAAAAACCTAAATTCAATTTTTTTGGAGTTCCAATTAGTTCACACCAAATTGTTAAATAAGGTCCCAAATTTTGGTGTAACATTGAATGACATGTAGAAATAAAATACAACCCAACTTACTTGTATAATCATCACTAGACCTCCATTTGATGCCAAACCTAAAATTTCTACCAATATTGCATTAACTGGTTTTTCCCTCAAAGAAGACATCATTATAAACTACATTCAATTCACAATTATGTGTTGATTTAGAGCACAATCCTAATGCAACAAATGTTTTGCAGTCCACTTATGAAAGTTCGCAACTGTTAATTGTGAATATTTTTCCTCATATAACCACCACAACAGAAATAGGGCTACTTGTTCATTATGTTTTGCATCAAAGATGGTGCTTCAAGAATCAAATATTCAATCCTATGAAGTTTTCAAAAATATGCTTCAAAATAACATGAGTTTGAAAAATATGCCTTCAATTTTCAACAACAAGAATAAAAGCAACAAGCATTTGTCATCATCACTCACAAACAACAATGATGACATTATACGTTGTAACACAAACATCATACATGCAATTTTGTGACAAGAATTGCAATGACCATGATTTGTCATCATGGTCTTTGTGAATGTAAGAGCATTATATTGTGTTGAAAGCTACAACACATTTTGGCACCATTAGGTCAAAGAAAAGCTTTCAAACATGGTTGGAGTTTGTGTATGTGAGTTTTGCTAAATTGCTACTTGGATGGATGATATTTTCTTAAATGACCAACCTTCTTTTTATTAGCAATTTTTTGTTGAAAAGTGAAATCAAATATCAAAAAAATTAGAAATGAAATGTTTCTAAATGTTTCAATTGCCAAAAATGAACCAAAAAAAAAGTAACAATAGTAAAATTTTGACATTTGATTTTCAATGTGGAGCTTAGTGGGTTTTCTTCAAATATTGGGGTGTTGTTCAAGTGGTGAAAATCCATAAGGATGTTTAGCGAAATTTGGCAATGTTCAAATATTCAAATAAAAAATCTTAAATTTGGGCCTTTCATATTATAGTTAGTTGGCCAATTTTAAAATTTGGAAAATTTTCATTAAAAAATTCAAGGAATTTGTGATAGAATATTTTTTATTCAAATTATTTTTTGTAAAACAAAAAAATTTCACCACATAAAATATCATTTTAGTGGATTAAAAAATATAGAAGGTTGATTGAATATTTGTAGTTCATATATATTTGATAACTAGATTTAGTTAAATCATTTTGTGAATTATCTCCATTATTTTTACATCATCCTATGAATCATAGCCATTTTGACTCCAAAACAATACCTAAAAAAACTTTGGTGGTGACATACAAAATGGATTTTTCTTACCTTGAAAAACTGAAAAATCAAACAAGCTTTTCCATGATAGTTTTTTCTTTTTTGCACCTTGTGAAGAACTTGGAATTACATAATAACAAATGTAAATGTCATTTCCACTTTTGCGAATTGCAATGATGGATGGTTGTTTTTCAATGTTTTTCACAATTGAAAACTACATAGATTTTAGGTTAGAAGGTTGGATACAAGATTATGGGCCTAGATCCTTACCTACTTTGTGGATTGCCATAGGGAATAAAACTTAGAGGTCTTGATAATAAAGAAACTTGGTTGCCTTGTTATTATGATTTTATTTTTATTTTTTGATATAAATTGATTTTGTTTTAGTTTATGTTATTTTTTTTCCTTTGCCTTTCTTAAAAATGATATTGGAATTTTTAAATTCTTATGAGAGTTATTATTTTGCCTTATCTTGTGTTTGGCAGTTTCTTTTCTAGTAAAACATTTGGGCAAGCTAGTTCAAAATAACGATAGATGACATGGATTGTCACATAAAATGTGGAAGATAGTACTAATGAAAAGTTTAGAAAGGATATCAAGCTAGTCATTAACTCATCAATAAAAGAAACAACTTGAAACAATGAGGTGAGAAAAATGGAAAACCAAAAAATCAAAGGTAATTTGAATATTAGTTCATATGTTGGATGTTTTTGAATGTAGAGGAAATATGGTACAATGCTACTATTGCGTATTTGACAAGAAGAGAGCTTTTTAAGCTACTTGAATCCTATAGTAGAATAGTCTAGTCCTTTTACTAAAGATCAAAATTTTAATGTGAATAAAACAAAAAATGTGAACATTATTTATATTCCTAATTCTCAAATTCACTTTGCACTTATGTTTGTCCTTTAATCATCAAGTCACACACAACACATGGATCAACAAGTTTCTTTAATTTCTTTATCCAATATGTCATTTTATATTTGATCAAAATTTGCTCCTTAATTGGAAGTTCTAGTTAACCTTTCATTGGGCTTGGAGTGGAGGGCAATTGTGTATCAAGTTTTCAAGGTTTTACATTAATATTTGTTGTTTATGATGGACATTCAATTCAAAGGTTTGGAATATGTGATCAATTGGTTTAGTTCATCAAGGATGTTTACATTTGATCCAAATGCAAAGTGAAATTTATCTATGGTTTTTTTGTTTACCCACAAAATAATACATGATATTAGAAAAAAAAAAAGGCATTTTCAATTGGTTTTTGCAATTTTAGTTGCAAATAAAATTTGTAATTATTTTTTCTTTAATTTTGTAAAAGAGGTCATAAACAATAATTATAAATGGATGGAAAAGAATTCAACAAAATATTGGTTCATATATTGACCCACCATATACGTATTGTTGCATGTAACTAATTTGTAACTAAATTGGTCAACTTTTTGTTCTTATGGTATGTTGCCACACATCACTAACATAATACATTCTTGTTATTATTATTTTATTTATGTAATTATTTTGAATGTGAAAAGGGAGAGGTTGGGATTTGGCCACAAGGAGGTACACATCTTTATTCATGCCCCTTAAGATCGTGTGGCTTCCAACGACCCACATGTGATATTTGACAACAAATGTGATAATGACACGTGACATAATTTTAAATTATTAAATGAAATATTCTATTTGTATTGTTACTTAATCTAAACCATTCATTTCAATTAGTCACAATGATGACATGTGGTAAAGTATTAAGGTATTAAAAATTTTCCATATATGTAAATATATAATTATCACGATTTCTCAATATAATTACATGCATGACATAAATTTTTAGGTTCTACAACAACAAAGTTATATGTGAAATTATGTCATTTGTGTTATGTTGCAAAAACATGCCCCACTACAAAATTCCATCAACCATTCAAATTTGCTAGAAATATTATTGATGTGATTGGGTGAATAATGGGCAACCTTATTTACAAACTTAACAAAGATGGATTTTTGCTGGCCAATTTTCATGCCTTGCAATTTAATGATTCAAAATTTTATGTGTTCCTTAATTACGTTCAACAAGTTTTTTATTTTGAGGATGATATGTAACCATGGTGGAAGGTTGTATTACATAATGAACCAAAGTCAAAGCACATGGTATTTGAAGACATTGATGAAGCTATTACCATTGTTGATAATTTAATTGGAATTGATGCATCATTGGTTATAATAGAAATGCCCCACAACATAACATTAATGGGTGCAATTGCACTTTCTAGAACATATGTAGTGCTAGCAAGTGAAGAGCTTCAAAGGCCAGGGGATGATGAAAATGGTGCAATTTAATGATAGGGTAGCATTATCCCCCTTCAAAATTATATTTCATCCTCAAAATACTAGCTCTAAGCTTCTAGGTTATCCTCAACCTTTGTAACAAGTACATTGGTGACCTTTTTGAATAGTTGATTAATAACTTCATTAACCAATTCACAAATAATTATGGATTGAACATTGAATTCTACCACAAACTTCTATTAAACATGTGTGTTAACCAAAGTTGTATTGGCAAAACAAAAAACTTTTGATGCATGGGGTGGAGTAGTTATCATAATACCCTTTAACCCTACACCTATCTAAGGTGATGTGAATGGTAAATTGTTAGGAGTTACTACTTATTTAATTATATTGTTGACTACTAGTTGAACATTAATGACAATGGGTATGGTAAAAGGTATTATCATTAAACTTGAGCCTTCACAACTTGGAGTAGGTATTTTGGTGTAAGCGGTTCATTCTGCATTTAAGAATTTCAATCATTTGGACTTTAGATGAAAATATCTTACATGGTCTTACACCGAATTTTAAGCTCGATAGGTATAAAGGTTAAAGGTTAGCTCATTTGAAATCTAGAATTTTGCTTGGTAGGTGACAACTTCAATGAGTAAGTTTTTATTAGCTAGGCAATCTCCATGCAATTTCTTGAATTTGTTTCTTTATTATGTCCTACACAATTTGCCACCACTTCTTCCACTTAGGGTTCTTATCACCCAATGTTTGATTTTGGATTTTTAGTAATGTGTTGTCAAACAATAAATTTTCAAACTTTCTAAACCTATTAAACTTGAATGGGTAAGATTTGGGTTAACTTATTAAACAAAACTTTCACAAAATTCCATTTGCTCTTTTAGTTTTTGAATTTGGACACGTAATTGGTGAGTTTGGTTCTCCAATTCCATATGGGTAATGGCCACATGTTTTTATTGTTCACAACATGTTCCAAAACAAATATGACCTTCTCTTATGAAACATTTTACACATCCATATTCTTGTAGTCTTTGGTCAACTAATCATGTTTAGTTTGTAAAGTCTTCATGTCATTATAATTCTTCTAGTGAACTTGGTTCAAGTCATTATATTCTTGTTGCAAAGTTTCTACATTTTTTAGTGTTTAATCAACACCAACAACTTTATCAATTATGTTATTGTTTTTTGCATGTAATTTAACCGATTGAATTTTAGTCATAGTTAACTCCTTGTCCTAATTTTTAAAAGTTTATTGGATAATAATTAATTTTAATGAATTTGTAACTGGTTGTTGGTTTTTTGAAAAAATACTTCATTGTGGTCATTTTTCACCCTCAACTTGGTTAAATCATGTAACAATTGTGGCCAAGTTTGAGCATGTTGAGTTGTTTGTTTAAAAAAAATTAATTTATTTCAAATTCTAAAAATGAATTTTGGTTAGTAAAGGTTCAACACAAACATAAGTGATTTCGAACTAACTTGTTCAACTAGTAGAGGTCTGAGTTATACTAGTCTAACAATGATTCCTAAACATGTTCATGAAATTCAAGGTTTTTTTTAACAAATAAGGGTATTGATGGAGCATTAGATACATTTTCTTTAAATGGTCCAAACTTTATTCATCCATGTTTTGAACTCCTTTTGTTTTTACTATTTCTTCAATTGATTGATCAGGTTTCTATAATAATTCAATAATAATAACATGTTTTTAGGAATGTGCCTTCCAATTTGGTGGTGATATTATCAATTTAGGATTCAACCTATTTTGTGGGATTAATGGTTTCATGGACCAAAATGCGTCCTAGTTCACTTTGGGTTTCACTAGATTTTGAATGAATTTGGACATTTTTACCATGATGAAACCGGTTAATTTCCCAATGAACTGGGACTAATTGCTATGGACAATGAATTGGTCCATTAATATTTAGTGAAACAAGGTTACTTTCAAGTGAAATACAAATTTACCAAGCTATTTCATTTGTTAGTTAATTATCTAGATAACATGGAAATAAATTAAATTTAAATTATTTAATATTTAATGTAATATTCAATATTATTGATAATTTCATGATTTTTAGCCTATGAATTATTGACAAATGTCACTACCTATGCTAAGTTAAAAACCTATTCTATATATATAGGCCATGTAATCAACCTAAGTAAACACGTATTTTTAGGAACTACATAAAAAAATATTCAGTCAATTTACCAATGTTAACCATACACACACTATTTGTGAAGTTTGATCCCTTGACCTTTAAGATGGAAGTAAACACCCTTACCATCAAACCATCACACTTGTTGTGATAATGTGTTACATTACATTTTATTTATCAAATATTTCATTTTAAACATTATAAAAACATAAACTTTGAAAATTCATATCCTATTGAAATTTTGTTTAAATGAAATGATTAAAAATGAATATAAAAGTTTTTTCAATAATGTACATAATTACATTTATTTCCTTTTGAAAATGTAAAATCACTTGAACAATTTTTTTATTGAATGTCATTCTTCAATAACATTTCAATGACCATTTTTTATATAAAAATGTTTAATAAATGGATAATTTTTTTGCTAATATAATAATACTATTTATATTAAGTTATTTTTAGCTATTTTAGGGCTACTTTTTGTTGTTCTAGGTTATTTCACCCTACATTATTTATGATTATTTATGGTTATTTTTAGTTATTTCATTCAAGGTTATTTTCGATTATTTTAAATTATTTTTAGTTATTTTTGGTTATTGCAGGCTATTTCATTTTAGGTTATTTATGGTTATTCTAAGTTATTTCATCTTAGGTTATTTTTGGCTATTGAAAGTTATTTCACCTTATGCTATTATTGGTTATTTAAAGCTATATTATCATAGGTTATTTGTGATTATTTTATTGCTGAATATTGTTGGTTATTCTATTAATGTTTATTATGTTGTTGCTTATTATGTTGGTGCATATTAGTGCTTATTCTATTGGTGTTTATATATTATATTGGAGGCTATTAATGACTATTGGTAATTATTCTATTGGTAATTATTAATCATTATTTAATTGGTGGCTATTAGTGGTTATTTTATTAATGATAATTAATGGTTATTTTATTACTAGCTATTAATGGATATTCTATTGGTGGATAGTGGTGATTATTTTATGTTAAATTATCATATGTTATTAGTGATTACTAATAGCTATTATATTAATGGTTATTGGTTCTATTGGTGGATAGTGGTGATTATTTTATGTTAAATTATCATATGTTATTAGTGATTACTAATAGCTATTATATTAATGGTTATTGGTGGTTATTTTATTAATGGCTATTGGTGATTATTCTATTAATGACTATTGTTGATTGTTTTATTATAGGCCACTGGTGGTTATTTAATTGTGACTATTGATGTTTATTTTATTGGTGGCTATTATATTATATCCTTTTGTTGGATATTCTAGGTTATATTATCATAAACTATTGGTAGTTATTTTATTATAGGTTATTTTAAATTATTTTTCATAAGCTATTATTGGCTATTTTAAGTTATTTTACCTTAGGTCATTATATTTTATTTTAAATTATTATACTTAAGATAAGATAATTTATAATAACATAAAGATTGACTTTGAATAACTTAAACTATAATTTGAAATAACACATATTAACTTACAATAAAATAACTTAAGGTATAGATTAAAGTTAGTTAAATAATTTAATTTAAAATAATTTAAAATAATTTTTAAATAATAAATTAATTAGGATACTTGAAGGTATAATAACATATAATAGTTTAAGATATAATAATTTATAATAAGTTAAGGTATAAGTTAAAATAACTATGGTAGTCTAAAAATATATATGATATATCATAAAGTAATATAAGGTATTTAAAAAAATAACAATAAATAAATCTATTTACCAAAATAAATGATAATAGTGAATTATGTCAACTAGTATTAAAACACAATGTTTACATAATGATATTATAATGAAATAAGTTTAACCAAGGTGAAATCAGTAGAGTGTAGTGAACTTATTTCATTTTTAAGGTCCCATAATGATTTAGGCTAGTGAATTACACCCCACTTTTGTACTAGTGATACAAGTTTTAAATTTTGAGTTTATTATAAAGGCAAAGGAAAAATGTTGGTGGAATGCACATGTTTATGTTCACTAATAAATTATCCATTATGTTATAAGAGTTACATTATGGAATTGTTGGAAAACATTTTTCCTTAAACATTATTGTTTGGAGGATTTTTAATTAACACCGATTACTAGTGGCCTACCATGAACAAAAATGTTCATGAATATTGTTAAACCTATGAGGGTGGGATCACCATTAAAGGAACCAAAAGACTTGTTGATAATCAAATTTTTATGTACCTTATCTACTTTGAAAATGTATCACATATAACATTTGAATGACATAAATATAATTTTTTTCCATTATGTTCATTTACTCATGAAGTTATCATCCCATGAATTTGAAGTCATTTCATTGTGTTGTGAAGGTCCTTTTGCATATGCAAAGGACTTGTAAACAAGTGCTAAAAATAGTAATGTGAATGTGTTTTTTATTATTCAAACCTTCACCAAATGTTTTCAAATTTTGTACGAGATTTAATATACTTCACAAGAAGTGAACCATGTGTCCAATTAATCAAAAATATTTTTACATGCTTGTATTGAAACCTTTTTACATGATTGGTTAAAATGGTTTCAAATGTGTTTAATGATTAAAATAGTTCATGATTTATCATCATGGCTAAAAGAAAAGTTGTACTTTGATTATAATGTAAAACATGATGTAAAAAACAAATTCTTTACTATGTTTTAGGTTATATTTGATATCTAGCCATTATCCAGCTTGAAAAACTATTTTTAAAAATTGCGTTATAAACTAATACAAGAGGGCCACATGTGCAATTTAGTCTTTGAAAAGGATTTAACCTTGTCACAAGTGGTTCCTTTTATTGTGACTGCACCCATGATCAATGCCAAATAATAACTAATTTGTTAACACACAACTTAGATAAATTAGTAACAACTTTATTTGAATAACCTTTTAAAAAATGGGGATTGGACTTCATTGGATTCATCAAACCTTTAAGTCAATATTCTTAGAATTCATATATTTTAATTGCTAGGGATTATGCAACTAAATGGGTGGAGGCATGAACTTTTTGTACCAATACATTTGTTGTAACTACAAATTTTTAATATGAACACATATTCATTTACTTTGGATGCCCATGAACCATTGTCATTGACCAAGGTACTCACTTTATCAATGATGCCATTTAGTATTTTACTAATCATTTTATTGTGAGCTAGGCACGTTATTTCTATTGTTTATTATCCTTAGGGAAATGGACGAATCAAGTCCAAATTAATATTGTTTTTGGAACTTTGAATACCAAATTGGTCAATCAAACCAAAATGATTGGGATGAACACCTATCCATTGTTCTATTTTAATATAGAATATCATACAAGGTTGGAATTGGTCACACCCCTTTCCAACTTATTTATGGATTACATGCATCCATTTTTATTAACTAAGTATTTGATACCATATTCTAAAGTAGGGTAAACATTTGATCCAACACTTGCTAGAATACTAACAAATTGTTTATTAGAATTAAAGAAATTATAAGAAAACAAGTTAGTAGCTTAAGATCTAGTAGCCACTAACCAATGGGATCGATCATTGTGGTCTCAAATCAATTGATTAAAACCTTAAAATATACCAATTTGGAGATTATGTTTTATGGTTCCATGGAGTTGTTAAAACATATCCTCTTAAATTTTAGAAGAGGTGGTATGGACCTTATTGGATCCAATATTTTTTACCCAATAACATAATATTATTGCTCACAATCAACAAGTTTAAACTTAATCAAGTGTTAATTAATAATATGTTAAAACCATAACAATTTATTAATGATATTATTCTCAAACTTGTTTTGGTAAAACCCAATGATTCAAAAATTAAAGAATTGGTTGAAAATGAGTGTATTGACCCAATATTTAATGAACCTACTAACAATACCATTCAAATTGACACACATATTAGTCTAAACATAGGTGTTTATTCAATAGAAGGTTGGAACCTTAAAAAACGAATTGTTGTCCATGTATTGTGTTTTTTTTCACCACAACTCTTAGCATGTCTTTTCATTATAACTTTTTTTTTTATAGTAAAGTCATTTCATTTTTGAAATGAAGTAATGAACAAAAGTGTGCTTGAAAGGTTGAAAAGATAGGCTAAAAATAAATAATAAGAAAAATAATTGAAAGAGAAGAGTTCATGTTAAAGCAATAGAAACAATTTACATTAAACCATTTGTTTATTGACTTCCATTAGAAGAATAAGTTGGTAGTATGGGAAAGAAGGAAATTTTAATGAGGAAGTTAAAAAAGTATTATGTCAAGGATGAGACCTTGGAAAGGAATTGGAAGTGGTGTTTTGCCATCTTTGACAACCTCTTCAACATGTTGCTTCAACTATCATAAAATAAATTTATTAAAAGGAAGAACCACGACTAATTGCTTTTCAAACTATTGAAGAAATGTAGCCACAACCACCATTCATTATGTAATTTGCACAAGGGGGCTTATTTGAAAAAAACACTCGAAAATAATTTTTTTTCAAATTACAAAACCACATTCCAAACCTTGTGTCAAATGTATGGGGTCCAACAATGCTATAAGGAGTCACACCCACCCCTTTAAACCATTGCTTTTTCGTTGTTTTAAAAAACAAAATCTTAAACTTTTTTTAATAAGTCTTTTAAAAAAAAACATTAAAAATCTTTAAAGTTTTTTTGATATTATTATGTTAAGGTTTATATTGAAAAAAATCCCAAAATATGTCATAAATGGTTTTTTCAAATTGTTCTTTTAATGTCAAAATTGTTTTTAAACTACGGTTACAAGTCCATAAAAGTGTAAATTACGTATTTTTTACTCATTAGATTGATTCCATTTAAAAAAAAATATGTACACAATGTATTCATAATAACATTTTATTAAAATAAAATAAAAATTATAATTTAAAATTCAAAAAATTAAGCAATGGTTACAATTGTTAATTGTGCATGTTAATAACACTACACCCTATGATGAGGCACAAAGGAAAAACTATGGTGGAATAGGGGATTTTGCCTCACAAAATACCAAGAAAACTTCAATTAGTTGAAGGGAAGGAAGTGGAACTTTTTTTGCATTGGATCAAGATGGGATTAAATGAATGGAAGTGGGTTGAGCGAGTTGGTTTGGACCAACTTTTTGATGTTCATTTAGAGGACTGATTCATTTATAATTTTCATAAGAATGTTACAAAGAAATGGAGAAAATTAAACTATTTTCTTTAAGAAAAAATACAGAAAATCTCATAAAATGCATTGGAGGTTTGGAGGGGCATTATTGATTGCAAGGCGAAAATGGGCAGTATGGGATTGATCTGTTGTTGGTGAAGCTTGGTGGAGGTGAAGCTATATGAAAAAACCTTTGTTGTGAAAAAAAAAGTTAAATTTTCAAGAACAGAATCCCTATGCTAATTTTTTTCAAAGTTTGTAGTTAATGAATAGTTAAAGCTTTGTATAGTTTGATGGAGGTTTGTAGTTTGGATGTAGCACAAACTTTTCATTGCGCTTGTGTTGCATTTTAGATAGAGTAAGTTTAGATTTGTAATTAAGGTTCAGTCCTTGGGAAGTGATGACATGTTCAAGGGAATTTGAGAGCGGTTTGATAGCTATGGGAATTTTGTGATATTGTTGGTGTCCTTAATTATGTGTTGTTGTGAATTGTGGGAAGGGGAGAGAGCATTTAGATAATTGGGAACTCCGAAGCAAGGATTGCACTAAGAAAGGTTTTGCATTGTTGAAATCGTTTGTCAAACCTATTGTAGTTTTTATCTTTTGTCAATTTCCATCATGTTAGTTCATATTGTGAAATAGAGAGTATTGTGAATGTGTAACGATATTGTGTGCTGAGTGGGGGACTGTAATGAAGTTGTTGACTTGTAATTTGAAGACATTGTGTTCATGTCCTTGCTTGCATTTGAATTTTCTTGTTATTGTGTTGGGATTTTTCGGGTTATTGTTGGCAATGGGTTTCATGGTGTGTGGGAAGTGCCATCATAAGGCTAGTTGGCTCATGAAAATGAATTCGGAATGAATTGATCCCTAGGGTAATTTGGTTAGAGTAGGATGTTAGGTAGTTCATGCATAGTTGAATCAATGGTAAAGGTGGAGATGTAGAATTACTTGGATAGATAATGCATATTCATTTTGTGAAGATCACATTATAATTGTTGGTTCATTTTGTGATTGTTTTTGGGACTATAGTTTTGATGCTCACTATTCTTTTTGTTACAATGACATCAATTATTAGGACGCATAAATAGGGGGCAACAATTTGACGAATGTGATGACTTGTAATAAATGTAAGGTTGTGGGTGATGCAAATGATGAGATGCAAGTCAAGAAGGGGAAAAAATTGATGCAACATTGCCAAAGGAGTTGATAATTGACGAAGATGCACATTGATAAAACAATGATGATGGAGGAAAAAAAGGTGTTATTTAGGTGACATAGATAAAAAATAACGAAAAAAAAAAGAAGGGAAAGAAAGAAAATAAGGGAAGGAAGGAGGAGGGAGAAAGAAGAAAGACATAATAAGAAAGAGAAGAGAAATTTGAAGACCTAAAAAACCAAGCACAAAAAAAAAAAAAAAAAAAAAGAAAAACAAAAAATACAAAAGCTAGAAAAATAAAAAAATAATAAAATTTGAAAAAGAAGTAATAAAAATGTCATCCACA
>Ga0116227_10007732_pt1 | contig 20766 bp, 17 predicted proteins | sample S1TSphgellanicum_FD_89693 | JGI IMG/M metagenome (GOLD analysis project Ga0116227, IMG submission 89693) | Host-associated microbial communities from peat moss isolated from Minnesota, USA - S1T2_Fb - Sphagnum magellanicum MG | ecosystem: Host-associated > Plants > Peat moss > Unclassified...
ATGTGGAAAAAGTGGGCAATTATCTGAAGGAAGATTTAGCCAAACCTGGCTACAAATCCAAACATGAAAGCACAAAGCGTTGGGGGTGGCTGGAGTGGCGTAGCCACGGGTTACCCACTAGTACTCTATAATGAAGCTAAACACTATATCCTTGCCTTGGTAGGCAAGGCCAACAATAAAAATAAGTCTTTCGTCAATGCACTAAATACTTCCCGCGTGAAGGACTTCCAGAAACGACAAACGTTACTCTCCAGTCTCTACCTACATCTCAACGACTTCGCACACGAAGACGACTTTATTTCGCAATTGAATGTTGTTGGAAGATCTGAACATATCGCATGCCTAGGTGAGAAATTCGTGTCCTTGTGGCTTTTGTTTCTGGACTAAGGGGAGGAGAAAGTTGTGACAGTGAAAGGAGTGTGTCAAAGATACACCGCCACATACTCGATCGGCTTCTTTTTAACCTGAACAGTTTTGGAAGCGCATCAGAACAACGACATTGAGAGTGAAAAGCATGGGAGATAGAAGTACCTAGTGCAGCAGTGCTAGGTGAGTTTTGATTGTTGTTGTTGTTGTAGGATTGAAGGAAGTGAGTGAAGGGGAGAAGTGCGTTTGAGGGCGTTTCGTTAGGGTTTGTGGAAGCAAGAGAGGGAGGAGCGGGGGGGAAGATTTCCTTGAGAGGAGAAGAGAAGAGAGAGGATCTGCTTCGGTTCTGAGAGAGAGAAGAGAGAGCAAGCAGGGATGGCGAAAGGATCGCAAAGTCAGGCGTCGTCGACGGTATCCAAGGGTGGCTCGAGTGCGGCGGGAGCTGGAAGAACGGGGCCTGCGGGACTGGGGCCTCGAGGAAGTGCAGCAGCATCATCATCCTCAGGCTTGAGGAAGAGGAGAACATCCTCTTCAGGAAGCGGCGGCAGTGGCGGCGGATTCGGAGGTAATGGAAACATGTTGCGATTCTATACAGACGATGCTCCTGGTTTGAAGATCAGTCCCACAGTTGTCTTGGCTATGAGCCTCTGCTTCATCGGCTTTGTCACTGCGCTTCACGTCGCTGGGAAGCTCTATAACTACAAATCTGGCAGTGCCCAGTCTTAGCATGGTATGTTCGTTGCCGGATCTTCTTCGATGCCAAAACTTCCAAATGCCCTTAGAATTGTGGCAGTGTTGAGAGATCTTTGCAAGGTTGAGGGACAAACAGAATCAACACTTTGCAATGTTCAGGAACACACAGAATCAATGAATTTTCAAGGTTAGAGAAGAAGCAAACAGGAAGGGAGCTACAGATTTCAACAAGTTAAATGAGTTCCTTGGGCAAGATTGTCGTCACAGTGTCTCTCATGATCTCAAACTAGGTTGTGCCTGCTTGGGTTTGGTTTGCTGGCAGATTGTTAGAAGTGATGAATTGTGGCAAAAGTAGTTGCTATAGGCAAATCCTAGTAGCTCTGCTTTTTGAATGAGAAGGAGAAGAAGAGGAAGAAGAACATTGTGAGGATGTGTGTGATTTTGACTTGGTTGGATTCTAGTCCTTGTAAAACCCTAAACTTCTGAAGTAGAATTGAAGTAGTCACAAGTTTCCAATGGTTGGATTGCAGCTCACATTGTGGCTTCTTGGGATTTTTGGACCTGCTCAGAAATCTTTGAAGGTGCACTGTTTGATTGAGTGAGAGGTTGTCTGTATGATGGTTCCTTTTATCAGAAACTATTTCCATAGAATGGTTCCACCTTTGTAGCGAAGATACCCTTTGCAATGTAGTCTAGGTATTGTGCATTCAACTGTGGCCTATTGATAGTGTTAGGATGTGAAGTTTTGGGAAATGCTCTCATCACACTTTTTTTTTTAATCAAGCCACAACCCCCTTGAACTTAATGTGTCCTGAAGATGATGGTTCAACACTTTTATTGAGCAATTCTCAGAAGGTTGTACATGCACTCATTATTGTGTTTAGCTTCAACAAAGTGCTATTGTGGAGTTTTCTCTGCAATCACATAGTAGAATCATACATGCTTGCTGATTCAGGCACAATGTGGAGAATTATGACATGCTTATGCCCTTGGTCTGCAAAAGCTGTGATCAGATGGTAATTGTTCCTACTGCATGTGATTTCTAATATTCTTAGACATTGTGTACTTTCTGTGCATTCTTTCTTACCTCCATTCTCTCATATCAATCGCATATTCGATTCCATGACTTCACATTTGGCCATCTCTGTAGTGTTTTCCTAGTCATCATAGATCACTACTACGGTGATTTTCCTCCCTAGCATTCTGTGATTCACTAATTTTGCTGATGAATTTCCAGAAACATTCAATGGAATTTTCTTTTGTCAATCCTTTCCTCATCTATTAGGCCCCAGAGGACTTTTAAGTGTCAAATGTTATCTGAAAATTCTTGATGCTTGATGCAGTTTTCCCAGATTGGCATTACAACCAGCAGTCTTATCCATCTGTGAGTGACTATTCCTCAGTGTTCAGACCCCAACACATGCCAATGTCATTACCATGGAGAGAATACAACCATGGCACAGTAAAAGAATGTTTCCAACACTAGGAATTCTAAAAGGAAGCTGTAAAGGTATGCTTCAGCAGCTCTTATGCTGCCAACATTTCTCTGGAGAGAAGTGTCCTTGCAGAATCCTTGCTAAAAGATGTCAGCCAACATTTATTTGGAGAAAAGTGTCCTTGCACAGTCCTTGCTAAAAGAACCTGTAGCCATTGCAACACTGTTCATCTTTACCGCTTCCAATTCCACTAAGAAAAAGCAGAAATCAGTGGTGGCTTGTACAAGGTATCATCACACAGCTCAAATCTGCTTCTGGAAACAAATGAATCACAGCTTTCTTTCATCACCAGCTTCTTTCATTGCAAGATGAAAGAATGTTCAGGTAGACCTTGTTGTACCATAAAACAGAAGTGATATGCAATTTCTTGACAGGCAGGAAACTCTTGAGATGCTGCTCCAGAACTATCTCCATGCTCTCCAGTGTTATAACAGCTGCTGCACATCTGCTGCATGCTAATTGACCTCATGACACATGGTGCCTGAGGAGACAAGAAGCAACAAAAACAGTTGGACAAAATCCTTCGCGGGCAGTTGGACACAAAGCAAGCAAAACAAGCATCATACAACTCCATCTTTGTGCAAACAGATGTGTCAGAAGTAGGACAATGAGTGTCATGTCCCAGTGTTTCAGAGCTTGGCACCAAAACAGTATTGGTTCCAGTCCAATTGTTTTTATGATTGCTCAACAATAGGTTGTGCAGACTCTTATAACGTGTTTGTGTGTGTTTGTGTGTGTGTGTGTGTGTGAGAGAGAGAGAGAGAGAGAGAGAGAGAGAGAGAGAGAGAGCATTGCAACAACTCGTCAATTGTCTACATTGTATGCTGATTGAAAGAAAGCAACAGAGCTAACCACCTACTGCATATGGGAAGCTTGAGAGTCAGATCCTCGGAGGCAGATGTAGCAACATAGCGGCAAATCAAGTGCCACCAGAATTGTAATCGTCGCGCGCTTCGCAACCGAACCACATGCAGCGCCGTGAAATAGCCGATGAATGAAACAAAGAATCGTAAACAAGACAACGGTGGGAGTGATCTTCAAACCAGCGGCAATCGTCTCTGAAAAACCACAACACACCGTTTCCACTTCTTCCTGCTGAAGAGACCGCCTCCTCCTCCTGAGACTCGAACTTCCCGCACTTCATCGAGGCACTGCCAGCTCCTCCGACACTCGAGCCGGCCCTGAAGGACGTACGCATGGCTCTTGTTTCGAACCTGCGCCATAGCTGCCTGTTCTGCTGAAACCCTAGCGATCATCGCTCCTGAAATCCTCCGCTCCCGCGCTTGCTTCACAAAACCCTAAAAAAGCCCCGTCTCCCTCAGTCGCACTGCACTCCCTTCCCTAATCTCACGCTTCCTCCAACGGTAAAATCGCATCGAGATTCGATCTCGAAAGCACAGGAGATGAATGCAGCTCACCCATTTGCCGCGCAATTGAGTCTCTTGTGAAGCGTTCGGCGTGTCGCGTCTCGGGAGCGAAAGAAAGAAAATCCAGCAAACTGCATTGTTGTTCCCGGTTTGACACAATGCTGACATCGTCGTTCGACATGATGGAGCAGGAGGCGCAACCTTTCAATAACGACATTATTAGGACTGAAAAGCTGGGCGGAGGAGAGAAGACGACGACGGCAGGGGGAGGAGGAGGAGCAAGAAGACCACGACGAAGCCGAGTGAAGGGTTTAGGGTCGCGGAGCTCAACCAGTTCCGGAGCTCAGCCGCCCACTGTGGGGGTTTCACCAACCCCGGCTGTTGTTGCGAAAGAAGGCGTTGTCTCCTCCAATTTCCGGGAGCAAGATGCTGCGTATTTCCATGCCTATTCCCATCTCGGAGTCCACGAAGAGATGATCAAGGACCGGGCACGCACCGATGCCTACCGAGATGCGATTTGCTTTCACGCGGATGCCATTCGAGACAAAGTAGTGGTAGATGTGGGATGTGGCACCGGCATCCTTTCCATCTTTTGTGCATTTGCTGGTGCTCGCAAGGTGTATGCAGTGGAAGCCAGCAGCATTTCAGTCCAAGCAAGGGAAGTAGTGAAAGCCAACTCGCTCTCAGACATCATCACCGTCGTTCACGGCAGAGTAGAAGAAGTGGAAATCGAAGAAGAAGAAGGAGTTGACGTCATTGTGTCAGAGTGGATGGGGTATGCGCTTCTGTACGAGAGCATGTTTTCTAGTGTCATCAATGCAAGAGATCGTTGGTTGAAGCCTGGTGGTCTCATGCTTCCCTCCTACGCCACATTGTACATGGCGCCCATCACCAATTCCCTGAAGTATGCGCAGAGCATCGACTTCTGGCGCAATGTTTACGGCATCGACATGTCGGCCATGTTGCCTCTGGCTAAGCAGATCTCTTTCGAGGAGCCGTGTATCGAGACCATCATGGCGGAGAATGTCTTGTCATGGCCTGTTGTGATCAAGCACATCGACTGCAACAAGGTGACGATGAGGGAGTTAGAGACTGTGTATTCGGAGTTTTGTGTTTCCTCCATGATGAAGGCTTCTCTCCACGGCTTTGCTCTTTGGTTCGACGTTTCTTTTGGGCCCAGAAGCTCCGCCGCCATGGCCGCTGCAACAACTAATAACCCCACCAAAGAGACAGCAACAGCTGATATGCAATCGGACTCATCATCCATGGACAGCAGCACCACTCTCTCTGGTGGCGGTGGCGATGAAGCTCGGGGCTTCAAAGTTTCAATTCGACAGAAGGAGAAGAATCCTCGAGATGAATGCATCATCTTGTCCACAGCACCGGAAGATCCACCAACGCATTGGGCGCAAACAATCTTGTACGTGTATGATCCTATTGAAGTGGAACAAGATCAACTGATATCTGGCTCCATCGCACTGTCCAAAAGTCGAGAAAATCCGCGCTTCTTGAACATTCATTTGGAGTACACATCAGGGAATCGACATTGTGTAAAGGAGTCCGTGATGCAATAATAGATAGCAAATTCTCTATTGTAGCTTAAACTCCAGCAGCAGCAGCAGCAGCAGCAGCTTCAATGGGAAACAAAAACCCATTTGCTTCTTCAATTTTTAGTGGTTGCCTGTCGCTGATGAACATTGCTTTTTTTTTTGCTCTATTTCTTCACTGTGTCTTGAAGCCTGACTCTTGCAGAGACACTCAAGGTGTTTTAAGTATTCCCATTTCGTGCTTGAAAGCTTAGATGCTTCAGGGGTGACAATCACATCTTTCTTTGAACCTTTGGGATTTGTGGCATGGTTTCAAGCAGTTTTGTTGCTTTCTCCTACTTATCATTTTCTTGCATAGAAGCATCTGACACCCACTTCTGTTCTTGCTTGATGATGAGCTGCAAACACCAAAAGGAAATGGTGGACACTCAGATTATCTCGTTTGCACCACATACTTTCAGGCTAATGATGATGATGATGATGACTGGTCAATCAGATTCTCCCCTTGTACTGCAGATTTTCGGGCATGATGATGAGCTGCTACAATGCCAAAGGAAGTGCTCGCTCATCAGTCAGTCAGATTCTCTCCTAATACCACATACTTGCAGGTGATGCAAGCTTTTTGACTTGTCACCCCACTAGTGGTAGTCCTCAAGCTCTTGGACGAATTCAATGCAGTTGGTGGTGGTCCATTTGCCTCATGTAACTAATCACACAAGTTGTCTATTTTGGTTCTCAAAAGGTGATTAGAGAATTGCACAACTTGAAGAGCTTCCGGTCCCTTCAATTCATGCACAATTCTTGGTTGTACCCATCATAATAGGGATCACTTGCAGACTCCAGCAATGATGGACAGGTGATTTCAAACCACAACTACTTTCAAAATGCTCATGAATCCTTGCCAAAAAGTTATCACCTTTCAATGCTCTCATTCTTACATAACACATGTCCATGGGGTATAAACTCTCTTGTTGTGTTCCTTAAATGTAAAGGAAGACATTTTTGGCAAACTTGTTGGTCTTTGACAAGGCTGCCTTATTTTAAGTGCTTGGCAACATTGACCAATAGTAGGACTTGGTTGCACCTTCATCTTCTACCACTATTTCTTATGGTATCTCTTGCTTGAATGATTGCTTTTAAGAGCATCCAACCTTTGGTCCAACAAGCTTCTTAAATGTCTACCCACCAAGTGCTTCTACCATTGCATACTATGATGAGGCACATATGTCCTTTGTTACTATGGTTGCATTTAACATTCAATTTGCGAGCATGGTTTTGATAACTACCGTTTTGTTGTTTGAAATGCCTTCAATGCTTCTTTGGTTGGTGAATATTCCACCAATTACAATAAACTATGTTGTGCCTTGGGCATTATAGCATCCTCCCAATCTTCAAATTCCCTACCACCTCTTTTGTGGTTTGTTAAGGTTCATTTGGTCATCCTCCATTCTTGTGAGAATGCCTTTTGACCTTGGGCTTGATGCAATTTTACCATAATGCAAGTGATTTTTTTAATCAGTATGAATTAAAGACTTGCATTCTTTACACTAAATCCCTTTCGTTCAACAATGATCTTGGTTTGGGGGTTCTAGGGTTCATCATATCACAAACAACACCATCTTCCAAGTATGGTGACATCACCACAACTAACAACAACTACTAGTTGTTTAGTTAATTCAAACAACAATTTGTTTTTATCTTAACTCAGCTAACCCCTAAAAACCAAAGCCTTTATGTAGTCAAAGTGAATGCATTTTGAATGTTAAATTGCTGATTTTTTGAAAGGTAAATGAATCTTAAACTTAAGAAAATAATCATATGTATGTAAAGCCCAATTCGTCATGATGCTTATTTAAACATTTCACCTCATCGGAGTAAATGGTTACACTTGACTAATACATCTTTCACTTGCACATACATAAGTTGCATATCCATATAAGAAAAAAAAAAGATTTATCCTTACTTTGTCCTATGCTTTCAAATTGAGTGTCATAATTAAAACGACCCATACAAGGTGCATCTCATAAGACACATGCAAGAAACTCATAAAAGTGTGTGTATTTAAATAGTGAATTCGCAAAATTACACAAGATAAACATGTTCAATTTTTACTTATCTATATGAAAGCAATTGATATACCATCCAATGATTGTATCCTTAATTTTAGTCTCATGAGTTTAATGCCCTTGCCTAAAGGGTAAGGTTCCAAAGGTAAAGTAAAGTCTTCCTCTCTCCCCTTTTTTTTTCTTTTATGTTCTCATGTGGTTCCCAATAGTTCAACATTATTTATGCTAGATCTTTCATGTCCATGTATTTGTGTTGAGAAAAGGAGTTTTGTAAATAGGCTTGAAAGAGCTAGATTATTAAATGGTTTTAATATAAATATGGACATGAAAAGGAACATGGTAATTTGTCTTTTCATATCCATGTAGATGGGTGAAAGAAAGAAGCAAGGTATGTTTAAATAGCATAAAAATATATACATTATTTTCATATTATATAGATGCCCACATGCATCATAAGATTCTTTGAGAAGAAAAAGGATTCATTATAACTCCTTTAGCCATGTCTCCATAGTGGTGGAAAGATTATGCCTCTTTACCAAGAGGTATTCATTCCCATCCACATTGGTGTTGCCCTTTATAATTTGTAGCATGGTTCCCACACATCCTAATACATGACAACATTTGATTTCTATTGGGGTTGTGGTAACATCTTTCACCTTTTGGAATCCAAATGTCATGGGTAAAACTCACTTTGAAAAATAACAAATTAGCATCCTTATTGTTCATTTCTTTGCACATAGTAAGTATCTTCACTAGTTAATTGCTGAATGTTTATTTATTTATTTTGAAATTATGACAATGTAAAAATCTGAAAAAGGATTTAAACATTGGCCTTGTTTTCTAAAGGTTTAACCTAGTAGGTCACATAATACTTACACCCATTGAAATCTATTTTTTTGTTAGTAGTTGTTAGGAATCCTAAGAGTTGCTAGCATATGTCTTCACAACTATCAAGAGTTTTATAATGTTTAAGCAATTATGTTTTGGTTACATTAAATAAACTAAGTTGATGTGCAATTAGTTCCAATGTGAATGTTGTTTCAAATATTTAGATGTTTGGAGGGGGATAAAGCTTTGAATGGGGTGTTTCAATCCATTTTTTTAGATTTGAGATCATTGCATCATGTTCTTGTGTTATGTTGTACTTGTTTTTCAAGTTTTTATGCAAGTTTATGTGTTCATAAGGTTTTAATTGTGCTCGGATTCCTATGTATATAGGTGAGTTGTATTTTGAATCCAAAACACTTAGTTTAACTTGAGAATGTTAGAGCTAGATTTATTTTGTTTCATAAGTTGTGTTTGTGTTTTGCATAAGATACACCATGTAACGTGATTAGTGATTGTTGGTAAATTGTAAATTGTTTTGGTTAGTTGCATCACATTTCTAATTGTGCATCATGTCATTTTTTGCTTGTTGATGGTCAAGTTGATTCGTCTTTGGCAATTATTTTCATTAGATTACATTGTATCTTGTGTGGGCACTCCACAAGGGTTGGCACTATATTGATTTGTAATTAATGTTCAAAAGGTTGACATATGGGATGTCTTATGGCACCATTGAAAAAAATACGAATCAAAAAATGATTTTGTTTTTTATGAACAACATAAACTAAGGAACTTATTTTTGTAGTTAGATAATAAGGAATATTTCTAATTTTTTGCCATGATGACTCACATTAGGTTGAGGATTTGAGGATTGTAATTAGGCAATTAACAATGGGACTCACATTTGCACTTGGCCTACTTGCCACCTCACTTTAAAAACCAAGATATTAATTCTTGGGAATTTATAAGAGAAATTTTATACATTATTATTTGGCTTAGGGGGACCTTAGCCCCAAACTAGGGGACAATTTGGATGTGATGTGCCATTTGGAGTGATGTTATGTCATTTGGTTTATGTATGTGGACAATGATGTTTGTAAGTGTTAATGTCATAACACACAACAACAATTCAAATTTTTACTATGTTTAAATGGTTACATCTTAGTTACAATAAGTTGACTTGAAATTAATTTTAGTGTGAATGTGATTCCAAATATGTAGACGTTTAGAGGGGGATAATTCCCTAAGTTGGAGTGTTTCAATTCAATTTTTGGATTTGAGACCATGCCACTTTTTTGTATTGTGTTTGTTTTCCAAGTTTTTGTGCAAGTTTATGTGTTCACAAGGGTTTTGATTGTGTTTGAATTTTTGTGTATGTAGATGAGTTGTATTTTGGTTTGAATGTGATGCACCATTTAAGGTGATGTTATGTCATTTAGTTTATGTATGTGGACAACAATGGTTGTAAGTGTCAATGCTATATATGACACAATTTTTTCCAATTTAGTTGAAAAATCTTCTAAATTTTGGCCTTTGAAACCTCATGGCACTTATGAGCCATGGCCCAAGAACCTTTGTTCCAAATGTAAACTTGAATTGAATCAAATAATAAACCATAAGAAACCTCATGATTGTAGCGGTAATAATTTCATGGGGAAGTGGGTAACCATCAAAAGCTCCTTCCAACTTCACTTTCAAACAAATTCAATGTAGAATACACCTATAAAAGATTGGTTTTGAACTTTAGTTGCCATGGGCTATCACTAATTCCATCAAGCCCACCTCTATGATGTGGCAAGCACTAAACAAACACAACGCATTAAATGTGGCATTAAGTTTGACACATCTGTAATACAATGCCCAACAAGAAAAAAAAATGTTTGGATTTTTTTTATTATACTTGCAAATGATTAATGTCATAAATATCTTTTTTACATAGTAGTTTCAAAGAAAAAAATGTGATGTACTAATTAGAATCCTCCCTTCAACCAAAGGTCCAAGGTTTAATCTTTTTTCCAATTATTTTTTCCAACAAATGAAATGGATGAAAAAATCCATAGAACATTTAAATAGTTTTAAAAGTTAGTTGTCTTTGGGAAGTACCTTCCCTGAGCAAAAGAAAACTAAGTGTTAATCTCAAACGAATTCTCTATGGAGTAAGAAAAGTTCCATGGTGAAAAAATACAACTTCTTCAGGGAGCAATGAATTTTCCTTGATGAAGGGCCCGAATTCCATGAGGAGATGGGCACCTCCTTTGGGGAACAATGTACTTTCCTCCAAGAAAAACCTAAATTCCCCAAGGAAACATATGTTTTGAATCTTTTTGTAATCACAATCATGTCATTTTTTAAAAAATATGTTATTGCAACCTATCATTGGAAAGGTTTCAAGGAGAGCTACAATTTTGTAGGTGAAAATATTTCAATCAAAATTTATATGCAAAAGTCACAATCAAACAAAATTTTTAACAAATTTATTCCCCAAGGAAAAAAAAAAGGCTTAAGTTGCTCCTTGGGGCAACTTAAACTCCTTTTCCTTGGGGACATGATTATTCCTTAGGGAAAAAAAAGTTTAAGTTCTTTGGCCAACTTAAATTCTTTCTCCCCATAGATATGATTGTTAAAAAAATTCATAACATATTTTTCCCCAGGGAATAATCATGTCCCTAGGAAGGAGTTTAAATTGCCCCAGGAGCAACTTAAACCTTTTTTTCCCAAGACCAATCATGTCTTCGAAAAGAAAGAGTTCTTTTTCCTTCGAGAACATGGTTGCTTTTTGGGGCAACTTAAAGCCTTGTGCCTTTGGGAACATGGTTGTTCCTTAAAAAACAACTTAAACTCCTTTTTACTTTGGGAATTTTTGTTCATCCATTTTGTTCGTGGATTATAAAGATAATTCCGAAAAAGGTTCAAACCTAGGACCTTTGGGTTGTAAGTGGGATTCTAACCATTGCATTAGTTTTTATTGAAACTAATATTAATTTTTTTTTTACCATTCCCCATTGTGTGGGTATAATAAAAAAAAATCTATTTTTTTTCCCCTATTGGGCACTATACTACTATATTGTACTATAATTGTGTTGAGCTCGGTGTTACATTTAATTCATTGCACATGTCTAGTGCTTGCCCTATGATGTAGGTTTGAAAAACTCCCTTTGAGCTTAAGACAACATAATCCACTTTAGTCATGTACAATTATGTGTGAATTTTTCATCCAATGTTATTTGCTTGAGTTATGGCCTCAAACTACCTTAATGTAAACCTAAAGCAAGAGACTCCTAAGCATCATGGACCAATGAAGACTCAAACTACCTTAATGTAAACCTAAAGCAAGAGACTCCTAAGCATCATGGACCAATGAAGACTCAAACTACCTTACTATAACACAAAACAAGAGCCCTGAGCATTATCAACCAATTAGTGATTTTAGATTGCATTGGGCCATTGCCTAGTTACTAAAGTGTAAACCATACCTAGTTTATTTTATGTGCAAATGGAAGATAACACAACAATTTTGGAGGCACTAATTGACATTTCAAACCTAATTGACTAACACAAATGGATGTAAATAAAATTTAATGTTGATTATTGAATGGTTGGTGGTCATTGTCAATGTTGGCCAATTATTGATTTTTCCCATAACGACTAGGCACGCGATTTTAATTTCTTTGGGAGTGCTAGGTAATAATAGTTGGTTATGCATAGGGGTAGGTTTTCACATAGCCAATTGATAATTGCCAATTATCAAATAGTTAAAAAAAACACTATACATACACACACACACACATATATATATATATATATATACTGTGAAAATGGTTAGATTTTAAAGATTGATAGCTTATTAGGTTTTGAAAATTCAATGCCAAGTGGTTAGGTTATTAATTGGGTATAATATAAATGAATAACTAGTTGTCAGTTCTTATTAACAAGATTGATAATTGAGTCAAAACTCAATAACCGGCCAACGTAGTTGTTACAAGGTGAAGTAAATGCACTATCCAAGAAGATGACATCAACATGCATGACTTTCTTCAAAAAAAAGAATGTGGAAGGTAGAGGCGTCAAAATCCGAAGATGAAAATGTGGAGAAAAAAGAAATAGTCCAAACTTAATTACTAAGTTTGAAATCTCAATGATCTAAAACTAAAAGTTAGCCTTTAGTTAACTACAACATATAAAATATGTGAATTGATGATAGGTGAGGGGTTTGCACATGGTGGAATTTGAAAGGTAACTAATGAAATGTAATTGAAACCCATTGCAACAGAAAAATGGTTAGGATTGAGAGGAAGGACTTTTCAAGCCTTTCATACTTCATGCATTGGTGGGATAGACATGTAAAAAGTCTCTAGCTTATTTGTACAAATGATGAAAACAAATTATCATTAAAGGGAGGAATTGATCTCCTAGATGTTGATATTAGGAACTCCATTCCTTCATTTGGGTTGCCTTTGAAATTGCAAAATCAGGTGTAAAAATTGCTTGTGATAGAAGCTCAACATGCGTCAAATCAACAATGTCTCAAAAGTTGTAAACCCTATTTTTAGAGATAATAATGTCAACACATCATCTATATGTTTGGAGTGTGAGAGAGAAAAAAGTATGCAATTGCTCATGGAGCACATGAAAATGGACTTCCTTCACAATGGATGCAAATAGATTAGAATGCATCCTTTGTGTGTTCACTACCATGGACACCCAAGGGGTGGCTTTTTATCACAAAGTACAATTTTGGTATCAACACACATGTCAAGTTGGCCACATGATTCATGATCTCTTTCCTTCTTTTGTTTGAAATTTATTTGAATCTCATAGTTTTATGAGACCATGAAATTGCCTGAATCATCCATTTGCATCAGAAACCATTCTCTATTCTTGGCATCCCTGCTTGCTTACATTTTGTGTCTATGGTTAAGAATGGGCACTAGGCAGTTAAGATGCTCATTGCAATTGAAGAATTTGGTTGCAAGTTTTTCACTTCAACCACTTTGTGGACTTTGTGGACTTTGTTTCATATTGAGACTTTGAAGCAATTTTAGTGTAGGGTAAAGCCCCAGGCTGGGGGGGCAATCTCAAAATATTCATGCAGGTGACAGGTACTGGCATCCCCTTCTCTCAACACAAAGATCAAAGCTTGGTGTGTCTTTACTATCTCTCTTTGTAACTCCAAGCAATTCTTGTTGTTTGGGCAAGTGTCTGGTGAATGGCACAACTTTAGAGAGAAAAATTGCACTCATTACACCTGCCAAGCCTCACTAGACAAGCCAAATCTGCAATTGGGTGAGCATGTGTTCACCCTATCACTCATGCACAGCAGTTGGTGATCTTAGAAACCTGAAACTGTCTTTGTGAGCTTAGAGCAACTCCTCTGGTTCACTGTACAACCATCACTTTGTTGTATAAGTCAAAGCATGATGGCTTGGCCCATCATTTTTGCAGAGGATGCTGAAGCTGGCAAAAGGCATAGCAAAGCCTAACACTTGCTGTCGATTGGCTAGATGGTTTGATTGGTCCAGGTGGGTTGCTATTAGTAGTCTCCCACCTTTGTCAGTCCCAGTTTTAATTTTACGGGTGAGATTGGGAAAAAGGAAATAACTAATCTTGGATGTGAGAAACACTATTGCAGGGCCACATAGTAAACATGGGTGGAGCTGCTCTTACAAAGGAAAGAAAAACTGCAGTCTTCTTCACTAAAGCTGTGGACCTGTATATGTGACTGCAATATGCATGATCTATATAGCAGCTTTGATCTAACAGCTTTGATCTCCAATCTACAATTCTTTGGTTGAGGATTCTGGAGCTCACCCAGTGCAGTGGGTGATCTTATTAAACTCGATGCTGTGTTTTTTGAGCTTGGAGGAAACCCATTTCAAGCTTCATGTCCATCAGGTGAGTGGTTTGGATTGAGCATTCAATGCACATTTGTGCCATGAACCAACCCCCTTGATTTCCAAATATTGACTACCTTATCAATTCCCAATATACATAGTTTCCTGAAGGAGGTGGACAGATTCAGGGTAAAGGATTCAAATCAATACAGAAAATCATGTGTAATGGAAAATCCAGGGTTCCTTACAAACCACTTGCAAACCACAAAGTGCCAATCGATTCCACAACACTAAATGTGATTCACGCTGCGGAAACTTATGATGCATAGTTCTCTTTCTTGCTGATCAGGTAAGATAACCATGAAGGTTATTGTGTGAAGATTGAGGTGCTTTGTTGGAATAGCTAGAAATAGAACAGATTGTAATCCCAAGGAATTACCAAAGGTACAGATTTCTTGTGCATTTGTCTTGCTCACACTAATGGATGACGAAACTGCATTGGAAAATTTGACCTAATCAGACAGCAATTTTCTTGCAGGAGAAACAGAATACCTTGAAAGATGATGATATAATTTAGTCATTGTTCAGACTTTTTTCTGCATGCTGCAAAGAACAGAAATCTACCAATCACCATAAACTCCAAGCAGTTGAGTTCTGCACCATGTGACCAAGTCAGAGTAGGATTTCTTCAAAACTTCCAATCCCCACACTGAAGGCTTATTTGGATTCAACACATTTCAAAACTCGACAACAATGGGTATATTGGGTATTGGTTTTATGACAAGGTCAAGCAACTAAGATTCTGAAAAATGGCAATTATTATTATTATTATTATTATTATTTTCCTTGAAAAAAGAAAAAGGGGAAACAGAAAAGGAGGAAGAACAGAACCACTAATAAATGCATCTGAATCTGTATTCCAAGACTTCTCGACCATAGCACAAGTTTTGACCAGGCCAAACTGATTTCACAACTTCCACAGCTCTTTGCTTTGAAGAAAATAAGAGAAGAGACACGTTTCCTTTCATCAATCCAAGGACTGATATTTATCAATGGAGGAGGAGGCAAAGCAATTTTCTGGAAATATGTGAAGTAACACAAAGCTGACTATTCTGTTACAAATGAGGAGCCCATTAAGTTAAGGATTTCAATCAATAGAGTGATGAGCAAGTGATAGAGAGATGGGTGGCAGCAGCAGCAGCTTTTTGATCTGATTTAGAAATCCAAACATATGGGCAAGCATTGTTGCATGCTGCCTAGCTAGCTCATGGGACCGTGTGTCTGTGTGCAAATTTTGAGCAAAGTTCTGCTGCACCAGCTACTTTCATGTGTGGCGAGATATAAGAGGGTGTCTAAGCCAAGGGTTTGCTAGTATATTGGGGAGGGGCTGGTGAGCAGGACTTATTATGGGTACATCCAGTTGCAATTGGCTTATCTTCTTTGTCAAATAAGTGAGAACCTTTAAGAGATTTTCCCCATCTAACCAATTGTATTATGAGCTGACCTCCAAAAGGTGCCAAGTGTTGTAACCTTTTACCTGACAATTGATCAAATCAGTCCCAATCCAAAAGTTGGACCAGCTCTCTCACATATGACCCCAAAAAATCATCATGGATGACATTGAAAATTTTAAAAATCCAACTTGGTAGAGTTGTAGAAGATTTCAAGCTGAATCTTTTGGTTTTTTTAAAAATGGGATTTGATTTAAAAAATAGAGAATTGTCATCATTAACAATTTAGTCTTTTTAGTTTTGAGCAATCTTCAAAATTACAAGTTTTAGGAGAATTGGACCAAGATACCATGCTTCATTGATAGTACAAATTCTATGATTAATAAATAGAAGGCATCCGTATGAATGATGTGGAAAAACAATTGTGGAAAATGGAGCTGAAATGAGGAAGAAATGGATCGTCAAAGTTGGCCATCAAAATGTAAACTTTACACAAAATCATATAAATTCAACTATTTCTGGGCAGAAAAAATTCACCACTATTTGGGATTATTCCCAGCCCCCATTACATTTTCAAACACCTTGTATGAGCTCATCCCCCTCCCATATTCGTTTGTTTTGTAGCATGGGCACGTAATAAAGTTTGGAAGTTCGAGTTGTTAGATGTTGCCCGAGCTTGAAAAATTGTCAACACGACTTGAGAAATGGGAATGAGACATCACAAGAGTGAGAAAGATGATATGACATGTCCCCCATACCAAAGGGGGTTCAGTTTTCATCCTAAGACTTTGTAAGTAGGAGAAACTGTGGGGGCACGGGATGACATCTTTCCATTAGGTTGTTGTAATCACAGATTTTGTGATTACAGCAGCTTTCCATTTTGTTTTTCCAGTTAGTTTTGCTCTCAGTCATCTCACAGCTCTGTCAGTCCGATTGCAGGAACTTACTTAGTTGTGCTCATAGTCATCTCACAGCTCTATCAGTCCAATTGCAGGAATTTAGAGAGCTGTGAATCAAAACTATTACTCACCATAAAATGACATTTGCCCTTTCTTGATGAGAACATTTGTTCCCATAGTTCCTAGCATGATTAACCATATATTTTCAATGTACTTGCAGCTCTTCAATGGAAAGTGACCCTCCCTGCAGCAAGAAGCAAAGCCTTATGTTAGTGGTTTTCCATTAGGCTGCTTGGATCACAGCACACTAAGAGTGATCAGAGCAGCCTAATGGAAACATATGTGTTGTGATCCCAGCAGCCTAATGGAAAGCGACCCTGAGCATCATTGAGAGCAAATCATTCTTGTATTGTTTCATTTCAATGGAGGCAATTTTGTTTTCTTCTCCAGGAGCACATTTGCAGTGAACCCTGGATGTCAGATTAGGCATATCTTCTTCATGATCAGCCTCTTCTCTTTCATGGGCTTGGAATTGAAGTTGGAATCATTTCAAAGTCATCATAACCAGCACAGTTTTCAGCAGATTATTATAAGATTCAGACATAGAGCATCTTTCATCAATCATCACCTAAGGAGTGTTTTTTTTGTGGCAAATTTTTTGCTACTTTAAAAAAAAATGGAAAAAAGAGAAATACTTGGATAAATGTGTAATGTAAATATAAGATGTGTCTTTTCCTGCCAAAAAAAATTTAAAAAAAATAAAATCTCATGTTTTTGGTAAAGGTTCTTAACTTCATTGTTGGCTGTATACATAATCCATTAATTGGGTGGCACTAGTGAGGAGAAAAGCAAGTTGCAACACAAAAGTAGTGTAGATAATTGAAACACCTGCACTAGAAAACAAGGGGTGTGTCACACTGTGGCCTTGCCAAAAAGTATCTTAAGGCAAAAGAAATAATTATGGAAACTCAAATATTTCACCATGCAAAAATATAATCATAAAAAAGATCCTCTAAAAGAAACCAAAATCCTTTCAGATATTATAACTCTATGACTAATCTCAAGTTTCAAGACAAGCCAAAATATCATCTTTCAAAAATCCTCTCATAAAAATAGACCTAATATTATTACCTAGGGGCCAAAATCCCTTAAGCTACTATACTCTATAACGAATCTAAACACAATATCCTTGCCTTGGTAACCCAAGGCCAACAAACACAATATAAGCTTTGTTTTCTAGCATGGAAAGTGAAAAATGCGATCAATGAAAAACTTAACATGCAAGCATTGGGTTTGTGACTTTGAAAGTTGAAACATCATCACTCCAAAACATATGTAACCTTTTTGTTTTCTAAGTTAGAGCGATGAAACACTCACCTTCAAAAATATATGTAATTTTTTGTTTTCTAAGTAAGAATGTTGTTGAAACACCCACATTGAAAAACATAAAATACGTAGTAAACTTTGGTTTTATAGCTTAGAAAATCTTGAAACACCACCCATTGCAAAACATACACAAATCATGTTATCTTGTTGCGACTTAGAAAAGTTGAAACGCTGGCACTGAAAAACCATACCATATGTATGAAGTTGAAAGAGCGGCACACAAAAAAGATTTTATTTGTATAAAATTGCAACACCAGCACAATATCTATATAGTAAGAAGGTGCTCAAGAGGTAGACTCAAAAAAATAAAAATAAATAAATAAATAAATAAATAAATGGACTGGAGAGGAGAAAATTACACCAAGGAAAATCAATTTGATCTTGATTACAAAACCCAATTTTAACACAAATGTGAGAGTGGACATGCAACAATTATGACATCCTATGGATAATTCTCGTTTAACTTTAGAAGGAGGATCTATAGCCAAATTATATATATTGTAGACAAGCACTTGACAAGGTCACAAAAATTTCAAAATAATAAGACTAGAACATTTATAGTTGGTCAAGATGAAAAACTAACTCCTTATGAATTCCGATTTGAAGCTTATTCAAAACACCATAACCTTGAATGCATGTCTCCAATCTCCACCTTTAAAGCACTCCACCAACACTTTTAACATATTTTGGATGAAGATTAATGAAAATTTGCTTGACAAGCTCAATAAAATAATTACGGCTTAACATTTTTCTCAATATGTTGAAATCGGCAAAGTTCACATCTAAAACTGACTCTTGATTGGTCAGATGTGTTGATTGGCCTAAGTGATTTTTTATTAGTAAGTTTTGGCCTTTTATTGTCCTAGGTTTATTGGGTGAGGCTTTGGAATCAGGACATAAATAATCTTCTTGGATGGGAGAAAATATTGTTGTAGGGCCAAATGCTGAGTATGGGTGAAGTTGCTAAGCAAATCTCAAATAGTGTTCATTATCTAACACTTGTAATCCGTACATTGTAATCCTTTTTTAAACTAAAAGGATAATATTTTTTTTTGAAGATGATTTTGAACATAAAACTTACATCAAACTCAAAGAACCAAAAAAATCACACATATCTCTCTCTCTCTATGTGTGTGTGTGTGTGTGTGTATTATGTATGTTTGTAAGTATTGAAACTTCCATACGAGGTATGGTAACAATAAATATGGATGAAACACTTCATCCTTACTAGACACTTGTGATTGACGAAGTCTTGGAAATTGATCGAGTCCATACAATTGGCCAAGTCCATGCAATGTGGGGTCCGGGGTGGTGTATCATTATGTTGGAGTGTTGAGACTCTCAACATTCGGTTTGTCTAGTCAAAAGAAGTGGTCAAGTTGCCGAGTCCCCATCTGAACTAGGGTGGATCATGCCAACAATAACTCTTGATTTTGCCAAAGCACACTCGGCTATGGACTTTGGTACCCCCCTAATGATATAACACAACACTTGGCATTTTTTTCTTGATCAAATGCTCCAAGAAAAGAATAAAAAATTATTCACATAAAAAATCAATATTAAAATATTAAAACGAAAAAATCTTATTATGAAAGGATGGGGAAAAATAAAATCCACAAGCTTTTTAAAATGCAACCCTTGTCCATCATGCATGATCTCTCTCTCTCTCTCTCTCTCTCTCTCTCTCTCCTTTCCAAATACCTCCTAGTACCTAGGTTGGGACGAGAGCAAGGCACCATAATTATTTTTTGTCACTTATGTTTGGCCATAAATATAATAATATTTTTACAATTTGACATTATACTAAATAATGAATTTGTTGTGCTTAATAAGAGTTTCATTCCCGATTTTTGACATGGCGGGCATTTATTTTTCAGAATTTTTGGCAATTCCCAAAAAAAATTAAATTAATGCCTAATGAGGCTAGGCACTTGCGATCTATGACTTATGGCTCTTGCCTCTCTCCCTTCCGATTCGCATGAACTGAAGTGTGCGAAAAAATTAGATACCAATGTCGATATCATCTTGTCTTTTGTGTTTGTCTCAACTCTAAATGTGCCGAACTCATTGTTGTTGCGTCAATTTTTTAATTAGAAATTGCAAGATGGGTGAGAAGGAAGGAGGTGGGTGGGTGGGTGTGTGTGTGGGTGGGTGGCTTGAGGGGGCGGGGTTGGGTGGGGAACATGGTTCTAACCTTATGACAACTCTACATTTGGCAGACGGATAACAAACTGGGGATATCATGACACTACCCCCCTACAGGCCGACAATTTGGCATTGGATATGACGTGGTGTATATGAAGTTGTGAAGGTATGGAAAACACGAAAGCAACTGGCATTTGTTCTCCTTTTCCACCCCCACACATGACAAAACCAACTGGCACATTTGTTGCCCTTTTCCACCCCCACACATGAGCTCTGCATGTTTCGTCAACGTCCCCCCATCTGTCATAGGACCAGGCCCGAGTCCACAAATTATACCAAATTATTTTTAAACTGAGTGGAGACGGTCACCATGTGTACTAATATGCTCCATGCCGTACATGATCATCGGGTCTCTGGCATCTCATACTCTGACTACTGGTATGTATGTGAAGACGCGGATCATGAGGATTCTCTTCAGCTTTTAATTTTATATATATATATATATATGGAAATCTTTGCGGCCAAATGTTGCATACTATACAAACTAGTTTGAACCCTGTGCCTAATGCACAGATGTGTGTATTTGACGGTACATATTACAAAATGATGCTGAATGATGTTGGTGTCCATGACATCATCCTTTATTGGTTTTTGTTTAGTTTGTTTCTAAATTTGTAAGGCACACCTTGAGACA
>Ga0116227_10007733_pt1 | contig 20762 bp, 19 predicted proteins | sample S1TSphgellanicum_FD_89693 | JGI IMG/M metagenome (GOLD analysis project Ga0116227, IMG submission 89693) | Host-associated microbial communities from peat moss isolated from Minnesota, USA - S1T2_Fb - Sphagnum magellanicum MG | ecosystem: Host-associated > Plants > Peat moss > Unclassified...
AATCACTGCCTGGGTGAGCAAGATCAGCTGAAGGATTTAAAGCTGACATTGCAGCAGGGTTCTTACTGGAAATCACTGCCTGGGTGAGCAAGATCAGCTGAAGGATTTAAAGCTGACATTGCACCAGAGTTCTTACTAGAAATCACTGCCTGGGTGAGTAAGATTGGCTGAAGGAAAAACTGACATTTTATTCTCCAGTAGTGCAGCAGCAGCTGCCTTCTTAGCCTTCCATCTCTTATGCACAACGAAAGCTGCTGTCGCAGCTATGCCCACATAGGTTAAAGCCAACAGCACTGCAAGCCAGATGGCTGTTGTCTTGTACTCTGCCACTTTAGCAACTGCAAGAAACCAATTTGCCAAAACAAAACAGTCAAGACATCAGTATTGTACTCACTCATCTCTGGAGAAAAAATCAGACTCGAAGAACAACAACAACAAGAACAAGAAATCAAAAGAAGATCATTGCAAGCAAGCCCAAGAACATCAAAGCTGATCTGCACTAGTTTGTAAGAAGCTTTGTAGCTGGGAAGCAGCTGGAAGCTGGTTCTTCCAGAAGCTGCTACTGGGGGACAAGAAAAGCAAATTCCAGAGAACAAGTTTATATATGAATGACCCAATTGCAAGAAGAGGAGCTTGCAGTGAAGAAATGGGAAATGGCATGAGCTTGGAAAAAAGAACAAAAAAAAAAAGCTTCAGCTGGTACAGCAGCAGCAGCAGCAGCTTCTTCTTGTTGTACTGACCAAGATGGAAGCGAGGTCCTCCGCGAGCATTCCAGAATGGTCGATCCATCCAGTCCGGTCGGGTGTATGTACGATTGACCAAGTATTGAGGACAAGTCGCGCACAAATCAGTGGTGACATTGCAGAAGCTGGCCAGGCGTTTCTGTTGTGTGATGTTGACCATGCGAGGTGGGTAGAAGGTGACTTTGCAGAAGCAAGCAGGTAGTCCACTGGAGACGTTGCTCACGCTTCCACAACAGTCGGCTGAGGGTGTGGTTTCCTCGTCCAGCAGAAACGGCAAGCATAGCTCCATCTGGCTTACCATGGTCTCGCCTTCGAAATGTGGACAGGATTCAAAGGAAACCATGGAAGTGTTTGGAAATGAGCATGCGGGTACAGCAACAGCAACAACAGCAGCAGCAGCAGCTGTTGTTGTTGCTGTTGTTGCAACGATGTCATCAGCTCCTGCTGCTACAAACACAACATGACCCATCATGGCTAGTGCCACACTGACTGCAAACATCAGCATTGTTGTTGTGGCAACTGCATCTTGTCGAGTCCCGGCCCGATGATCAGTAGCCGCTCCCGTTCTCTGCTGCATCATCATGCTCCTCTTCTTCATCATGGACGACGACATCACCGCCTGCACAAAGATTATACTCCAACTTCTGCTGCTGCTGCTGCTGCTCCCCCTCCTCCTACTCCTCCTCCTTTCAACAAGTTACAATTTTTCTTTCCTCAAGCATTCAGCTGCTGTTTGCAAGCTCTGATCCCAGCTGCACAGCGCCACTAGATGTCGTTTATCAACTCTGGTACTCTCCAGCAACAGCAGCTCAACAGCTCTTTCTTGTTTTCTTCTTCAACATCAACTACAATGCAGCTAGATTATTACCAAGCTGCTGCTGCTGATGATGAGTGATTACTATTAGCTTGGCTACAAATTATATATCAAACTTCTCCTGCAACAAATGCAGAACGAAACAATCAAAAACTCTGGACACAAACAACACAAGAGCTCATCACTGGACTTGGAGCTCCTCCACTCACCAACAACAACCAGTTCACAATTGGGGAAGAAGAAAGAGCTAGTCCATACACTACTTGGGTTGTTTTTTTTTTTGGCACAGAAACTGTTGCAACTTCTTCCAACCGCTGCACAGTAGTTAGTAGTAGTAGTGCAGCAACTAGAAAATATCCCTGTAAAACCTGAAACCCGAGGTTGTCTTCAAAAAGCTAGAACTTGACGGTTCTCTTCCAAAAGCTGGAACCTGACAACAGTAGGAAACAGCCCTTAGCTACTCACAAAAGCCAAAACCGAGACCAGAGGTTCTCTTCAAAAGCTAGAATTGGACAACACCGGGTTTCAAAACTGAGACCCAAGGTTCTCTTTGAAAGCTAGAACTGGACAATACTGGTTCCGAACTGGACCAGTCCCGGTTCTCTTCCAAAGCTAGAATTGGACAACACTGGTTTCAAAACCAAGACCCGAGGTTCTCTTTGAAAGCTAGAACTGGACAAAACTGGTTTGGAGCTGGACCAGTCCCGGTTCTCTTCCAAAGCTAGAATTCGACCACACTGGTTTGGAACTTGGGACCCGAGGTTCTCTTCAATAGCTAAAACTAGACAGACACACTACTGGATCAATGAAACCCAGACAAAGCATTTTCTTCAAAACCTGAAGAAAACTATCTAAGTGAACATCAACACTGGTGGTTCAGACTTCAAGACATCATCCATATGTAAGGGAAGGGAAATATATATACTATGCTGGAATAGAGGGTACTTTACTTACATGATCTGATTTGCATTCAGAGGCCTGTTGTGTACATGTGCAGTAGGCATGTGACATGCTGGACTACATTGTTCTTTCTTTTGAGTCTTTCCTGTCTTGAACCTAACCCAAGTAAGTAAGTCAGTAGCTGCTCATAAGTCCCAGCCTCAAGCTCCCTCCCGGATGAGGAAGTTTCTTTGGGTTTTCTCTTTACATGTTTTGGTTGCTCACTAGTTGCATCCCTAGTCGATCTAGCAACTGATTGATGGTGCTGGTTTTTACTGTTTGTTCCAATATCGCTTAGGATGATGTTCTTACTTGACAAAGTAATGGAAAGCAACTTTCGCAACTTCCAAACGTGGCATCAAAATGGGGTTCAAAACAGGCTTCTTTCCTTGAGTGCAAATGGGATGATGATTCCAATCTTCACCCCGTTGTTGTACTCATGTTGAATGCCTATCCACGCTCTTGGGTCCATGGGCACTTGTGGATTCCACTCTCTTGGGCCCATGGGCACTTGTGGATTTGGAAACGAAGAATTATTGTGAGTCAAATAATATTAGCTACCAAGTTAGGTTTTTCTATAAAAACATGATCCAAAAACCTGGAATTTCAACAACCTTAAAAAGTGTTTTCTTTTTGTTCACTCAGATCACACACAAGCCAAATGGGGGGATTTTTTCTTTTGGGATTCTTTTTTTTTTTTGTTTGGTCTCTCTTTCATTTCTGTTTCCTAAGGGTCAATGAATTGTTGTTGTTGACCCTAATCAATGGAAGCTGTAGAGCTTTCATTGTCATTGCAAATGAAAGAATCCGGAGTGTTGTTTCCTTTTTCACAATGGCATAGAATATGGGTGTTTTGCTTGTTAATTCGTCCATGGTCCATCATTCAAATGATACAAAGATTCCTAATGTACTATTGTACTGTAGAGAAAACTCCAAACTCATATTCAGACTTCCCAAAGTATTGGACCCACCTACCTTAGAATCAAAGGTCACCATACTGGTCATTGACAAGACAAATTAGAGTTGCACCAAAACAAAACATAGAAACTTTGAAACCATAAGAGCCCATAAACAAGGATTTCCAACAACTATTTGGGCATACATACCCCTGCACAACATGTCTCAAAATTTGGCATGTAGTTAGCCACATGTGCCACTTGTCAATTTTTGATAGATTTGTGTCACATTTGGTAGCAATGTTATTAGGGTAACCTTATGTTAAATCATCGGAATTGTGTTGTGCAACACCACTACTAATGTTATGATTCAAGCAAAATGTAAGAATTGTCCAACACAAACATTATCGGGCGTGCTCAAATTCTCCCAAGCAAAACTAGTTTGCTTTGTTCTTGTGAGCTAGTTTATCCTTAATGCCCCTAGTGGGTCATCAATGTGTGTGATTTGCAAACGATCATTTCATGTGGCAATGAAGCTTTTCTTGGGAAGTTAAAAAGAGAGAATCAAATGTTGGACTAGTGTGAAGAATGAAGATATTTCTTTCACATATTTCCCCCATAAAAAAAATTTAAGAATTTTTTTTTTGTCACATTTGGATCTAGATTTTGGTTTGGTAGCATTTTGTTTTAGCAATTGTTTTGTTGTTTAGACGGTTAGACAGGTTCCAGGAACTTGTGGCCATTTATTCCTAAATCTCTGTTCAGATGCTTGTAACTGACTCGATGTCAGAAAACTGAAGCAAGCAAACACAGAAGATGAGGGGATATGGTGAGAATTTTCAAGGAAGGAAGCACCAAGTTGTGATATGTTTTTATAACATGATAGTCCAAAAGTCTTGCAGAGATACTGCAACCAGGAGGAGGAGGAGGAGTAGGTAAACAACGAGTTGTCCAGTGCTTGCAGCAACTTAGTACCCAAAATGTTAACACTATCAATTTGAGAACAGGCCAAAAAAAATGGTGGAAGGAAGGTACTATGCGACATTTCCATTGGGAATTTGACAAGTGTCCTTGAGTCAGTACTAATTGGTACAAACTTTCAATTGGAAATGGACACGTTTCTCTGGACACTATAAAAGCTTGATGGGGGCTAGCTAGCTACTAGCTACTACAACCTGATTGTCCAAACCCAGCTGCTGATGATAATCATCATTCCAAACAGCAGTAAGTCATTAAGAGTTGGGTAGAAAGTTTTTTGGCAGGTGGGTATCAGAATTGCAGCAATTGGGTCAGATAATTGCAATGGGAAATTGCCATGTGTTGAAGACACACAGAGAGAACAAAAGATCAGAGCACAAATTGGATTTGACATGTACAAGGAAACAGGTAAGCAGTAAGTTTATAACTAGCCTACTGCTTTGCAATTCTAGAAGGAGGTTGGGAGAGAAGGAAGGAGTGTGTGGATTGCTTTAGCAACATGAATGCCTCTGATCTGATGAAGAAGTTTTCACCACAAGGCTCACAGCAGCTCTCTTAATGCTCTGCTGCATTCTGTGTAGCTTCTGCCACCCTTTCTCCCGGGTTCCTCGAATCTTCTCCTTCAAGGAGCCAGCTTTGGGGCGGCACCCCTTGTGGGTGGGTGGATGGGTGGGTATGTGCAAGAGACAAAGGCTTTTGCCAAATCAATGTAGCCCTTTGGATGTAGTTCTAGGACGAGGACAAAGAACGAGGTAGTTCTAGGAATGAGAGCCTGACTAGCGATCGGAGCTAAGCATGGTGACCTGAATTCTTAGAACTGCCCCTTTCAAGGTCCTTATCAGGCGTAAGGATGATCTGGTAGAATTTTTAATGGTTGTGATTTTGTTTGAGAAGGAGAGGAGGTGACGCCTTGCGCATGAGCTTCCCCATTTAGTTGTTTAAAATGAAGTTCCTTATGTGTAAGGTGCCGCCAAGAACCTCTTTATGTGTCAAGTGTGCCTCCATTGCAACAGAAACATTAGCAAGTGTAAGGCACCAACCATGCCCATGACTAGAGTGAACTAGCACCCACCAATGCACCATCCACTGGATGCCCCTTCTGACTCTGTTGTGGACAAACCTCAACTGAGTTAATATCTGGTTCCACCTCAGTAACCCATTTTGTACAAAGTAGGTCCTATATATATAGGTAAGTAGGTAGGAAAATAGGTAACTACCAGGTAAGTAAATAGATGGGTTGTTAGTGGGTAGGTAGTAAAGAAAAAAGCACCTGAGCTTACTACTATGGTTACCTAGGGAACTGGAACCTAACAGAAAACTGTTGCCTGACTACTTACCATCATCCATCCTTCATCATACCCTGGTGTGTGCTGGTTTTACTCTGGCCCCCTCCACCACATACACTAGAAAATATCTACAAGTTCTTTAGGAAGATGAGATGGTGGAGAAATGTGTTTTTGACATGAACTTTATGGATGTAGACTTCATACCAAATTTTGAGTCACACATCTACATTTTTCATACCAAACTCAATTGAGAAATGAAATGAAATTTTTTAAACACTCCAAATTTTTTAACAAAATTGCTAGAATCATCAGTCCACATATCCAAATTTCAACAATAAAATGAAAGAGATTTTACATATTTCTTTATCCAAATTATTTTACACTGTAATCAACATTTCCATTTACAATACCCAGGGATTTTTTGAGAAATTTTTTGTCAAAATTTTATTTCCACTAAATTTTATTTTTCTTAGGTTAAGTGAGAAGCACCCAGGGTATCATTTGATTTTAACCTTGATACTCAAGACCATTCAAATTAATAGAGGTGAAAAACTTTAATAATAGATAGAGGTTTGTAAGTGAAGAATTGAACTCAAGGCCTCCTTGAGATCAAAAAGAATCGTTATCATTATGCCACACCTTCACATGTGAGAAAAAAATATTTGACAAAATTTATTTAAAGTTTGGATTTTTTTAATTTAAATTTGAACGTATGAACTTTGAAAAATTGTGTCCATGAAAACCTTCTTCTCATGTATCTACATGTCTTGTACAATGAATGTGCAATTAAGTTGCATCTTTTTCATAAAAATATGATACATATATAAATAGAATGCCACATCTAAAATTCACAAAATTTCATTGTAGTCACATAATAATTCCATGCAATGCTCCTCTATGATTATAATATGCCCTCTATATATATGATTTTAGTCAATATATTTTGATTATTTTTGCAAATTGCATGAAAGCTATTATAAGCAACTATGACAACATGCATACAACTTTGAATTGTACAATCATGTCAAATTTGCACATGGCCACCATGGCAAATCTAGACTTGCAAATCAATTGGCATGTCATCCATGAGGTCAATGCATGCAACTATTTTGTAATTGGTTTTCAACCATATAGTTATTTATGGATCAAAAATTAATATGCAACTAAGTTTCTACTTGAAATTTAAAATTTTGAAACTTTGAAATTTGGGCGGGATATGCAAAAGCAAGCAACACATGGCAATCATTTTGTAAATATTTCCCTTTGCATTAACAACATGCATGCACTTCTGTTTGCTCTCAAAATATTCAAGATGGTCTAAAAAAGAAAGGGTCTTTCTTTCTAAACATTTTGTGCATTTTTTGGTTCTAATGCAACTATCATATGTGTTACATAGCTAATTAGATTACTTTTGTTTTGTTGGTTTTCAATTTAGAACTAAAAATGAAAGGTTGTTGCAAGTCTGCTAATTAAAAAAATCATGGAACCCTAAAAGTTCATATGAATGTTTTTTTCTGTTTATTTGCATCAAATACAAATCATGTGAGGAAACATTCATTTTGTTTTACAATCAACTTGTAAATTGTTACTTATGAGAAACAAGCATGTTGTGAATTTTGTTTGTGTGTTTGAACATAGGGATTTTTGGGGTGAAAGGTGTCACAAATGACATCCCCAACATTGTGACCAACATCATGTCTTTTATCATCACTAGCATCATCATGGATGAAAATTCATCCATGAAAGTTCATTTTTCATTCACATGGATGAAATTCACCCATTTAAAATTCCACAATGTATTTAAGAGGGTTCCCAATAAGGTTTTTTGAGATATGTTTAAACATCTTGAATTAAATTGAAATCTTTTGAAATTTTTTCCTTCAATTAAATCTTTGATAATGAATAAATAAAAATAGTTCCCCTCGTATCATCTTTAGTTTGTTCAACATTAGTTTTGGGTATGATTTTCCACCATGACCATGTTATGTTCTTTTCATGTTTTTGTAATAAAATTTCATTTAAACTTACATCTACACATTTTGTGTTCTTGTCGTTGAATTTCATGTTCCATGATTTGAACTTGAAATTAAACATGCTTTGATCATGGTTGGTTTATGTCCTTTAGAAAATCGTTTTGTTTTGATTGTTTTCGTGCCTATGATAAAATGTGACATTGAAGTAAAATCCAGACAAGAATAATTTTAAAACACACATGTTATTTTGTACGTTTATTATAATTTTCATTATTCTTGTGATATAAGACCTTGTTAATAATGTTTGAATTCATCAAAACCAAAGTTATACATACAAAGTAAGGTTTTTTCAAAAATAAAATGGTGACCTTATGTTAATTTTGCTAGATCACACTAACTATGTTATTATTCATTACATGTAACAAACCAAACCCAAATATGATATATATATGCCAAAACAACTTGGTGAAGCAAGAGACCATATGTGGTGAAGTCTAACTTCAATATTTTAACTATGTGATGCATCATGTTTTGAAATTCATCATTATGTGTTATGCATGTTGCATTTTAACGAAATTAATTACAACTTTATGTATGTCAATTGTTAAAACAAAGTTAATGGTGTTATAGGTGTAAAATAATTTTATTTAAGTTGAAAGTGGGTGAGTGCAAGAATGAATGGACCAACTTGGATGTCAAAGTGGTGAATTTTACATAATGGTTGTCATTGCAATGATGATATTACATATGTGAATTTGAAATTTTATCTAAAGGGATTGAAATTGAAGATAAAAACTTCAATGTGTATATGTTGCACATGTTTAATTTTCATAATTAAAAAAAGAAAAAATATGGATTTTAAAAGTTGAAATTCATGGATTATAACCATTAAAAAAAAACATTATATGGATTTTGTGTTGACCAGGGACTTGAAATTAGTAAGATAATTGATGAAAAAAATTAAGTTTAATTTTTTTTGAAGGAGGGCAATTATAGGATATTACTTATGGACTTTTGAACATGTTAAAAAACATTTTCAAAAAATAAATCCATATCATATAAAAGAAAGAACATTTTTATGTTGTTCTTGTGCACAGATGTAAAAGAAAATGGATCCTAAATGTGCTAGAAATTACATGGAATTTTTTTGTAGAAAATCAATGTAGTATTAGCGGGGAATTATGAAAACATAGAAAAATATTTTTTTGGACATTTTGGATGTAATTTCCTATCTTTGTTTGATCCATTGATTCTTGCACAAGCCCAAGTATGAACATCTAAATCTTCTAGACTACAAGGTTTTTTATATGTTATTAACACCATTTTTTATGTGGCATTGAATATCAAAATATGGCTAATTTGAAAAGTAAACAAAGAAAAATGAACAAAATAAAAAAAGGGATTACAAAATACATGGAAATATAATCTAAATGTTTTAGATTTTGATTGTTACATCATTTTCATGATGACTTTTTGTATGGAAAGATGAAAACCTTTGCCATAAATAGCTTGGGCATTATAGATTTATAATCAAATTGCATTCCAATAGGAACAAACATATTTTTAAATGTTCTTGTAATGTATTTTCCAACTTTGAATGTCAATGCACATAATTTCAAATCGTTTTCTTATTGTTTATCAATGGTGATGAAACACATTTATATATTGTGTATCACAATTTGGACAATTATAATGTATGTACAATGGTTGTTGGACATAATGGTGAAAAATGATGCTATGGCATCACAATACCAAAGTTACTAAAGAATACAATTATAATTTTACATAAATTGCAAGATAATATTGTTGCCAAATCTTTAGTTGTTAAAAAAAAGGTTCCAAAATCTACTTCAAGTGAATGGTTTTAGTCACAAATAATATTTTGTTAGTTGCATACTAATTCAATTTTGATCACAAATAATTGCAAATTAGTATCATGAATGTTTTTAGAAATTACAACCTAGTTGTTTTATAATTCTAACATTTCATCCATAATGAATAGTGATTCACATAAGTGCAATGGCAAAGTGGGTTCATTTTTTCCCACCAATCAATTGTGGCACATGATAATCCACATAAGAACCATGTTAACATTGACCCAAAATTTCCCCCAATCTACCCAACATTGGTTATTTCATCAATCTTGTGTTTACAATATATATTTATTGTTCAATTTTTAGAAAAAATGTCATAATTAATGGAGCCACCAATGTTTGCAATCTGACGATAATGTGTTTCTTAGATTATTAAAGTCATTGGGTTCAATTATTTGCAAGATGGTGATATGTTTATGTTCAAGTTTATTAAAAAATTCATTAAAAATGTTTTAAATTGATCATTAGAAACAATCTTGTCCATACCAACTAGTGTCTATGTGACTACCTTGCAATTGGTGTCCAAATCAACTATGATTGATACTAACACAATCCTCCATGGCACTCCAATCACAAGTGATTGAAATTGCATTTTCAATTACCAACTAACTTTGTATTAATTGTAGATGGGTCACGTATTGAGTAATCTTCATATAACATTAGTCATGGATATCATGTTTTGACATAGTGTGGTCTTTTGTTTAACTTGTATTACAATACAAATCGAATCAACACCATTTAGGAGAACCTTGAATTAATTATGGAAGTTTATGTTTCATTACATGCTAATTTTTAAAAAATTATTTGGACAAATTTTCTATTTTTTAATCATTTAGTAGAGGTATATTGAATTAATTACATTGATTGTCCAAGATCATAAATAATCAATAAATATGGTTCATATAATGTAAATGGTGAAAATAATGAATTCATGCAAAATTTTAAAATATCCATGTGGTGGTATTAAATTACCTTCATAAGCATCATGCCCATTAGGAAAAAAATTTGATTTTTTTTTTTTGCCATAGTTATATTTGAAACATTATCTTGCAATCCATTACATGTAATGAAAAGTTATTCATGTGATAAAAAAAAATTCATTTAATGATTTTTTTTCCAAATTTTTCATGATTGAAAAATCCTTATCCATGGGAGGTTGTGAATCGACAAAAACTTTAAACAAATTTGATAAAATTTTATTTTTACTTATAACTTGCATGATTTCAAATCCATCATTTATAAGGTGCATTCATGATATAGTGTAGCAAGTATTGTGTTGACATTCTTTAATCATGCACCTTCAATAACTTTGAAAGAGGACTACATGAATTTTAAGCATTGAAATGATGTTTGATTTATTGGACAATGTTGAACTTTTAATAAATTTTCATTTCAATCATTCTTGTTTAATTCTAAAATGTTTCATTTGTTCATTTGAACAATATTAGGATTTATTGCAGTTGTGTTGACTAAATTTTTTAAGTATAAAACATCTTTAATTATATGTGCAACTAAACCATTCATTCTTAAAATGCATGGAAACATGTATATTGATGATTATGAGGGCTTGGTATTGAAAAGAACATGGAATTACATTATTCAGATTGCCTAGCATTGATCTAACATTACGTTATTTAATATTAATTATATTGTTGTAATAATTAGCATTGGGTATTTAATGTGTACATTCATAAATATGTGCACAACTTTACTCCTTCCAACTCAATACAACAAAGGAATCATGATTGTTGAAATGACCTTTAGCACAATACTATATTATTGGTATAAGAGAATTAATTAATGTACACAAAGATGGTTTGCATTTAGTGTCAATTGAAAGAGAAATATTTTTTATTGTTAAATATTTCATTACAAACAATGTTGCTATATTTAATTGAAGAGAAGGAAAGGTACATAAGTTTATGAATGTAAATAATAAATAATTGGGTATTGACTCCTCTTGACATTTTGTCCAATTTCAAGTATGTAGTGAGTTCCTATTTGGAGATGTCTTTTCTCTAGCATCTTTTTGTGTATGGACTAAACCTAAACATTTTGAATATGTCACCAAGACAATCAAGAGTCGAGACCGGCGGTGATTCATTTTAACCCAATGAAAATGAAATAATTTTTAAAAATGAATTGAAAAATGACAATATACAATTGGAAAATATGGAACTTCACCCACATATATATCCTTTAACAACCTCGTAACTTACTTACAATTTAGAACCAATGAAAAATTTCCACCTTTTTAGCCATGGTTTTTTTGCCACATTATTCAAATTTTGAATCATAAGCCTACCCGGTTCTAGTGTTTTTTTAGGAAATTTTTAATGTAATAACATAAGTGATCATCCATAGGAAGATGTAGAGAAAATGGTGATCATCCCTAGTACCAACTTTGAACACAAACAAGCCAAGAACATGTTCAGATTGAAAAAACCAATGTTGGATGGTTCCATTTTAAAAAATAAGAAAACCACTAATTTTGGCTCCTTGTCAAAAGTTTTGAAGAGTCCATTCGGTTTTTAAACAATTTATTTTTCAAAATTTTCATACCCACCTTGATTTTTAGATTGACCTTTTTAAAAAAATTCAAAAAGTTTGTGAAGTTTGAACCCAAGGCCTTATTAAAAAGCCCTAAATGTTGACTAATGTCTTAACCATAAGCCATAACTTCATATGCTTAATAATGATGATGGTTTTAAAAAATTTAAATAGTTTTATCCCAATGGCTTTAAAACCAAAATCATTGGCATGTGTAAAGTAAAAAACATTCTCCTAACTTTTTATATTGGAAAGTTGTTTAGTGATAAAAACATTATTTGAGACTTAGAGGTGTAGAGTTCAAACCGCCCTTACAAAGGGCTTACATTATGGGCGTCTTTTAATAGCATCTCCACTAACATGAAAATTGGAATCAAGGATTTCTTTGTAATCTCCTTAGGTATCAAGTGGATCCATGCGATATTGGGCCATTTCTGAGGGAGGCATTTATCACTAAAAGTGAGAGCCTTTGATTTTCAATGCGAGAACCAACTCTAAGAATCAACTTGAAAATCAACTCCCTAAGTGTATCCCCATCCAACATTGGAAAAATCAACATTTCCTATGTAAAATTCTAACATATATAATTTGGCATTAAAAAAAGTTGATGCATATTTCATTATAATCATTGACACAAAGGAGTTCACAATTTGTTAATTTGATAATAATGCAACATGTTTTTCCCAATGAATGTAAGATTTCTCATAATAACCACCATTTCTAGACACTACCTTACTCCCTGATCCAACTTGGCAACAAACTATTGAATAATTATTAAAATCTTAAATCTTAACTTTAGCTTCTAACTAATTCAAACTCCCCACCCCTCATTCATACAAACCATATTCCTCCGAACCTTGAACCAACACCAAATATTGATATTTAGAAGGTTGCCCCCATTACCAACTAGAGAGGTGATGCAAAATTGAAACCAAAGAAAACACAAAAATGAACCCCCCCCCCCCCCCCCCAAAAAAACTAAGAAAGTGTTGGGTAAAGCCTTAGGCTGAGGTGGGGCATTCCCAAATTTAGGGGGCCTAGGATGAAACGATAGTTGAATCTAGCCCACATTTTGGGAATGTCCCCCACCCATAGGGTTTACTTATCATAAAGCACATGGCAAAATTTATCGTGAACCAAACCTCTATAGATCACCAAGCTTATGAATGGGAGGGTTCTTATGCCTATTCCTCAATAGTGGGAGGGTTTTTCATCTACAAGTAGGCATAATTTTCCTCTTGTCCTTGAAGAGTAGGCATAATATCCCTCCCAATTTCTAGGAGGGAAATTGATGGATATAAGGTGCCTTCCACATACATTATAAATTTTCTCCGAGAGCTTTATGATGACAAAAAACCTAGACATAAAATTGCAGTGAAAACATTCCAACAAGACATTCCAAGAAAAGATGTGTCCATTTAAGATTTGGGTATTGAAGGGTTTGTTAGGTTAATCGTGGTATTGGTCACAATGGTATTGAAGGGTTTGTTAGGTTAATCGTGGTATTGGTCACAAATGTACATTAACAAAAACCTCGTAAATAATAGAAGGACTAACTTGGTTGTCCTTGTGGAATGATTCTATGCATAAAATCAACTATTAAAAGAAACTATTCAATGAATTCCCCCTACTTTTGTAGGCATGAAACATGTTATTTATGCTAGGGAATTGGCCTTTCTTGGCTAATTTTTGACAAGTTCATAGCCAACAAGCTACCTCACAAGACCGAGTTGGCCTTGATAAAACAAGGTTGGTTACCGTGATCCTAACAAAATTTGCCACCAAGGGTGTGTTCTCTAATACAAAATGGGACTATGAAACAATGTTGGACACATACATCAAGTTTATTATACTAGTTGGATAACAAAAAATCATTTAAAAAATCAATCCAATAAGGTAATTTATTTTTTTGGCAAGGGTATAAAGGCTTTGCAAAAGTATCGATATAGGTAAAAGACAAATGTAAATATTTGACTTGTTCACAAGGTAAAAAGAGGCGTAAGTATTTATCAATTTTCTTTACCATGTGAGTACAAGAGAGTAAAACATAAGATAAAAAAAATGTTTGAACAAGTATGACACAATTCAAACTAAAGAAAGACAATTATTTGTGCATTTTGCATTACATGTGAAATTTCAAACATCTTATAAGAAATCAGCAAAAGTATAATTAAACCAATCAATGGCATTTTAAAATGATTAAAATGATTTTAATACATGCAAATGGTTGTAAAATTGGAAGGGATTTCAAGAACATACAATAATAATTTTGTTCAAAATATTAATGTAACAAATAGAAATAAAGCGTCAAAAGAAAATATATTCAATAGTAATTAGTCACCATAATTTGAACAAATCTATCATAACCACAAAGCATTGCAAAATATAGAAATCGATATATAAGAATTTTGGAATTCACCCTTAGTTTACCAACTTCAAAACAATTAACCCTCTTGAGGTAAAGAGAAATGACAATAATATATATTAGCCATGTAAAATAAAGATAATGTATGTTTGAAATATTTATCAATTGAGTAGGGTAACTAAAAGCATAACCAAAAACTTTAGCAAATGGGCATGATATATATTTACCCTATTATATACTCCTAGGTATAAAAGGGTAAAAGATTTACTTGCCCAACGTTGGTATGGAATCAAGTTTTCAAGTTTAGGGTTATGATTGTTAAGGGATTTACAATCAACACAATGGTGCCTCTAAATGTTTTTGGGTTTCTTCCAATGGGATGAGACTTCACATCAATGTAGGATTTTGAAGGTAAAATTCATAAAACTTAAGGGCTTAGAAATAATATGTGGGTGATACATAGAAACCAATTGGTACTCTTGATTACTATATTTGACCAAATAATTTTTGTAATCTAATTGTCTAACAAGGTTACATGGTTCCATCATTTCTAATGATTTTGTTTAAACATGAATGGTAGAGCCATGACAAAGTGAGCTATTTGATTGGAGTTTGAAATGGTACAAAATATGAACCAACAAATTACTAAGTATTTTTACCACTTTCATGTAGCCCTAATTAATGTGGCATTTAATGTATCCATCCATGGGATTTGCTCTAATTTAAATGCTTCATAAGCATAATCCATGTAGTAAAGAAACTAGGGTGGACGTTGGTGTGGCAATTCTTTCATTATTAATTCTTCACACAAATCAATGGGCAAATACAAGGGCATGGACACTAGTTGTGTTTCTTTGTTGAGATGAACATGTTAACACTAGTGTTGTGTGACTAATGTGACCCAACACCCATCAATGCACCAATTGGAAAAAAAATAAATTTTGATTTTCACTTGGACGAAACCCAATTTAGCCCCCATCGAGGTTTAGGTGTGTTTAGAAAAAAAACTAGTTTGTTTTTTGCCTTCTTGTTTTCTCCTTTTTTTTCTTTTTTTTTCCCCATCTTCCTACCTACCCTTTTTGCCAACCTAAGCTTTCTTTTTCCTTTCTTTTAATTTTCCTCCTTTTTTTTCCCCTTTTCTCTAATTTTTTTTTGCTTCTCCTTCCTTTCTCATTATTTTTTTGTTGTCATCTTCCTACCTACGCCCTTTTTTCTGCTCCTCATTTCTTCTCCTTTTTTTTTGAAAAACAAAAAGTTTTTCTTGTTCTTATTTTCAAAAAAGCTTTTCTTATTTCTTATTGCAAAGATGACGATGACAAGCTCAAGCTTTTCATTATCATCATTTTTTTTAATTATTTTATATAAGAGTTTTTTTTTTAATTGTGATTTCCTTTGGATGCTACAACTACATTGCCCTACCCCACCTTTGAGCTATAACTTCACACCTCTGTAAACCATGACTCACCATTGTGTCTCTAATTGTGACAAGTTGTTGTAGGTAAAAACTTCTTGTAATCATTTTTTTAAAATAGTAAAAAGGGGAGGAAAAGAATGAGGAAAGAAGGAAAAGAGAAGAAGGGGAAGGAAGGGGGGAAATCAAATAATATGAAGGAAAAGAGAAGGAAAAATTAGGGAAGAAGAAGAAAAAGACTATTAGAGTGTTTTTATGTCTTGTGTTTTTGGTTTCTACTAAATTTATCAACAATGGTTGGTATTCCATCTTGTGAAAGTTTAGACATTCATAAAAGTGAAAGAGAGATGTGGATGAATTGTAACAAGGCATTGTGTTCACCTTTTATGATTTTTTTGTACTTGTTGTGATTTCATTGTAATTCATTTATGGGCCTCAATTTTCAAATGGGTTATTTTAAACATTTTTCATGTGTTTTTGGTATGTGCTCCAAGATATCAACTGGTGTTGTGTGATAAAAGTTTGATTTATTTTTTTAATTAGTGAATTGATTGGGGTATTCATGTGTAGAAAAATTGGAAGTTATTTAATGTGAATGTAGCAATGGTTGTAATAAGGATCTATTAGTTCTCATGAAAAATCAAGTAGGACTTGGGTATATCCTTGTAATGGATTCTTAGGAAAAATTTATATACTTTGTCACTTATTTCGCTTCATGTTCAACATCTTTTTTTTCATAAATCAAACATTCAATAATTTTTTAGATGTAATGGAAATAAATAAACAAGAATCTTTAATGTCATTTGGTTTTTTTTTATTAAATTTAAACCAAAATCCTTGCATTGTTTTAAGGTTCATCTTTAGGTGTTGCATAAATTTCCTTGGGTCAACAATTGTTGATGAATTGTGAAGAGCCATTATGGGACCTACACAATTTTCTTTTGTTTTTTCTAATAATTTTCCATAGTTCTTTGTGTTGTTTTTATTACCACTTGGGATTGCACTTCACCCATGCTATTTTTTACATGTGTGTGTGGAAGTGAATGTTGTCTTAAAATGTCCAATATGGTTTAGTATAGCTACTCATCATGGTGTAACAAAAAATCATGGATGGGAAATTTTAGGTTTTGGACAAGATCAAGCTCATGGCGCCAAAAATTGTTTGTCATTTTGTCCATTTTGCCATTTACAGAAAGCTTTCCTAGAAGAAGCTTTGAAGTGGTGATAAGCTCATTGTTAATTATATGTGGAAGTTTAGGGATTAATATTATGTTCATTGTTTTATTATTGAATGGAGGAGAATGATGCAAGCTATATATGGAGCATGGGAATGGTGTGACTATAAGGAGGCGTGAATTTTGGAAGTTAAACACATGTTTTCTTTTGCGTGAATGTTTCATAATTTACTTCATGTTGAAGGGAAGAATGCCCAACAATAGAAGATGGTGATGATTTTTCTAGAAGGTAGATTTTGTTCTTTCCGTTGCACATTTGACCTTTCAAAAATAATGCATTTATGTAAATAGGTCAATGATTGGGGGGATGATGCAAAATCTAGGGATTTCGTGAATAACCATTGACAAGGGAACATGTTGAGTGATTGATGTGGTGGGACTATTGATTGTTTTGTATGAAGCAAGAGAGTACCTAATAAGATGCGACCTCTAAATGTGTGTTTACAATACTCAATTGGGTTTGTCAAGTTTGTCTTAGTGAATGTGATAACAACATTTGTCAAACTTCCTTCGTCTATTTTGTAGAGTAAATGGGGAGTCAACATTTTTGAGATGGGTTTCCTATGTTTTCTAAAGGTTTAGTTGGGTGATAGAAGTGAATCTGTTGGCAATGATTGGGGTGGAAATTATTTGGGTGAATCTGGTTTTCTTTCTATGAGGTTGTTGTTGATAGATTGTGTTGATGTTGAAGGAAATTCCGGACATGCCAAGTTGGTTAGTTGAAGCTCAAGAGAGAGAAATTAGAGAGGCTTGACCCCTACAGACCTAGTTCTAGTGCATATGATGACCTTTGGACATACAAACTTCATGGAAATGTGATGTTGAAAGTTTGCTAGATAAATTAATGAATATGTAAACTATGTGTGTATAGCTGCTATGGATTGTTAATGTATGTTCAATGTGATCTTTTGGAGTTTATTAAGCCTTTCTTTTTTGGTTACAATGGGCCTATGATATAGTTTAAAAAACTATGTGTGAATGCAACTAATTAGAATTCTTGGTTAATGGATTTGCAAGCAAGACTACATGAATGTGTTAAAGGCACTACTAAACAACGTTTAAAGGGGAGTTGTTAGAATCACATACACATATAGTTTATGTGTATGTTATTAGTTCCAATTCTCAAATTCATAAGTTGCACAAATAAAACTATTAATGGGGTAGATTTTAGGGTTTAGACACTTGGGTAATAAATGATTTTGTAACATTGTCATGGGTCATAAAATATGCATTAGACTTTTTTTTATCAAACTTGCAATACCCACATTTGGGTGTGAAAATAGGGGTTTGTTTTTTGAACCACATGTGCAATACCCATATTTGGGCGGGCAATATGCATTGGTCATTGTAATCTTTTGAATTTTAAATGACATTTTTCATATGCAAGTATTGTGTTTTGGGATTCGGTCTTCAATTGCTCCCACTTCAAACAATAATTGACAAAATATACAATATGAACATATGGGTTTTAAAATATGCATTAAATGTTTGGACCCAAGTTGCAATTGCATTTTGGGATTCGGTATTTCGATTATTCTAGCTTTGAACATTAGTAGCCAAATATTATGCATATTTGATCGCTAATGTTCAAAGAATTAGATGAAAAATCCTACCCCCATCTAGTGAATAGAACACCAACTAATGGGTGTTGGTTCACTGTGACCATTTTCTATGCATTTGTTTTTGGGGAAAGAAATAATTGTTGGACAAGTGTTATGCACAATGGCAACACTAATAAACACTCAATGAATTGGTAATATTTGTGAAAGAATTTGATTGATTATTTGATGTTTTGAGAACCATGGTTATGTGATTAAACAATCACCTCAAGAATTCAATGTGGTTTGTAATACTCATTCGACGTTAATCAACATAAATGTTTGACCAATTATTCCTAAAAAAATCAATAATCAATAAAGGTATCAATAAGGATATTAATAATAACATAATTGTCAAGGTTAGAGAGTTTACTTACTTTTTAAGTAATAGCCAAAGAATTGAGAAGACTTTGATGAGATGAATATTTATTTGTCAAAAGAATATAATAGATTCAAATGCTTGGAATTTTTTTCCAAGGAGGTTTTTCATTTTCAAAACTTTATAACCATCAATTGCACTTTGCAAGTTTATGTGCTACCATAAAAGCATCTCACTACAAACAACAAAGGGCGTGTCACAAATGGCCATCTATTTACATTTTAAAAGTATTTAAAGGCAAAACAAGAGTTATGGAAACTCAAATATTTCACCACGCAAAAACATAATCTTCAAAAAATCCTCTTAAAAGAAAACCAAAATCCTTTAAAATATATTATAACTCTATAACTAATCTCAAGTTTCGACACAAGCCAAAATACCATCTTTCAAAAATCCTCGTATAAAAATAGACATGTTACCTAGGGTTCAAAATCCCTTTAACTACTATATTCTATAATGAATCTAAACACAAAATACTTGCCTTGGTAGGCAAGGCCAACAATTATTTTTTACATGTTTTACTTAAACACTATTTTAATCAAACACATGCATTAGAATAATTCAAAAAGGAAACGAGCCATGATCCTCACCAAAAAAAAGATCTTAAAACCTATTTGCACCATATCTATATATTAGGCCATGTAAAGGCAAATATTTAAAAATTGACCTTTATACATAACATGTGAGTATTCCCCAAAAATGAAATAGCCAAGTAAATGGGCAACGGCTAAATTTTTTGACCCTCTAACTTGTGGTGATCTATATACATATGTATAAGTTCATGATAACCTTTGTTTCCTGCTTTGAATAAAGTCCAGTGTTGGGTGGTTCTTACTTTTTATTGAAAAACCGATGGTTCCAGTTCTATTTTGAAAACCAGACTTGGTTCTGGTTCAGTTCCAAGTAATTGAAACTAGAATTAGCTGTTCCAACCGAGTAAACCATGTAAGTGGCCAACATTGGCAAAGTCTAGTGTTCGTCTCTTACATTGGACATATTAGCCTGGTAGTGGAATTGATTTCTTTTTGTTTTTCATACCAGACCCATTCTCAAATAAATAAATAAATAAAGGAAAAACACTTGACAAGTGTGTCGTGACATGTAGTGTCGTGACGTTCAGTGTCATATGGGTGTAAATCCATAGTAAATTCTACTAAACAAAAAGACTAAAACCAATCAAAGGTAGAAACTAATCAACCAAAAAAAGATGCACGCACATATATATACAATGCATAAGAGGACACTAAGATGAAATTCTCATGTATCATTAAATTGAAAATAAGGAAATAAAACCTAATGTATGTAAATGGTGGCCATGTAATAGCCATCGGGAACATTTAGAAATTTAGTCTGATTATGGAGAAAACTTTCATTAACAAAGGAATTCTAGAAAAACTAACAAGAGAAGGGAAGAGTTTGGCCTTTTATACAGTCGTCAACAAGCTGAAACCTTAAAGCACCTAATAGCGTACAATAACCTAAGAACGTACATTAACTTTAAAAGGCATGATTAGCATGCCCATAACTAGTCGTCATGTATGAGGCCATGCATATGGGCATGATAGCTATCGTGACATGTAGTGTTGTGACGTTCAGTGTCATAAAAGTGTAAATCCATAGTAAACTCTATTGAATAAAAAAGTTAAAACCAATCAAAGGTAGAAACTAATCAACCAAAAAAAGATGCACACACATATATATACAATGCACAAGAGGAGGCT
>Ga0116227_10007734_pt1 | contig 20762 bp, 25 predicted proteins | sample S1TSphgellanicum_FD_89693 | JGI IMG/M metagenome (GOLD analysis project Ga0116227, IMG submission 89693) | Host-associated microbial communities from peat moss isolated from Minnesota, USA - S1T2_Fb - Sphagnum magellanicum MG | ecosystem: Host-associated > Plants > Peat moss > Unclassified...
GGCACCCTTAAAAATGCTTATCCAAGAACAGATACACCCTTTGTTTTCGGAAAAACAGGCACACTTAGCGGGGTACACAATCAGAGTGGCTATGTGCTGACTAAAAAAGGGAAAACCTATATTTATTCGTTCATGAACAATAATTATGTTAATCAAACCGCAGAAGTAAGAAAAGAGATGGTGAGAATTATGACTTATATTCACGATAATTTTTAAATAAATCAGAATATATCAAATCAATGAAAGCAACTTTATTCTTCCTGATCTCTCTATTTTCCGTTGTGGCATTTGGCCAGAAACAATTAGTTTTTACCTCTAAAAACCTTCCAAAGGCAGATACGGTATGGGTTTTTACACCTAAAAACATCGATAAAAAGGAAAAAGTTCCGGCTGTTGTTCTTTTGCATGGTTACGGAGGCAACTATAAGCAGTGGGATAAAATTATGGATGCACAAAAATATGCCGATACTTACGGATACATCTTAATATGCCCGGACGGATTGGTTAAGTCATGGTATTTAAACAGTCCGGCTAAAACAGATTGGCAATACGAAAATTTCTTCTTTAATGAACTATTGCCAAAAATTAAAACTGATTTTCAAATTGACAGCAATAATTTGTTTATAACAGGTCTTAGTATGGGTGGGCATGGTGCATTGTGGTTGTTTTTAAAACACCCGGAGCTATTTAAGAGTGCAGGCAGTACGAGCGGGGGTATTAATTTACGTGATGCAATAGGTAAATTTGGGGTTCCGGAACTATTGGGTAACCCGGAAAAAGACAGTGCTATTTGGTTAAAATACTCGGTTATTAACAATATTGATCAATTACAGGGGAATAAAAAGGAAATCATTTTTGATTGTGGCTCTAGTGACTTCTTTTATCAATCCAATAATGCTTTAAAAAAGAAATGCGACAGTTTAAAAATTAATGCGACCTATATTTCTCAGCCTGGTACGCATAATGGTGCTTATTGGAAAAAATCCATTAAACAGCAGTTCGATTTTTTTCAAAAGCAAGTTTCAGAAAATAAACTATAACTAACCTATACGAACCACACGAATGAAAATCCACTACTTATTGCCTGCGCTAGCTGTAATGCTTGCCGTATCATCATGTAAAAAAAGTGACCCTACGCCAGTACCTGTGACAACGCCCGTAACCCCAAATCCACCTGTGGTTACAGGACCGTATGTGGCCGATAATAGCTTTAAAATTGTCTCTTATTTTCCGAGCTATCGGGATCCGGATGGAGTAAGCATTTCAAAATATAAAATGCTCACACATTTATTTTATGCGTTTTTAAATCCCAATACTGACGGTTCTTTAGCCACATTGGAACAGCCTGCCCGCTTTTCAACAGTCATGAGCAGGGCAAGGTCAAATGGTGTTAAAACGGGTATTTCCATATCTGGGACTAAAAGTATTTTTGTTACTATGGCTGCATCAGCAACCGCTAGAAAGCTATTTGTGAAGAATGTACTGGCCTTTGCCAAAAACAACAATCTGGATGGTGTGGATATGGACTGGGAATACCCAAGTACCACAGATGGATCGGCAGACAACTATGTACTGCTGATGAAAGAACTATCAGATTCATTGCATAAATACAATAAATTTTTAAGCGCCGCTATAACACCTGGTGTTTATGCCGGCGGAGTAAGGGACGGCTTAAAAGCCGATGTTTTTCCTGTAGTAGATTTTTTTAATATTATGGTTTATGATGGAATAGGCTGGGACAGTACGCAACCATTACAGCATGCTTCCTATAATATGGCCGTATCCAGTTTAAATTATTGGCTTACAACCAGAGGAATGCCTAAAGAAAAAGCAGTGTTGGGTATACCAGCTTATGGCAAAGACCCTAATAATTCATCAAAAGCGTACCGTGATTTTGCTTCTAGTAATGCTGATATTACCTTGGATTCGGCAAGTTTAAATGGCATACGTTATTATTTTAATGGAACTAAAACAACCATGAAAAAAGCCAAGCTTGCCAAAGATATTGCCAATGGAGTAATGTTTTGGGAATTTTATCATGATGACAATACTGCAAAATCAATTATAAAGGCAGCAAACGATACAATTGGCAGAAGCTATTAATATGAATCCTGAATTTAAATCACTCACTAAGCCTCTTTCCAACTGTATTGATGTACAGGGTAAAAAATACCTGTATTTTGGAGGAACAGCTTATTTAGGTATTCCGCAGTACAAAGAATTCATTGACTTATATATGCTGGGTGTGCAAAAATTTGGGCTAAACAATGGTACAAGCAGGAACAATAACATCCAGTTGGGAATATACAATGAAGCAGAAGCAATAGCGGCAGAAAGATTTGGGGCAGAAAATGCCCTTATTACTTCCAGTGGTTATTTAGCGGCGCAGCTAACGGTTAAGTCTTTAAGTTGCTTTGGGGAAGTTGTTTATGCACCAAATTCACACCCGGCGGTATGGCTTGACAAACCAAATACAGATCCATATTCGTTTTCAATTTGGGCAAATCATACTGTAAATCACATCAACAGCTCGAAAAATGTTAATTGGGTATTGATTACAAACTCTATGAACAATCTTTTTCCTGAAGTATATGATTTTAACTTCCTTAAGCAGATTGACCCGAAGAAAAAAATAATTTTAATTGTTGATGACTCTCACGGAATTGGGGTCAATAATAACGGTTTAGGTGTGTTTTCAATATTGCCAAAAATAGAGAATATTGAACATGTTGTGGTGTCGTCAATGGCTAAGGCACTAGGCGTAGATGCAGGCTTGGTACTGGCCTCCAGCAAAATTATAAAGCAACTTAAAGAAACAAATGAATTTCTGGGGGCATCGCCCCCAGCAGCAGCTGGTTTATATGCTTTTATACAGGCTGGCAATATTTATAGGTGCCAACTTGAAAAGCTTGAAGAAAATATTGTTTTCTTTACCTCCAAAGTTGGTTCAGAATGGGCGTATGTACCAGGTTTCCCTGTTTTTTTAATTCATGATGAATATATTGCCGAAAATCTGCTCAAAAAACAGATTTTAATTTCATCTTTTCCTTATCCAAACGTAAACAGTAGGCCTCTTAACCGAATTGTTTTGAGCAGCTGGCATCAAATAGAAGATATTAAACAACTTGTAAATGCTTTATAAATTAAACAGCACGATCTCTCAAGAATTCTAATTGTATTTAGTGCTTTTAAGCACTATTTATTTCCGCAGGTCCTTGTTCAATAATTGTTTAGAGTTTCTCAAAAGGAATATCCATGATGTCATAATTTTGCCAGTCTTTAAAATCATAATGCCACCATTCGTTATCGAGTACATTCATCCCATATTTACGCATAGTTGAAATGAGCAGATCGCGATTCTTTTTAACTGCAGGCGATAGGTTTTCATAGTTTGCTGCAGCTTCTTTGGCAAAACTATCATAAGGGGTTGGCATTGCGAGCTCTTTTCCAGTTTTTAAGTTTATGATGGTTAAATCTACAGCGCAACCCCGATTGTGTTTGGAGCCTTTACTCGGATTGGCAACAAAATTTTTATCACTGGCTTTATTATAAAAGGCAACAGTAATAGCGTAGGGGCGATAGCCATCAAATATTTTTAATCCAAGTCCCATTTTTTTGAGCTCGGCCTGTACTTTTTTTAAGGCTTCTATTACGGGCTTGCGTGCAAATGCACGTGCCTGTTTATACATCACCTGCTGCATAAAATTATTTTTAGTGGCGTAGCGGATATCAAGTTTTATACTGGGAACCGCTCTTTTAATTTCTATCAGCTCATCATCTGGATTCATTTTTACTGAAGCCAAATATTGATTAAAAGAATTTATGACCACCAATTTTTGAACAGGTTTATGCCCGCTTTGTGCAAAAGCAGTTAAAGAGGAAAAAGCAAATAAAATTAAAAGGAAGGGTCTCATAAATTAAGGATATTACTGGTTTGACACAACTAATAGTTCCAAATCTTTAAAGGGAAGATTAAACATATCAGCTAAATCCTTGCTGGTTACATTACCTTGATAAATATATAAAGCTTCGCGGATACCGGGATTGTTCCATATGGTATTCATTAAGCCTCCTGAATCTCCAATATCGAGCAAAATTGGGGCAAAAATATTAGTTAGGGCGTAAGATGCTGTTCGGGGAACCCGTGATGCAATATTGGGTACGCAATAATGAATCACATCATGTTTTCTAAAAACAGGATTGGTATGGTTGGTTACCTCAGAAGTTTCAAAACAGCCGCCTTGATCAATGCTTACATCAATAACAACAGAATGTGGTTTCATTTTGCTCACCGTTTCCTCCATAACCACACAGGGGCTGCGGCCATGGCTTGCTCTAATGGCACCAATTACAACATCGCAGGTTACTATGGCTTTATTCAGTACTATTGGCTGCATAACTGATGTAAACACCCGGCTATTTCCTAAGTTGTTCTGTAAACGGCGTAAACGGTAGATGGAGCTGTCAAATACTTTAACTTCAGCACCCAATGCTAAAGCTGTTCTTGCCGCATATTCACCAACAGTGCCCGCACCTAAAATTACAATTTCTGTTGGAGGCACACCCGTAAAACCACCAAGCATTAGCCCTTTGCCTCCAGTTACATTACTTAAGTATTCTGCGGCAATTAATATTGAGGTAGAGCCTACAATTTCGCTCATCCCGGACCACACTTAATACATTTCCTTCATCCCGTAGGTGTTCAAAGCATAATGCATTTATTTTTTTATGCATTAGGGCCTTAAGGTAGTCTTGCTTAAGGGTGCCAGTTTGTAGGGAGGAGATAAGGGTCTGTCCTTTATGCATCATGGCAATTTCGGAGAGCATAGGTGGCGCAATTTTAACTAAGATATCGCTGTTAAATACTTCCTTTTTATCGTAAGTTATTTTTGCACCTTGCTCAGCATATTCCCGATCTGAAAAATTAGCCGCGGTCCCCGCACCACTTTCTAATATTACATTGTGGCCATTGTTTACCAGCAACGCGACGGATAAAGGGGTTAAGGCAATTCGATTTTCCTGAAAAGAAATTTCTTTTGGGATGCCAATGTGAAGGCTATTTTTTTTATTCTTGGTTTCCAGCATTGCCTCTTGCGTTTGCAAGAGGCCTTGCCGAGCAATATCGGCCATTCCTTCGCGTATTCCTGTAGCAGCCATGTGTAGTATTATGTTATTTAGTTTGATGAAGATACGGAAAATCTGTTATAAAGCCGATGCTTAATCAAGCTTACCTTAACCAGCCTTGGAAAAAGTAAACGTTCTTTCGTTTTCTTCCTGCAGTTCTATTTCTACCTTAACAAAGTGACGAGGCAAGAGCTCTTCTACTTTTTCTGGCCATTCGATTAAACAAATGCTATTGCTGTAAAAATATTCTTCATAGCCTAAATCATAAGCTTCCTGTATGTCCTTTATACGGTAAAAATCAAAATGATAAATAGGGGTTTCTGCATGCGCATATTCATTTACTATGGAATATGTTGGACTCGAAACGACATCATCAACACCCAAAATTTGACAAAATGCTTTAATGAAGGTTGTTTTTCCGGCGCCCATGTCACCCTCAAAAACAAATATCTTTTCGCCTGAGGCAAAACTTAAAAGTTGCCGGGCAACTTCCGGTAAATCTAAAAGGCTTTTGACTTGTATTTTCATTTTTAAAAAATAAGGCAAATTTATACATAACTGTATAAACCGGCCTTATTGCATATAATTAATTAAAAAGATAGCTCAATTATTTAGGAGAATAAGTAACAACTGGAATAATCATTTCTTCCAATGAAATGCCTCCGTGCTGAAAAGTTTCATTATAGTAATTTACAAATTGATTGTAATTGTTCGGGTAAACAAAATAACTGTCTTCTCGGGCAAAAATATAACTGCTGCTGATGTTTATTTTTGGAAGTAACGCTTCATGTGGGTTTTTAATTAAAAAAACATCTTTTGCATTAAAATTTAGATTTCTGCCCTGTTTATAGCGCAAATTGGTATTGGTGCTTCTGTCTCCGATTACTTTAACAGGTTTTTTAACGCGAATAGTGCCATGGTCTGTCGTAATAATTACTTTAACCTGCTTTTGAGCAATTTTTTTTAATAAATCAAATAAAGGGGAATGCTCAAACCACGATAGTGTTAACGAACGGTAGGCCGCATCGTCATTGGCGAGCTCACGGATCATCTGCATGTCTGTTCGGGCATGGCTCAGCATATCAACAAAGTTAAATACGATGGCGTTGAAATCATTTTTAAGTAAGTTGTTTGTTTGCTCTACTAAATCCTTTCCCTGTTCAAAGGTTAGAATTTTGTTGTAGCTAAATTTGCAGTCTTTGCGTAAACTTCTTTTTATATTTTCTGATAAAAATGCTTCCTCATATAGGTTTTTCCCGCCTTCATCATCATCATTTTGCCAAAAATTGGGGAACTGTTTTTCCATCTCCAAAGGCATGAGCCCTGAAAAAATTGCATTGCGGGCATATTGCGTTGCGGTAGGTAAAATGCTGCTGTACATATCTTCCTCATCTATACGGAAATATTCAGAGATGAGCGGGTTGATAATTTTCCATTGATCATAACGTAAATTGTCAATTAAAATGAAAAATACAGGTGTGGTACTGTTAATGTGCGGAAAAGCTTTCTTTTTTAATAATTCATTAGAAAGCAGGGGAGCCTTATCTTTATTCTTGATCCAGTTTAGATAATGGTCTTCAATAAACTTAGAGAACTGCGTATTGGCTTCCTGTTTTTGCATGGTTAAAATTTCATGCATTTGAGGGTCATCAAGCTTTTCGAGTTCAAGTTCCCAAAAAACAATTTTTTTATAAAAATCTACCCACTCTTCATAACTGAGCTTATCGTTTAAGATCATGCCCAAGCGTCTGAAATCCTGCTGATAGGCCATAGAAGTTTTTTCGCTTACCAGTCTTTTATTGTCGATAAGTTTTTTAATCGTTAGCAAAACCTGTTTAGGGTTTACAGGTTTAATCAAATAATCATCAATCTTGCTGCCAATTGCATCTTCCATTAGGTTTTCTTCTTCGCTCTTGGTAATCAGTACAACCGGAACATCAGGATTGAGATTTTTAATTGCTGAAAGCGTCTCTATGCCACTCATCCCAGGCATATTCTCATCTAAAAACACGAGGTCGAAATGCGTTTTTCCAAAAGCTTCTAAAGCGTCATTCCCATTTGTAAATGTTGTTACGTTATAGCCCTTGTCATTTAATAATAAAATATGTGGTTTTAATAGGTCGATTTCATCATCAGCCCATAAAATTTTAGTTTCTTGCATGGTATTTGTAAAAATAAGTAAATATTGCCGTTATATATTGTGGCAGTTGAACTAATAAATTAAAATAGCAATTTTTGTACCGTTACTATCTATTTAACTATTTTTAACGATTGAATAAGAAGAAAATAATAAATGATCCCGTTTACGGCTTCATCAGCATTCCGTCAGAATTGGTGTATGATGTGATATCGCATCCCTATTTTCAGCGCTTAAGGTATATTAAGCAACTGGGTATGACACATTTGGTTTATCCGGGCGCACTGCACACCCGGTTTCACCACGCTTTGGGCGCAATGCATTTAATGAGTTTGGCCATTTCACTTTTAAAGAGTAAAGGGCATGTGATTACCGAAGTTGAAGAAGAATCGGCTATTTTGGCTATTTTACTGCACGATATTGGTCATGGCCCATTTTCGCACGCGCTTGAACATGCTTTGGTTACCGGAGTAAAACACGAGGATATTTCAGTAAGGTTAATGCAGGATCTAAACCGGCATTTTAACGGAAAGCTGAATATGGCCATTGAAATTTTCAATGGAACCTATTCAAAAAAATTCCTTCATCAGCTTATTTCGGGCCAGTTGGACCTTGACCGGATGGACTACTTAAATAGAGACAGTTTTTTTACTGGAGTAAGTGAGGGCGTAATCAGTTTTGACCGCATCATAAAAATGTTTAATGTTTTGGATGATGACCTGGTGATCGAAGAGAAAGGAATTTATTCAATAGAAAAATTTTTAATTGCCCGCAGGCTAATGTACTGGCAGGTTTACCTGCATAAAACGGTAATTGCAGGAGAGATGCTTTTGGTTAAAATTTTGAAAAGGGCAAAATATCTGGTGAACGAGGGGGCTGAGCTCTTTGCTTCTCCTTCATTAAACCATTTTTTAAAAAATGATATTACGGAGCTTGATTTCTTTAAGGAATCCATAAATTTACAGCATTTTACAAATCTGGATGACCAAGATATATACGCAGCAATAAAAGTTTGGGTAACAAATTCTGATAAAATTTTATCTACTTTATGTAAGATGCTTACGGCAAGGAATTTATATAAAGTAGAAATGAGCAACGAAATAGTGAGTACCGACCGGATTGACTTTCTGCAGGATGCAGCTATAAACTTATTAGAGATTACTCCGGATGAAGCAAATTATTTTGTTTTTACAGACATTATAAAAAACAGGGCCTATAATGCAGGAAGTGGAAATATTAAAATTTTAATGAAGAACAACGAGATTGTGGACATTGCTAAGGCTTCAGATTTGTCAAATCTAGAATCGCTCCAAAAAACAGTTGAGAAATATATTCTTTGTTACCCAAGAGGCGTTTAGGGTTTTTAACAGAAAAAATTGACTTTTAATATTATTATAAGTCTTATAATTGCGTAATTTATACATCCATTAACCCAAGCAGGTTTTTTTGTTCATATCAATTTTACATTTACCTTTGTACGATGCAATTTACTGCCAAGCAGATCAGCGAGTTTTTAAACGGTTCCATTGATGGTAATCCGGATGTTGCCGTAACAGAACTCTCTAAAATAGAAGATGGTAAGGAAGGCTCATTGTCTTTTCTTTCTAACCCTAAGTATGAGAATTTTTTATACTCTACGCAGGCATCAGTTGTTATTGTGTCAAAAAATTTTAAGCCCAACCAACTGTATACCAGTACCTTAATAAGGGTTGATAATCCTTATAGCTCATTTACCATCTTATTGGATAAGTACAATGAAGCGATGAATATGCAGTCAGAAAAATCAGGTATAGATAAATTGGCCTATGTTCATCCAACAGCAAAGATTGGTAAAAACACATTTATTGATGCTTTTGCATACATTTCAGAAAATGTAGAAATAGCTGATGGCTGTAAAGTAAATACACAAACATTTATAGGCGCCAACTCAAAAATTGGGGAAAACTCGACTCTTTTTCCGGGTGTTAAAGTTTACCATAATTCTATTATTGGAAATCGGGTGGTGATTCATTCAAACACGGTTATTGGTAGTGATGGTTTTGGCTTTGCTCCACAGGCTAATGGAACTTATAACAAAATTCCACAAATTGGCAATGTAATTATAGAGGATGATGTAGAAATAGGCGCCAATACAACTGTAGACCGTGCAACCATGGGTTCTACAATTGTAAGGAAAGGCTCTAAAATTGACAATCTGATTCAAATTGCGCATAATGTAGAAATCGGTGAAAATACAGTGGTGGCTGCCCAATCGGGCATTTCAGGCAGTACTAAAATCGGTCCTAATAGCGTTATTGGTGGGCAAGTGGGCATTGCTGGGCATTTAACTTTAGCAAAAGGCACACAAATAGGCGCACAGGCCGGAATAAATTTTAACATTACAGAAGAAAATAAACAATGGCACGGCAGTCCGGCACAGCCTTTACGGAACTGGATGCGTGCCTCGGTAATTTTTAAGCATTTACCGGATGTTGAGAAAAGAATAAATTTACTTGAAGAAGAAGTAAAAAGACTTACATCCGAGCTGGAAAAGAATATCATAAATAATGAACGTTAGACAAAAAACGATTAAAAAAGAAGCATCAGTATCTGGTGTTGGTTTGCACACTGGAGCGAATGTTACCTTAACCTTTTGCCCTGCACCTGAAAACTATGGCTTTAAATTTCAGCGGATAGATTTAGATGGCCAGCCAATTATAGAAGCGGATGCAGATAATGTGACAGATACTTCCAGAGGTACAACCATTACTCAGAATGGAGCAAGCGTAAGTACCATTGAGCACGTAATGGCTTCTTTGGTGGGTATGGATCTTGATAATGTTTTGATCAAATTAGATGGCCCTGAAACGCCAATTATGGATGGAAGTGCCATTCAGTTTATCGATTTATTAGAGGAAGTTGGCTTTGTTGAGCAAAATGAAGATCGTGAATATTTTACAATTCCGCATAACATCACCTATACAGAAGCCGATCGTAAAGTAGAGATTGTAGCCATGCCTTTGGATGATTACCGCTTTACCTGTATGATTGATTACAACTCTCCGGTTTTAGGCAGTCAGCATGCCGGTATTTCCACAATAGCTGAATTTAAAAAAGAGATTGCTTCTTGCCGTACTTTTTGTTTCTTGCACGAACTTGAATATCAATTGCAGCACAACCTGATTAAGGGCGGTGATTTAAACAATGCAATTGTTATTGTAGATAAGGCTGTAACCAAAGAAGAGCTGGAACATTTAGCTAAATTATTTAACCGTAAAGATATTGATGTTGCGCCTCAGGGCATACTCAATAATATGGAGCTGCGTTACCAAAATGAGCCCGCCCGTCATAAACTTTTAGATATGATCGGCGATTTGGCCCTTGTGGGAATGCACCTAAAGGGCCATATTATGGCCGCTAGGCCAGGACATGCGGCAAACGTTGCCTTTGCAAAAAAAATCAAAGCCGCCATCAAAAAAGAAAAAAACAAAAAAATACAACGGGTGTACGATCCAAGTGCGACACCATTGTACGATGTTGTGCAGATTATGGAAATACTGCCACACCGTCAACCCTTTTTATTTGTAGATAAAATACTTGAGCTGTCTAAAAATCATGTGGTAGGCGTTAAAAACGTAACCATGAACGAAGAGTTCTTTAGAGGGCACTTTCCGGGCGCACCAGTTTTTCCGGGGGTCATCCAAATTGAAGCGATGGCTCAGGTTGGTGGGATATTAGTATTAAGCACGGTGCCTGATCCGAGTAATTATTTGACTTACTTCTTAAAAATTGACAATGTACGCTTTAGGGCACAGGTGCTTCCTGGCGATACGATTGTTTTTCGTTGCGACCTATTGGAGCCGATAAGAAGAGGTATAGCACAAATGAAAGGCGTAGGTATGGTGGGCGAAAAAATTGTAGTAGAAGCCGAAATGATGGCACAGATTTCTAAAGTTAAACAAACCGAAACAAACCCATAATGATACAACCTTTAGCATATATACACCCTCAGGCTAAAATTGCCGAAAATGTGGTAATTGAACCTTTTGTAGTGATACATAAAGATGTAGAAATTGGGGAGGGTACATGGATCGGATCTAATGTAACCATCATGGATGGTGCCCGTATTGGTAAAAACTGCCGCATATTTCCTGGGGCAGTGATCTCTGGTGAACCGCAGGACCTGAAATTTGCCGGAGAGGTTACAACAGCAGAAATTGGGGATAATACAACCATTAGAGAGTGTGTTACCATCAACCGTGGTACAAAAGATAAGTGGAAAACAACCATTGGAAGCAACTGTTTAATACAGGCATATTCTCACATTGCGCATGACTGCGAAGTGGGGAATAATTGTATATTCTCAAATAGCACAACATTAGCTGGTCACATTACCATTGGCAATAATGTTGTTTTGGCTGGATTAGTTGCCATTCACCAATTTGTAAAAGTAGGCTCTTATGCTTTTGTTACCGGTGGCTCATTAGTGCGTAAAGATGTTCCTCCGTACGTTAAGGCTGCGCGTGAGCCCCTTTCTTATGCAGGAATAAACTCCGTTGGCTTGCGGAGAAGAGGCTTTACAAATGAGCAGATAGATGAAATACAAGAAATTTATCGGGTGTTGTTTGTGAAGCATAATAACGTGACCAAAGCTTTAGATATGATTGAGGCCGAGTTTAAACCGACTGAAATTCGAGATGAAATCGTCGATTTTATCCGTAATTCCAACAGAGGGGTAATGAAGGGCTTTGGCATGGGAAGTTAAATTAAAGTTTTAAGAAATGCCCAATGAGTGCAATAACGCTAATCAGAACCCATTCAAACCAAACTGATTTCAGACAACTGGTTGCTTTACTGGATCAGGATTTAGCTGTTAGAGACGGGGATGAGCATGATTTTTATGCCCAGTTTAATAAGGTTGATTCCATTAAAGAAGTTGTTGTCGCTTACAAAGATGAGCTACCTGTAGGTTGTGGTTCGATTAAACCATTCTCTGAAACCATTGCTGAAATTAAACGTATGTTTGTGCATCCGGAATATAGGAGGCAGGGTATAGCGGGCAAAGTTTTAAGTGAATTGGAAAACTGGGCCATACAATTGAGTTTTTCAATGTGCATATTGGAAACCGGAAAAAAACAGCCGGAAGCAATAGCGCTCTATCAAAAAGCCGGGTACTCAATTACACCAAACTATGGCCAGTATATTAATGTAGAAAACAGCATTTGCCTGTCTAAATCATTAACTTACCTAAACGGTTTTGATGATAAAAATGAAAATTAACTTAAACAATGTTGGTAGAAGGTTTAATAAAGAATGGATCTTTAAAGGCCTGACTGCTGAATTTGTTTCTGGTAATGGCTATGCTGTTTTGGGTCCTAATGGTTCGGGAAAATCAACACTTCTGAGTATATTAATGGGCAGCTTAACGCCATCAGAGGGTGAAATAACCTATACTGCGGCAAAGGATATTCCGGTTGAAAATATATATCAATATATTAGTTTTGCTGCGCCTTATCTCGAGCTTGTAGAAACCTTTACGCTTCAAGAAATTATTTCTTTTCATTTTCAGTTCAAAAAAATAGCAGAAGGTATAGATGCCAAAGCATTGATTTCTATATTGGGTTTGGAAAAATCTGCAAATAAAGAAATCAAATATTTTTCTTCGGGAATGAAGCAGAGAACAAAATTGGCACTTGCCTGCTGTGCAGATACACCCATATTATTTTTAGACGAACCCACCAGTAATTTAGATCTCCAAGGAATAAAATGGTACCGCGAATTGATGGAAAACTTCAGTCAGGAAAAATTAATTATTATAGGCTCAAACCAGGTTCAAGAATATGAATTCTGTAGCAATCATATTCAGATATCTGATTATAAGTGACTTAATTTCAAAACGAGCTGCTTTGAATCTATTCATTATGTCATCCTTTTGTACTATAAAATAAATATTAATTGATTGTTTTGTAATTTAAAAAATGTTCTTACCTTTGCGGCACGAAAAAGGGAATATTTTTAAATACTTTCAGTTCGTAAAAAACAATAAACGTCCAATAAAATAGGCTTGAGTTTATTGTAAAAAGAAGTAAAATATACATCTTGGTGTTGCTTAGCATAAATAAGTAAAACATAAAGAAAATTACCCGAAAGGGATATAAGAGTTTTTCATAGTTTAGTTTGAGGTTTAGGTTGATTATGCCTTCGGAGTGGTTCCCGAAGGCATTTCTATTTTATGGCCAATTTTAATTAAAGCATATCTTAAACCGATAAAATCATAATACTTTTTATTAAAATAGTTTTTACCTTTGCCAAACCCAAAAGAGGCTTGAACGTATAAGCCATTTTTTAGGATTATTATATGGCAAAAGCATCAGATGTAAAAAACGGAAATATTTTGCGCTTAAATGGCGAATTAGTAACCGTAGAAGAATTTATTCACCGCACACCCGGAAAAGGTGGTGCATTTTATGTTGGCAAGTTGCGCAACATAAAATCAGGTAAAATTGTAGAAGCTCGTATGAATACTGATGAGCAAGTAGAAATTTGCCGTGTAGAAACAGGCGATTATCAATATCTTTATGAAGATGGCGACTACTTGGTTGTAATGGACAATGAAACATATGAACAAATTAATGTAGAGAAAGTACTTTTTGGCTCATCAATAAGATTTCTGAAAGAGGGAATGAATGTTATTGTTTCTGTAGAAAGCGAAGAGCCGATTATGGCACAGATTCCAAATTTTGCAGAGTTTGAAATTACCTATTCAGAACCAGCTGTTAAAGGTGATACCTCTACAAATGCATTAAAAAGCGCAACTTTAGAAAACGGAGTTGAGGTAAAAGTGCCTATGTTTGTAAATCAAGGTGATAAAATTAAAATCGATACCAGAAACGGCGAATACGTAGAACGGGTAAAATAAAAATATGTTGAAATAAAAAAGCCTTTGAATAATCAAAGGCTTTTTTATTTCCGCTGAAATTGGCAGCCATATCACAAACTTAACTGTTATTATATGCTTAAATCCGAAATCAGAAAGCAATATTTAAGCGAAAGACTATCGTTGAATGATAAAGACTATAACCAGCTAAACCAGCAATTGCTGCATCAGTTTGCCCAACTTGATTTTAGCGGGGTTAAAACCTTGCATATTTTTCTGCCGATAAGTCAAAAAAGAGAGCCTGATACTTTTTTGCTGATCCAATGGCTTAAACAAAACCATCCCGATATTAAAATTATTGTACCCAAAGCTGATTTTGATACTGCTTTAATGCAGCACCATGAGTACTTGGGGGAGCATGATTTAAAGAAGAATTTGTATCATATTTTGGAACCTCAAACTGGCCATCTTCATGAAGGTGAAATTGATATGGTGATTGTTCCGCTATTGGCTTTTGATCATCGAGGTTACCGTGTTGGGTATGGAAAAGGTTTTTATGATCGTTTTTTGCAAAGCATAAATGCTCAAAAAATAGGCCTATCTTTGGCTGCCGCGGTAAATAGGATTGATGATGTTCATGAAAACGACATCAGGTTGGATCATTGTATTACTCCGGCAGAAACAATAACATTTAATAAATAGCCATGCCAAAAGAAATTATCATAAAAACAGAGAAGCAATATGAAGACAATATGATTGCTGTTTTTGAGCTGCAGGAAAAAGAGGAATTAACAGAAGAGGATAAACAGCAAATTGAAATGATGCTCAAAGCAGGGGAAAAATATGAAGCCGAAAACCTTTAAATTCTGATTCTTTAACTATTTAAGTTCAAGTAAAACCGGACAATGATCTGAGTGCACTGCATCCGGTAATATTTTAACGTTTTTTAAACGTTGTTCCATTAATCGGGTAACCAAATGGTAATCAATACGCCAACCCAAATTTTTACTTCTTGAGGCTGCGCGGTAACTCCACCAGGTATAGTGGTGTGGATCTTGATTAAAGTGCCTAAAAGCATCAATGAAGCCGTTATCCAGAAAAAGCTGCATCCATTCACGTTCTTCAGGTAAAAAGCCCGAAGAGTTTGCATTAGATTTAGGGTTGTGTATATCTAATGGCGTATGGCAAATATTGTAGTCGCCACTCACGATTAAATTAGGATAAATTTTTCTCAAATGGCCAATATAAACATCAAAGAATTTCATGAATTCATATTTTTTGATCTGGCGTTCATCACCGCTTGATCCTGATGGCATATATAAGCTCATTAAAGAGAAATCATCAAAATCAGCCCTTAAAATTCGCCCTTCTTTATCTATCCACTCTTCGCCACAGCCATATTCAATGTGATTGGGCTTAATTTTGGTTAATATGGAAACGCCACTATATCCTTTTTTTTCTGCAGGAAACCAATAGTGATGATAGCCCAGTTGCTCAATAAGCGCAATGATTTCAGGAATTTGTATTGGTAAAGCTTTAACTTCCTGCAAACAGACCATATCTGCATCTGTTGCCTGTAGCCAGCCAAAAAAATTCTTTGTGCTTGCTGCACGGATGCCATTTACGTTATAGGAGATGATTTTCATTTAATAGAAATGGGTTAAATTGATGAATTTTATGATTTCATGATGATTTTGCTCTTCAAAGAATTTTGTAAAAGTTGTTTTTCCAACTTCTTTACTTCTCTATTTTTCAAAATGCTCACCTCCATTTTTACATTTTCTTTTGGCCTGTTATTTTGGTCTGTGGCTAATGCTGCAATTTTATCGACCATATCCAAACCATCAACAATTTCACCATAAACGGTATAATTTCTGTCTAAATGTGGAGAACCGCCAATTGTTTTATACACTTGCCTTTGCCATTCGGGTATTTTAAACTTTAACCTGTTTTCTTCCAGGTTGTTTAGTTGCGCATCGGTAAAAACTTTACCCTGTACCAAATAAAACTGGCATCCGCTTGATGCCTTATCCGGATTGTCATCTCTGGCGGCGGCCAATGCACCTTTTTTATGGAATAAGCTATCCTGAAACTCCGCTTTTATGGTGTAGCCTACATCTCCATCGCCCAACAGCGAATCGGGTTTGGCTGTTCTTGAATCAGGATCTCCACCTTGGATCATGAAATCTTTTATTACACGATGAAATAAAGTGCCATTATAAAACCCTGATTGAGCAAGTTTTAAAAAGTTATCCCGGTGTAGTGGTGTTTCATTGTATAATTTAATGATACACTCACCATACTCGGTTTTAATCCGTACGTAATGATTTTTGGGCTTAGCGGCAAAAGCACTAAGTACAGAAAAAGTGCAAAGAAAGAGGAGTAATTTTTTCATTGAATATTGCATTTCTGCTAAAATAGGCTAAAAAATGAAATTCAATAAATAAATTAGATGGTAATTAAGTAATTTTTGATATACCTTTGTATCAATGAAAGTTAGACAAAAAATAGCACTGTATTTGGCCATGTTTTACGTGGTTAGTGTTATGGGTTTGGCTTTAAGCCTGCATTTTTGCGGAGGTAAGCTGGAAAATGTTGAGCTTTTTAGCACAGAGGTTTCCTGTAAATTCTGTAAGGATATCCCTGCTGAAAAAAAAGGGGATGACTGTTGTAAAAATACGCAGGTAACCGTAAAGGTTAAAGATAGCCACCAATCTGAAGCAGGTGTGCAAATGCCAAAGGTGTATCCTATACAGCTTTTTGTGCACCCACAAATTCTGGAGTTTCTAACCAATATCGTTCCGCAGTTTTTCAATAAAATTGCCAATAAACCACCCCCAATATCCACGTGGCTTTCACTCCACATTTTCAATTGTATTTTTAGAAATTAGGATTATTGATTTCCTTGATTTTTGCAAAGGCATTTTTTGCCTTAAGCCTCATGTGCTTATTTATGCAAAAATGATGCGTTAAATAATTCTAAACATGGATTTTCTATTTCCATTAAACAATTGATAAAAATGAAAACAATTAAAATATTAAGCATATTGATGCTTCTTTTTGCCGTTAAAGTTTCGGCTCAACAAATTTCTACTGCCGATTTGCAGGTAACCGGTTTAACTTGCTCGATGTGCTCAAACGCTACAGAACAGTCTTTAAAAACACTTGATTTTATTAGTTCAATTAAAGCCGATTTAAATAAAAACATATTCGTTTTAACCTTTAAAAAAGATGCGAATGTAAATTTTGACCTGATCCGCAAGAAAGTACAGGATGCAGGTTTCTCCGTTGGAGGGCTAACCGCAAATTTTAATTTTAACCAGCTTAAAACTGATGACAATGGCCAGGCTATTGTTGATGGAAATACTTACCGTTTTATAAATGCAAAAAATAAAACATTAAATGGTACGGTAAAAGCAAATGTGATTGATAAGAACTTTATATCAGGCAGTGCGTATAAAAAACAATCCACCCTTATTGCTTCTGATGCTTATGCAAGTGGAACGGGGGTGGTAAATGGAAAAAAAGTTAGAATTTATCATTTAAGCATTTCTTAGGGATGAAGAGATTTTTTTTATTGGGCTTAATTATAATGGGTGCAATTACAAACGCATTAAGCCAGGAATTATATGTTTTTACTGAACCGGCAAGCAACATGCCTTCAAAATCAATAGGCGTTAGAATTACGAACGAAGGTATATTTAACAACCCAGGTTTTGTAAATAGAACAATGCCAGAGGTAATGATTGGCTTTAATAAAAACCTCATGGTACATGGTCAGGCATTTTTATCTGATATGGATGGAAAATACCGTTTAGAGGGAGGAAGTTTTTATGCTAAATACAGGTTTCTTTCCAGGGATGATGTTCAAAGCCATTTTAGGGCCGCTGCATTTGGTCGGATCAGCACAAGCAGAAGACCTACGTACACAAGAGATATAAACTTGGAAGGGGATAACAGCGGTGTGCAGGGCGGTTTAATTTTTACACAGCTTTTGCACAAACTTGCACTTTCTGCTGCCTTGGGTTATGCACATGCCTTTGAAAATAACGACAGGCAGATCGTGGGTTTACCCGCACCCAAAAATATGCTGTCTTACAGCTTGTCTTCTGGCTATTTGGTTTTACCTGTTGTGTATAAAAACTATAAGCAGCCTAATTTTAATGTGTACCTGGAGCTTTTGGGCAAAACAGATCCAGCAAGTGGCCAATCCTATCTTGATTTAGCACCTGCTTTACAAATGGTGCTTAATAGTAAAACCCGTATTGACCTGGGGTACCGTTTTCAGGCAACCGGAAATATGGGCGACCGTTATAATAAAAATATGTACCTGATTAGGGCAGAATTTAATTTCTTTAATGTTATAAAATAAATTAGAATGAAAAAATTATTTATAATGATTGCATTAATGGCAATCACAACGACACTTACTTTTGCGCAAAGCAAAACTGATATGGCTTTAAATGAGACTTTAACAGCTTATTATAATTTAAAAAATGCTTTGGCTACCGACCAAAAAGAATTGGCCATTGAAAAGGCTAAATTATTATTAACCAAAGTTGATGCAGTTCCTCATAAAGATTTTCCGGCAGCGCAACATCAGCTGTGGATGCAGCAAAGCGCAGTTATAAAGGCTAAAACGAATGAACTGATTCATTCAGACGATATAAAGGCCCAAAGAAAGTCTTTTGAAGGCATATCTTACCCAATGATCAAACTGTTAAAAAACATTAAATTTAACAGCAGTACCGTTTATATACAACACTGTCCAATGGCAAAAGCAAGCTGGTTAAATGAGAAAGCCGTTATAGAAAATCCATATTATGGAAAAATGATGTTTGACTGTGGTGATATTGCAGAAACTATAAAAACAAAATAATGCAGATCCATATCAAAAATATGGTATGTAACCGTTGTAAAATGGTGGTCAAGGCCGAGCTTGAAAAGCTCGGCCTTAATCCTCTTGATGTACAGCTGGGAACGGTGAAGCTGGACAGAGAAATTGATTATGATGAAAAAATCAAAATCGCAGCAAAACTCAAGTCTTTTGGGTTTGAACTGCTTGAAGATAAAAAAATACAGATTTCGGCGCAGGTAAAGACGGCTATAATCAACTTAGTGCATTATGAAACCGAACAGTTAAAAGAAAACCTGTCTTATTATTTAAGTAAACAGTTAAAAATGGAATATTCGAGCTTAAGTACGCTATTCTCTGAAACTGAAAATCAAACGATTGAAAAATATTTTATTTCACAAAAAATAGAAAAAGCAAAAGAAATGCTCACTTATGGAGAATTTACTTTAAGCGAACTATCCTATCAATTAAACTATAGCAGTGTAGCGCATTTATCTGCACAATTCAAAAAAGTAACCGGAATGACACCGTCTGCATATAAAGTGGCATCAAAAGACAACAGGAAAATGCTCGATGAGATTTAATACTTATTTTTTCTTATCATAAGTCAACAGGTAAGGCATTGATTTTGATGTACTTTTGATCTAAAATTTAACTGCCATGAAAAAAGTATTATTATTTCTAATTGCAATATCAATTGGTACAGCATCATTTGCACAAACGAACTGGAAAATAGATCCAATGCATTCTTTTGTTAATTTTTCTGTTAAACACATGAATATTTCTTTTGTTGATGGATCATTTAAAAATTTTGATGGATCGCTCACCGCTTCTAATACAGATTTAACAGATGCAAACATCAGTTTTACTGTTGATGTGAACAGCATCACAACAGGCGTTGAGATGCGGGACAAACATTTAAAGACAGACGATTTTTTTAATGAAAAGGCTTATCCTACAATGAAGTTTGTAAGTACTTCCTTTAAAAAAAGAAGTATTAAAATGGAGGGTCAACCCACAAATGTGTACATATTAAGTGGCAAATTAACCATCCGTGATGTAACTAAAGATGTTAAATTTATAGTGGTTTACGGAGGAACAGCTAAAGACCAACAGGGAAATACTAAAATTGGTTTTAGTGCCAAAACAACCATTAACCGCCTGGATTATCATATTAACTATGATCCGACAGGAACAGGCGTTGCCAAAGATGTTTCTATTCTATTGAATCTAGAATTTATACAAAGTAAATAGGACTTATTAAGCCTATAAATAAAATTTGAAGGCTTAATATCTAAATATAGGTTATGTTAACACAAAATCAGTTCAGAAATTTCACTCAAAATTTAGGACAAACGGCTTTAATGCCTGCACTATTCATAGGGCATGGCTCGCCTATGAATGGAATTGAGGTAAATGAATTTAGTAAGAGCTGGGAAGATTTGGCTAAACGTATACCAGTGCCCAATGCTGTTCTAGTGGTTTCTGCACATTGGTATACCCATGGAACTTTTGTTACAGCAATGGATTTTCCATCAACCATACATGACTTTGGTGGTTTTCCACAAGCACTTTTTGACGTCGACTACCCTGCGCCGGGGAATCCGGCATTGGCACACGATATTTCTGAATTGATACACAGTACGCCTGTTGGACTGGATCACGACTGGGGTTTAGATCATGGTGCTTGGACAGTTGTGAAACATATGTATCCAAATGCCAATATTCCTGTTTTACAGCTAAGCATTGACTATACCAAACCACCGGAGCAACATTATGAGATTGCAAAA
>Ga0116227_10007735_pt1 | contig 20757 bp, 16 predicted proteins | sample S1TSphgellanicum_FD_89693 | JGI IMG/M metagenome (GOLD analysis project Ga0116227, IMG submission 89693) | Host-associated microbial communities from peat moss isolated from Minnesota, USA - S1T2_Fb - Sphagnum magellanicum MG | ecosystem: Host-associated > Plants > Peat moss > Unclassified...
AACGACAACGACGACGTCGGTTTTCGGCTGGTATGCGGCGCGCAGAGGACTCAATAGCCCATGGCACTCTTGCCCTTTTACCCTTTACCCTTCTTTTCTTTACCCTTCGTTAGCGAAGCGATCTAATTTTTTTTATAAATTTATCTGCTCCAGTTCATTTGAAGTAGGAATACATACCCTCTATCCAAATGATAGCAGATAAATTCTCAAATTGAAATCATTTCTGGTCAAAAAATAAATTCTAGCACCTCGCCTAGGAATAAATTCCCAGGCTAATAGCTGAAGTCGGCTTAAGCCGACTAGAACTTCGTTGAATGAGCGTTCGTTTCAATGGACTTGAGTTCTAAGCCCCGACTAGATGTCAAGGCTCTGGTCTAGAATGAAATAGCCCTGCATTTACCACCAAAATTACCTTCTATCTTTGTCAAAAAATAAATTCTAGTGGCAATCCACTAGAAATTCTATGTCTTGTTGGGTGGGAGGCAATACTGCTCGGCTCTCAAAAATTTATCCTGCTCCAATTAATTGAAAAGTACAAATCATTCGTTCTGGGTACTTTTGACATGCTAACTGCTGGGCAACTGCTTTATTAGTATTCAGGAAGTAATCGTTGCTGTCTGGCTCGATAGCAACATGCCACCCAGAATAATCTTTGATTAATTCTGAACAAAGTTTACTATAAAGTTGACGAGAACGTTTGATAAATTCTGGGTTAGCTGATTTGGGTGAAAATTGACTTGTATACTTCTTAATTCCAACAAATGGTTGCAATGTGCTTTTTATTTGTAGTTTTTGTGACTCTGATAAAGTCTGTAGTACCTTTGACTGTTGCTCAGGTTTGTTGTGGGGTTTTGCATTCTCAAAAGTAGAGGTTTGACTCTCCACTTCAGGCTGAATATTTCCAATCTGTGGCAGTTCAGGGGAAGTATTGCTCATAGAGAAATCATATTTTATTTTTGAAATATACGCAGGGTAGGCACTGCCTACCATACACTACTACTCTATTACCACGATAGCGTAGGAAGAATGAGCTATACGAAGTTCTGCAGATAATGAAGCGAATTGTTAGCTTGGTTGTACAGGTATTAGGGAGGGGCGCGAGTGCTTCCACCAAATCGCTCATTTCTTTAGCTTCGCGTTCCAGTAACCCTCTATAGCCCGTAGAAATCTTCATCCAGAATTTGCTCTATCGAAAAAGGACACGTTATGGGATACTCACTCTCCTCCGGTACACGAACCCCAAACTTCGCCAACTTCACCTCCTTAATTGCCACCTTACGAGCATCAGGATAGGCTTTTTCCACAGCTTCTACCAAGAAGCCTTTGAGAGATGGGGCATCTGCCAGATTGTCAAGAACCCGCTGACGATGTTCCACAACCGAACTGTACCAACTTGCTTTCATCGATTCGGGTACATCATGCTGAATCTTTAACTTGAGTAAGTGAGCCAACAAGATTTTGAGATTGCTTCTGAGCGCATTTCTCTCTGATTTCCCCAAATCAACTAACTCCTCAATCAAATTCTCAATATCAAGCGACCCAAATTCATGATTCTGTAACTGCTGAATTGTTTGCTGAATCCATAATTGCAAATCGCGATCGTAGAGGTTGTTAGACATTCTTCAGATTAACTCCCAGTTATCTAACGTTTCAGAAGCGCCAAAAAACAATGACACCCTCTAGTTTAATGCTCTGTTAATGAGAAGTTTTTAGCTGAGCGATCGCAATGAAAAGGTGCATCAACACACTATACGGTATAATCTTTTTTATCGCGCTAGAAAATTTACTGATATTTTAAGGAGGTGGTAAGTAGGGATGCGTGAATTCCCCTAATTTCTATTTCTTAACCCCTACTTGCCTTTCAAGCTTATAGCCAACATCTAAGAAACGGGAGTATAAAAGAAAATACTCTAAGAAAATTATCTCTCTAGATGTACTAAGAAGCACTATGGCAAACCCAGCGCCAAAATCATCCCCACAAAATCAACCCAATCCAAGCACAAACAAGCGCGTCAAGAAAAAACTGAAGACAAAACGGCGGCTTTCGAGTGTCCCACAAACGAGTGACACAAACTTAACAGCTAGGAGAAGTAGGCTGGTGTCAATGGTTGTGATTGCGGTTTTGTTAAGTAGTGCTAGTTTAATTGCGATGTTTGTCTGGGTCAGCATCCTCGTTATCTGTAATCCAGAGCAACTAGGCTGGCTGAATAAAATTTTACCAGAATGGGCGAAATTCTCCCTAGGTAATGGAGAAAGCTCTGAAACTCTGCCACAAATTCAAGCTTATCTGAGTAAACAGGGACAAATAGCCGGAGATTTCCTGCCTTTAGATGAAGACTCGGCAAAATCTTTTTTATTGCCAGTTTTTAAGCAGCGAGAGAATTGTCACTCAGATTGTAAATACATTGTTGAACTGAGGATTTATCAGCAATCAATTGACTCAAACTCGCAATTGGTGTTAGAAAAATCCTACCAACTGGCAACTCAACTACCTGTCACTGGACCAGAAGAATCATTTGTTGTTGCTCCCTTAGTTGATGCTACAGATGATAATCAAGGTTCTAGTATGTCTCTACCTTTAACTGAAGTGGGACGTTTTGAAGGTAGTAAACCATCACCAGGTGTTTGGTTTTATTTGCGGGGTCAGCGTCAACAAGGAACGAATGCGATCGCCTACGGTCACATCGTTCACTACAATCCCGAGCGCACTCACCTACAACTCATGTTATCTTGGACAAGTCCTAGCGGGCAACTGCCTCAATGGCGACTCTTAACTGGTAGCGTAAAAGAGTTAGTTGTTGATCAAACAGCGGGTTTAGAACCTCAGGTACGTGTTTATCAAGTCAAACCTGCCAAGTTTGTCCTCAACCCTATCCAGTTGGAAGAAATTTCTCTGACACCAGCTGCAATTCGAGATTCGGCTTACCAAAATGCCCTGTTAATTGCCCGTAGCGGATTGTGGACACCAGCTTTTGAGTGGTTACAATTTATCAAGAAACAGCGACAAGCACGAATTCCGCCAACAGCGCAAGCGCAAATTGATTTGATTCGCTTGCACTCCCAATTGACTAAGATCCAAGCCAATACAAGTTGGGCAAGTCCTAGTCAACAAGTATTAGCAGATTTAATTGATGGTCGTTGGGAAAAAGCTTTACAAGTGTTTGAAGCGTCGCCGCAGAATGCTCAAGAGATTATCACCCTATTGAAGGCAGATAAAGGACGTTTGTGGAGTCGTGTAGAAGCAGCATTACAAGTGAATCCAAATCGACCAGAAGTGCAAGCTTGGGGAGCCTTAATTTTAGCATCGAAGCTCGGGTCAGAACGTGCAAATTCTTGGTTGAAGGGTCAAACAACAACCACAACAGACACCCTGACACACATTCATGGGCTATTAGAAAAAGTGACTACGCCCGTCGGTGATCCCTAATTTTCTGGGCAAACACTGTGTTGCCTATTGCCTTTTGTTGTAAGGCATTACTTCTGCTGTAGGCGTAGATTTGGGTATAGGTACAGGTATGTGTATAGTTGTTTTGGTGGGACTCGGTGTTGATGGGGGTGACGTGGGATTTTCTGCGCTTAAACTGAAATGATAATCTACTGGTTCTGAAGCTGTAGAGACAACAACAAATTCATAAAATCCTTCTTCTGGCAGCTTAACTGACAAATTGCGTTGTGTAGAGTCTTCCAAAAATCGGATTTTGCCAGAAGGAGAATAGACTGACAATAGAACTTTGGGATTTGCTTGTAGCTTCAAGTCCATTAATTGATTTTTCGCAAGTTCAGCGATGAAAACTTTGCCATCTGCACTATTAAGAGTGCCGCTGACTGTTTTGCTGATAGCGCCTTGGTCAAATACAATTTTCTGGACAGATCTACCTGTAAGGATGGCATTGAGTTTGTCATAGGTAAATCCGTGCCAAACTTGTCCGATGGGCTGATTGATAAAATTCTTACCACGTTCTTGAGGAAATTGCTGAAAAAATGCAGCATCCCCCAAATCATATAAAGAACGAGTACCAACGTGAATTTGGTTTACTTCTTTCTTCCAGCGATCGCGTTGCTTTGCTGTGTAATTACCTAGTTGCTGACGTGCAATTGAACTTAGTAGCGCCAGCTTTTCCAACAATTCTCCAGATGTTTTGTCCCATTCTGCACGTAAACTCTCATCCTTAGGATCGTCGCTCAAAGTGCGTCCCCCTAAATTAGGGTTTCTGTCCCGAAAGACCTGATTCACCAATTTAACGTAGAAATTGTAGTCAATACCCAACTGTTGACGGCGATTTTGTAATCTTTGCTTGCGCTGTCGTTCTGCGGGTGAGTATTTCGCCAAAGGATCTGTTGGCTGGCTTTTAGCTGGATTGTTGCTTGATATTTGTGTTGGTTGTGGTGTGATATCGCTGGAAGAATCCTCACTAGAACGGGACTTTATCCAGCTAGTCAGTCCCCATGAAACCACGCCAGCAGCAGTCGTTAACACTAGTGCTAGTAGTAAGGTTTTTCCTAATGTCCATGAGGTATGAGGGGGATGGGGGGATGGGGGGAGGGTGAGAGAGGGAGAGGGGGAGAGAGGGGTTACATATTGTGTGGCAATTGTGGCAGATGGGGTAGGAGGTTGAGTGAGGGGATAGTTGACAGGGAATGCGGTAAGTGCTATTGAGACTTGATGAGCGCTTTGGTAGCGATCGCTTGGTGTCGGCGATAACATTTTATCCAAAACCATCTCCAAAGTGGAACTCAGGCTAACCTCCCGTCGCCACTGCCAGGTGAGAGTATAAGTATCAATAAATTCTTGTGCTTGTTTACCTGTGAGCAAAACTAGCACTGTTGCGGCTAAAGCATACAAATCGCTGTGAGGCTCTACTAACCCCGTCTGCATCTGTTCTGGGGGAGCATATCCTTTCTTGCCAAAAAGAGTTGGTGGTGGAGAAGGCGTAGCTACACCAGGTTGGTAATATTGCGAAGCGACGGTTGCAGCCACTTGCTTGACACCGCCAAAGTCAATTAACACAGGCATTCCCCCCGTTTCATCTCCTAGGGAAACAGGGACTTGGGGGGTGCGAAGAATTAAGTTATCTGGGGAGATATCACGGTGAATCACTCCCAAGGAGTGGATGTATTCTAAAACTGGCAGAATTTGCTGCAAGAGTTGACTAACTTCCGCCTCTGTAAACCTTAAACCCTGCTGAATCCTTGCCTCTAACAAAGAACTGTAAGTTTGCCCTTCGACGTAGTCTTGCACCAGAAATAGATATTCCTTGCCATCCAGGTTATTGCGGAACAGTTCTCGGAAGCGGGGAATTTGGGGATGTTGCAGCTTGTAGAGAACACTTGCTTCCCGTTCAAACAGTTCTTCAGCTTTTTGTAAAACATACGCAGTTTGAACTTGGGGAGAAAATTCCTTTAAAACACAAAGTTCACGGAAGCGGTTGACATCTTCAGCTAAATAAGTGCGCCCAAACCCTCCCTGACCAAGTTGACGCATAACCACATAGCGATCGCTCAAAATTTGCCCTCTTTGGATACCGTGAGTCACCTGAGTGTTTAAATTTTCGCCACAGTGACGACAAAAGCGACCGCCAGCAGGATTTTCGTGTCCTTTAGAGCAATAGATAATAGTCATTAGTTGTTCCCCATACCCCCACACCCCACACCCCACACCCCACACCCTCATTTTACAGATTCTAGTTTACTCACTTGATCGGCGGCGATCGCATACCAAATCTGAGCAAATGTCTGCTTGTTCAGTTTCCCATGTTGTTGACCAGGAAACAGTTGATCAAATTTTTGATTTGTGTCTTTGTACAGTTGATTGATTGTATAGTTACCCAAGCGTCCTGCTTGTGCCTGCTGTTTCCAAGTATCATAGTCTCTAGCACTATAGCTTCCTAGTTTACGACGAGTTGCTGTACTGAGGTTAGCTTGTTCTAGTTTATTCAAAACTTCATCAGCAATACCAACCCATTCATTCCGTAAAGCTGTATCTTCTGAGCTTCCTGTGAGGCTGCGTCCTCGCGCCTCTGCATTCTTAGTATAAAAAATATCATTAACTGTGAGATTGAAAAAACCGTTGGGAATTTCTAGTTGTTGACGGTGACTTAAAATTTGGCTGATCCGACTTGTTTCCTGATTGTTTGATGGTTTACTGGGGCTGGGGGAACCTGAAGCTGGGATTTTTGGAATTGAGATTTTTGGTAGAGAAACAGAAGACACGCTATGAATAGCGGCAGTTACTAACACCCAAGTACCAGCAAAAGTCAAAATAACTACAGTTGACCCCAACAGACTCAAAGCAAAAGGACGCAACCAAGCAGGTAAAGGTACTGCTTTAGCAATTAATTGTGTTTTGCTTTGAAGTTGACTCGCAACAGCATTGACCCGTTGTCGCCCAGGCGCAACTACTAAGGTCTTGATCTTGGTGATCTGAGAATTTATGGGTTTGACAGGCGTGGACGACTGTAAATCTTTGAGGACTTGATCGGCTTTTTGGTAGCGATCGCTCGGCTTATAAGCTAACATCTTTTTTAAAACAGCTTCCAGTGTAGAGCTGACCTTGATTTCCTGTCCCCAGCGCCAACTCGCCTGATAGCCGTCGTAGAGGTCTTGCGGTTCTTTACCAGTCAACAATACCAACGCCGTCACTGCTAAAGAATACAAATCACTACAGGGAAACACGTTCCCCTGTCGAAGCTGTTCCTCCGGTGCATAACCCTTTTTCCCCAACAAAGTGCGATTTCCCGCCAGTTGAGTCAACCAAAAACCCTTAATAGCTGGCAATTGCTTGACACCACCAAAGTCAATCAGGACTGGCAGATGATCAGAAGACCGCCAAATTAAATTATCAGGAGAGATATCGCGGTGAACAACATCTAGTGAATGGATGTAAGACAATACAGGCAAAATCTGTTGCAGCAGATCTATAACTTCCTCTTCGCTAAAACTCTGCCCTTGACTTTTACGATTTTCTAACAACTGTAAGTAGTTGTCACCCTCTACATAGTCTTGCACTAAAAAGAAAAAATCTTTCTTGCTTAACTTTACTTGCAGCGAGGCGTGAAAGCGCGGAATTTGCGGATGCTGAAGTTTTTTCAAGACATTCGCTTCTCGCTCAAACAGTTCTTTAGCTTTTTGTAAATCCTGCTGTTCTTCTACTTGAGGTGCAAATTCCTTCAGCACACACTTTCGCTGCGATTGATTCAGATCCTCAGCTAAATACGTGCGTCCAAAACCGCCCCGCCCTAGTAGATGTACAACTCGATAGCGGTTCTCTACAACTTGCCCTGCACAAAGAGGTAAAGGCTCACCACATTGGCTGCAAAAGCGGCTACTCTCATTATTTGCGTGTTGTTTACTGCAATAAACTTGCATGGTGCTGAAGGATAAATCAGGGTTTTATGAGTTGCTACAACGTAAGAAGTTCACTTTACGCAAATTTTTCCAGGGAAGTGGAGCATAAGCCACTACCAAGCAAGATGACTAAAAACAGGGTGTGGGGTGTAGGGTGTGGGGTGTAGGGGAAGAAAATATGCCCACACTCCATAGGGTACAAGAAAGGTGCATTTATGTATGGAGAAAAAATGTATTTCGAGACGCGTAGTGAGTCAGTGCGGTCTTGGGGAGACCCCAAGTAGAGCAACTGACGTTAGCGATAGCGGTAGCGAGGGACGAGCGTCACCCGTTCGCGCAGCGTCTCCGACAGGAGAAGGGCGCACTGTCTACGGCGTCCAACTATTACACCCCTAATTTTAATGATGGGGTTCCTACACCCCACACCCTACCCCCTACACCCTTTTCATAGCAGCAATTAAAGACACTTCTGATACGTCTGCATAGATTTAATCTGATTTAGTTTACCCCTTTTAAGAAGGTTGTTAACCTTTTATCGCCAAACAACGAGAAAATAGAGAAAAATAGGCAGAGTTTTAGCAATGCAGGTAGAAAAACAGCACCGTGCAATTACGGCATTTCAAGAGTTTTTAACGACACCTCTAGAAACGCTGCTACAGCGGCATTTAAACACGGATACTTCTGCCTCAGCTTTGGCATTATTTCACCAAGTAGCTGCGACTGTACCTGCTTACAAAACTTTTTTGGCACAACAGGCGATAGACCCCACTCAATACGAAAACTTTGAGGATTTCCAAAGACTACCGCTACTGACAAAAGAAAATTACTTATTGTGTCATTCTCTCGCTAACTTGTGTCGTCACGGTCAGTTAGAAACGTGTGACATGATCGCTGCTTCCTCAGGTTCTACAGGAAAACCCACATTTTGGCCCCGTTTTTTTGCCGATGAAATGCAAATTGCTATACGCTTTGAGCAGATATTTTATGACAGTTTTTATGCAGATACTAGACGCACCCTAGCTGTGATTTGTTTTGCTTTAGGAACTTGGGTAGGTGGAATGTTCACAACCAGTTGCTGTCGCTATGTTGCCAGCAAAGGTTATCCCATAACTGTCATTACTCCTGGTAACAACAAAGAAGAAATCTTGCGAGTTGTGCAAGAACTTGGTTCGGCTTTTGAGCAAGTTGTCCTGTTAGGATACCCACCATTTCTTAAAGATGTCATTGATACTGGTATTACTCGTGGTCTTGAGTGGCAACGATATCAGATTAAGTTAGTCATGGCGGGAGAGGTGTTCAGCGAGGAATGGCGTAGTTTAGTTGGCGAAAGGGTTGGTTCACAAAATTCTTGCTACGACTCTGCATCACTCTACGGTACGGCAGATGCAGGTGTATTGGGCAATGAAACACCTTTAAGTATCTGCATTCGGCGGTTTTTGGCAAATCATCCAGATGCAGCGCGTGCCTTGTTCGGGGAATCTCGTTTACCTACACTGGTGCAGTATGATCCCCTAAGTCGCTTTTTTGAAGTTAAGGACGGCACTTTGCTTTTTTCGGGCGACAATGGCATTCCCTTGGTGCGTTATAACATCTTGGATACTGGGGGGATAATTAGTTACGATGCCATGCTACAGTTTTTGGCAGAATGGAGGTTTGATCCGGTGGCAGAATTGCAAAATCAGTGTGATGCAATCCACGTAAAATCTGTAGAGAAGTTATATGCAACTTCTCTACAAAATGTGCAAGCTTTAGTTAGAGGAATTCGTTCCTTACCTTTTGTCTATATTTTCGGACGATCTAACTTTACAGTGTCCTACTTTGGTGCGAATATTTACCCAGAAAATGTGACGGTGGGATTAGAGCAACCAGTTATTAGAGAATGGGTGACGGGTAAGTTTGTGTTGCAGGTGCAGGAAGATGCAGATCAAAACCGATTTTTGTCTGTGGTTGTGGAGTTAGCGCCCCTAGTAGAAGGTAGTGAAGAAAAAAGACAAGCTATAGCATCTTCTATTCTTTCTCAATTAAAGCGACTCAACAGCGAATTTGCTAATTACGTTCCCGCAAATTACCAAATGCCGCAAGTGGCTTTAGCCCCAATCGGCGATCCTGAATATTTTCCTGTAGGGGTGAAGCATCGTTATACTCGCAAGTAGGGATTCCAATAAGCCCGTATTGTCCAAATTTTTGGATGGGTTGTATGAAACTTGTAACTGATTTTTTTGCACTGATTCGCTAAATTCTGTAAAGAACCCCGTCCAAATCAACATCTGAACGGGTATCTGATCTGAAAAATCCAAATTGCTAACAACTTATAAGTTAGGAGGCAAAATCACTTTATTAATGATATGGACAACGCCATTGCTAGCTTTGAGATCCGCCTGAGTCACCTTGGCATCATTTACCATGACACCATTTTTCCCATCAACTTTGACACTGATCGGACTACCTTCAACACTTTTTACTTCGCCCGACTTCAAATCACTAGATAACACCTGACTAGGTACTACATGGTAAGTTAAAATCTTGACCAGCACTTCTTTGTTCTCTGGCTTAAACAATTCTGCCACAGCATCTTGCGGTAATTCGCCAAACGCTGCATCAGTGGGTGCGAATAGGGTGAAAGGACCTTTGCCTTTCAAAGTTTCCGTCAGCCCAGCTGCTTTCAAAGCCTGCGTTAGCTTTGTCAATTGACCGTTTGACTGCACCAGCGCCACTACATCTTTATTTCCTCTACCTGAAGATGGAGATGGCAAGGGTTTTCCGGGTCCTGGTGGAGGCGTAATAGGTGTACCAGGACTCGGTATTTCTGTTCCAGGTGGAGTAGCTTCACCGGGTGCAGTACGACTGCGATTATAAGGAGGCTCATTGAAAATACTGGGGCTAGGATTTAGTGACCTGCCACCGCTACCACTGCCGCTGTTTTGCTGTGCTACCTGCTGTTTTTGTGGCTGGGGATTTTTCTCAACTGTAACTGACGCAGGGTCAATAGATTGTGTGTTTGCCAGAAGGGTTTGGCTGCGGTTAAAGGGCGTCTCTGTGAAAATACTGGAGTGAGGATTTAGAACCTCATTTGCTCCAGATGGTAAACCCATCAGTAAACCTATGCTCGTTACTCCCATTGTACTGACTAATCTGGTCAGCCAATTGCTATTATTTAGCTTCATAAATTTTATTTTGCTTTACTGTTCACGCATTCCATAAAGACTTATAACATTTTGCTACACACAAAATCTAACTCAATAAGTAAATTTTTTTTGAAAAATATTTGCAACTACGTTCTCTTAGCAAGACTTAATTTTAAAACAATTCTCATCCTGATAATTATCATTTATCGTCAGCATTAATTATCTAAGTAGAGGAAAAAATGATTGACAGTTTACTTACCTCTTATGTTCCCTGTAATGGAAATTTCACAGCCATATAGACTTGTGTAATGTACAATACTGGTTTCTGAGAAACCAGATAACTTTGGCAAAATCAGGTTTGTTAAGAAGGCAGAAGTACAAAGGCAGAGGGCAGCTATGTATCCCTATAAATAAATTCAAGGGATTTAGTAAGGACGTAGTATTTAAGAGCGCTGCGCCAGAGCGAAATACATATTTTCTTTATTTTTCATAAATGAATTTAGAGAGAAGTTGGAGCGGAGGCTTCCTCCGATCCAAACTTCGGAGGGCTTCAAACCCTATGGCCGAAGAGCAGACCATTAAATTTCTTACATAGCAGCATAGCAGCATAGCAGCATAGCTGCCTTTCTTCGGTGAGTTGGTGCTTAACAGTAACTGTATTGGCATATAAAAATCCGGTTTGATATTTGAACAGATACTTAGGGTGCGCTCTTCGCAGCGTAACGCATCCTACGATACTTAACCTTGTTCAAAAATCAAACTAGGTTTCTATATCTATATTCAGAGTATCAACAACTGTGATTTTTTACAAATGATTTAGGATTGCTATATAATTAGCTCTCTATATAGCCAGGATTTTAGGTGGATCTTCATACAAAATTGGTATCAGCGTATTCATCGAAGATACAATTATAAAAGCGACAAATAAATCAAGGATAGGGACTGAAGGATGCTGGAATTGTACCAATTTGAACTCTCTCAATACTCAGAAAAAGTGCGATTGATCCTTGACTATAAAGGTTTGGAGTACCGCAAAATCGAAGTAACACCTGGAGTTGGACAAGTCGAACTATTCCGCATGACTGGTCAAGGGCAAGTACCAGTACTCAAGGATGGTCATAGGTACATAGTAGATTCTACAGAAATAGCCAAGTATTTAGATTCTCAGTATCCAGAGCGCCCATTGATACCAAGCAATTCAAAACAACGGGGTTTATGCTTAATGATAGAAGAATGGGCAGATGAATCGATAGGTATCAAAAGTCGGAAAGCGCTATTTTCTGCAATTAGTCAAGATCAGAATTACCGTAAGTCCTTATTACCCGCTACTACGCCAGATTTACTCAAAACACTGGTGCAAGGAGTACCCAACGACGTACTAAAATTTTTGGGCTTTGGCGTGGGTTATACCCCAGATGCGGTGCGTAGCGCGATCGCTGACTTGAAGCAAGATTTAGAAGCATTAACACTACTGTTGGCAGATAGTCCGTATTTGGTGGGAGATGAACCTAGCTTAGCTGACTTAGCAGTAGCAGGGTTATCGATCCTGCTGAAGTTCCCTGAAGGTCCCTATTTGGACTTGCCAGTAACTCTGCGAGGCAAAGGAGTACCCGGATTGGCAGATAATCCTATTTATGAACCATTTTTTAGCTGGCGCGATCGCCTCTACGCTGACTTTCGCAAACCATTAACAAATTCTACCACAACAGGAAGTCCAAGTGCTCCGACTTCAATTCAGATAGAGTAGTTAGTAGTTAGGAGTTAGTATATTAGTTGTTAGTAGAACAACCAACAATTAACAACTAACAACCAACAACCAACAACAAATGAAATGAATTTGGGACAGCCATTAGGTTCAGTAATACAAGGTTCTCTCACTGGGGGATTAGAAGTACGATTGCATCCTGATGTCTCTGTTGAAGACATGCGGGTTGGTAAATTTCTGGTTGTGCAAGGGGTGCGGTCGCGTTTTTTCTGTATGCTGACAGACGTGACCCTGGGAACTGCTAACCAGCGAATTATGGCTAATCCTCCTAATTGGGAAGACACTTTTTTGCGAGAAGTTTTAGCTGGAGGTGGGACATACGGGATGATCAACCTTGCACCAATGTTGATGTTTACCCCTGAAGATCATGAATCTTATTCTCAGACCAACGGCAGATCTGCAAATCCCTTTGTACCATCGACGACGGGTTTGGCATCATTTCAGCCGCAAACTAGCACGACGATGGAATTGTTGCCAGTTAAAACTATACCTAGCCACTTTAGCCAAGTTTACGAAGCCAGTATAGACGACTTTCGCCGAGTATTTGGTTGGGAAGACGACCCGCAAAGGAAAAATTTCTCTATCGGTCAACCATTGGACATGAATGTACCTGTCTGTATTGATTTAAACCGCTTTGTAGAACGCAGCAATGGTGTTTTTGGTAAATCAGGAACAGGTAAATCCTTTTTAACACGGTTACTTTTAGCTGGGACAATCCGCAAAAACGCAGCGGTAAATTTGATTTTTGATATGCACTCCGAGTATGGCTGGGAAGCTGTCTCCGAAGGTAAACAATTTAGTACTGTTAAAGGCTTAAAGCAGCTCTTTCCAAGCCAAGTTGAAGTATACACCCTTGATCCCGACTCTACACGCCGTCGGGGTGTGCGTAATGCACAAGAACTTTACCTCAGTTACGACCAAATTGAAGTAGAAGATATTAAGTTATGCAGTCGAGATTTAGGACTCTCGGAAGCTAGCATAGATAACGCAAACATCCTGTACGCCGAGTTTGGTAAGTCTTGGATTCTCCAGTTGTTGAATATGACCAACGAGGAAATTAAGATGTTCTGCGAGGAGAAGCGGGGACACCAAGGTTCGATTACGGCATTGCAACGCAAACTTCTACGGTTAGATAGTTTAAAGTATATGCGAGCAGCTTGTCCGCAGAACTACGTCAATCAAATGTTGCGTTCCCTAGAAGCGGGTAAGAATATTGTTGTTGAATTTGGTTCTCAGTCGAATCTGCTGTCTTATATGTTGGTGACGAATATGATTACCCGACGAATTCACCAACATTATGTCAGCAAAGCAGAAAAGTTTTTGCAGACGAAAAATCCTAGTGATCGCCCGACGCAACTAATGATTACTATTGAGGAAGCGCACCGATTCCTCGACTCAGCAGTGGTTCAAAGTACTATCTTTGGGACAATTGCCCGTGAAATGCGGAAATATTTTGTCACGCTCTTGGTGGTAGATCAACGTCCATCGGGCATAGATAATGAAGTCATGTCCCAAATTGGCACCCGCATCACCGCCTTACTGAACGATGAAAAGGACATTGACGCGATTTTCACAGGTGTATCTGGTGGGGGCGCTTTGCGATCTGTGCTGGCAAAGTTAGACTCAAAGCAACAAGCCTTGGTATTGGGTCACGCTGTTCCGATGCCAGTGGTGGTGCGTACCCGTCCTTACGATACAACTTTCTACGAAGAAATTGGCGATGCTGCTTGGGAAGAAAAGCCAGATGCAGAAGTGTTCGCTGCTGCGGAACTAGCCAAAGCAGATCTCGGGTTTTAGAGAGTTGGGGGAATAAATAACCATACCTTTTTCTCATCGCACCAAAAAGTTTAAGAAACTTAAAAAACACGTCAATCTTCCTGCAATAATTTAGATATGACACATTGCAGGGGGGTTAACTCATGGGATATGCGGTTGGGATGGTTGAGGTGCGAGGATTACCTCCAGCACTTGCAGTTGCTGATGTGATGTGTAAAGCTGCCCGTGTCACCTTAGTGGAAATGGAAAAGGTAAGTGGGGCTTATGTCACTATTGTCGTTCGAGGTGATGTCTCGGCAGTCAAAATTGCCGTCGAAGCGGGAATGGAAGCGGCTAAGAAAATGTATCCTCACAAAGAGGGCGATAAACTATTCCTCTCATCCCACTACATTCCGCGACCCAGCGAGAACTTGATGGCGGTGTTACCGATAGATTACGACGAGGAAACTGTTGATTCTGATCAGACGTAAATCAACATTGAGAAGGCAGAGGGATCTGAGGGCAGAGGGAACTTATGACCCCTGCCAGACGACTCTTGAGAAGTTACAGTAACATCGCTCTCCAAAAGAGATTATTTCTAATCTGGAAACAAACTGGAGACTCAAATGACCACAGCAACAATCGCATTACCCAGAAAAGAATTACCTCTGCTGTTTGAGGGACTGACTTGGAGAGAGTTCAAAGCAGTTGAGCAATTGTTAGACCGTCCTGGATATCGGCTTTCTTTCTTGGATGGAGTTTTGGAGATCAGACGAATGCCAGGTGAACCCCACGAAACTGTTAAGGAAAGAATCGGCGCTTTGTTAGAATTATACTTGCTTATGGCGGGGTTCGACTTTACCCCAACTGGCTCCATGACCCTGGAAAGTGAAGCAGGTGCCGTCAAGCGAGAAGCTGATAAATCTTATAAACTTGCCCCCGGTCGAGTGCGTCCCGATTTGGTGATTGAGGTGGTGTTTACCAGTGGTGGGATCAACAAACTGGAGGCATACAAGCGACTAAAGATTCCGGAAGTGTGGTTTTGGGAAGACGGCGTGTTAGAGGTCTATCACCTGCGCTTAGAGGGAAAGATGGTGGAATATCAAAGGGTTTCCAGTAGTGAGGAGGTCAAAGGGATCGATCTGGAGTTGTTGTTAGGTTGCATCAATATGGTGAATCATGTGGATGCTATCAAGACATTCCAACAGGCGCTTCAGAAATAGCAAGTTAAAGCGAGAAAATACGGGTTTATGTAACTCGAAGCTACTCAAGTTTAATGTACGTATCGTCAGTTAAGCGTTATTTTTCGTAAATAATCGTACCAGACAAGATTTGGATTATGATAGGATGTTACCGGTTACTTCCCAGTGCGATCGCCCTCAAAAAACTCCTTAATCTAATTTTCAGTTGCAAGCAAGCATGTGCGTTTTACACAGCACTGCCATTTCTTTACAAAAATTTATCAAAAAACAAGGTTTTTGCCAATCTCTGAGAACAAAAAGAGAAAATGTGCGATTATGATAGGTATTGAGTCACACCTTCCCCAGTCTGTCGGGGACGGCAGTTACACCAACCTGGCATAATCAGACCCCCAATCGCCATGAAATCGGGCTGATTCTCCTGAATCGGGCGCTCTCCAAAACAGTGCCTCACGAATATCGTCCTTGTATTGGCAACGGTGACGCGGCTGATTGCCCTAGTATGAGAGGACAAATAGAAAATTCCTGAGCCAAAAGAACTCCAAACCGTATGCCTTGAGGCTCTTAAGTCTAGCTCATTCTTGTGTGCCATTATCTGGCTGGTGGAAAAACTTTTGGCTAATGATTAATCAAAAAATATTATCGACTACCAATTAAGAGTTCCCAATTCCCGATTTTTAAAATTCGTGACATCCCCCCATGATAAGAACTTAATCAGTTCGGTAATCCGGCTATTGGTAGAAGACTTTTCCAGGGGTTTTAGAGTCACTATATATTAAGTAAGTGTTGAAAAATAATTTCAGTATGCTCCTCCAAGAAAGTCAATTTCCATTATAATAGAAAGATTTAGCCTAAGTACTTTACTATCTGCCCGATTTGTCGTAATATTAAATAAGTAGAACTCATACTGACTTCATATTGTAACCGTCGCCAGCAACTAAGGAAAAGAGAATTCTTGCAACCAACCTATAGATGTGTAGCACAAGGGACACTTTGCCAGGGAGGGGCAAGCCCCGTCAGCAAGTGTTCTCCTAAAAAAGTTTAGGTCGCGAAGGGGAACCGATCCCAGGAACTCACCGTCTTTACAGATTCGGTATCGATCAATCGTACAAATGGGAGTTTCCAGATTCCGTAATGTAGTTGCTACCTTTCCCAATCCGCTAAGAGTGATTAAATTTTTATTGTGTTTCCGGAGTAGAGGACACGCACCAATGCCTACTGTTAACGCCCAAACTGAAAATACCAACACCAAATTCACGGCTGATATGGTGCGAACCTATCTGCGCGAGATTGGTCGTGTACCACTGCTAACTCGTGAACAAGAGATTGTCTATGGGAAGCAGGTGCAACAAATGATGACACTCATAGATGCTAAGGAAGCTTTAGCGAAAAAACTTCACCGCGAACCAACCCTAGAAGAGTGGGCCGATCATGTTCGCCAATCTGAGACTGATCTCCAACAGACAGTACAGCAAGGTAAGCGAGCTAAGCAGAAAATGATAGAAGCGAATTTGCGCTTAGTGGTAGCTATTGCTAAGAAATACCAAAAGCGGAACATGGAGTTTTTGGATCTTATCCAGGAAGGAACTCTAGGATTAGAGAGGGGTGTAGAGAAATTTGATCCGACACGGGGTTATAAGTTCTCAACCTATGCTTACTGGTGGATTCGCCAAGCGATTACTCGGGCGATCGCTCAACAGGGTCGTACTATCCGCTTACCTATTCACATTACTGAGAAGCTGAACAAAATCAAAAAAGTGCAACGGGAACTCGCCCAACAGTTGGGGCGGTCACCCTCACCTAGCGAAATTGCCAAAGAACTGGAGATCGAACCAGCTCAGATCCGCGAGTATCTGAACATGGCGCGTCAGCCAGTTTCTTTGGATGTGAAAGTTGGTGATAATCAAGATACCGAGCTGCAAGAAATGCTGGAAGACGAAGGACCATCTCCAGAGCATTATATGACTCAGGAATTCTTGCGCCAAGACCTGAACAACATGCTCGCAGAACTTACCGTCCAACAGCGAGAAGTTTTAGCCCTGCGCTTTGGTTTAGAGGATGGGAACGAAATGTCTTTGGCAAAAGTTGGTGAAAGGTTGAATCTCAGCCGTGAACGTGTGCGTCAGCTAGAGCATCAAGCCCTTGCTCACCTGCGTCGTCGGCGCTCTAATGTTAAAGAATACGTTGCTAGCTAAAGTTAGCAGGGACGCGAAACTAGCTGCGTCTCTACAGATAAGGTAACGCGCCACCTGAACTCAGGGGGCGATTTTTTTGTTGAGGCGAATTCCAATATGAGTCTGATCAGCCTTTGTGCTTCCCCTACCTCAACTAATGGTAGTCTAAGAGCATCCCTGAAATTCAATAAAGACTTTATTTGTTTTCAGAGTTTTTTTACAGAAAATATAAATCAAACCTTCGAGGGAGCCTTTATTCATCAATACTTGGTTACGGTTTAAGTAAGTAGTGGAAACCACAGATAGTTTTTTAACAGGAGAAATTGGGTGAACTATTTTAATAAGTTACTTCCCCCTCGTCAGTTGAGAATTCCCCTACTTGGCTTACTTCTCATCTTTGGCGGCGTTTTTGCCTATCGTGCTAAACCAGTACTGAGTACCCAAATGGAATACTTACGTACACTCACAGCGTCAGTGCCTAATAGTCAAACGTATACCTGGTTACAGCGAAACCCTGCCTTTGACGCGGGATCTATCCGAAAAGAAGCCCACCTCCGCAGAAAACTTGGCTTCCAATCTAGCCTGAAGACAGTCCGCCTCCACAACAGAATACCAGCCTTCCAATCTAGCCTGAAGACAGTCCGCCTCCACAGAATACCAAGCTTACAGTCTAGCCTAAAGACAGCCCATCTCAAAAAAGCAATTGCGAAATCACCTCACGCTTCAGAGTCCTTACTGGTTGCAAGTAATCAAGAACAAACTTACACTTGGTTACAGCGAAATTCTCCAGCATTAGCAGCAAACCCTCAAGCATCCGTAAACCAGGCAAAAGTAGCACCAAAGGCAAATTTTCCACGACACGATGGTGTTTACCTCTATGGTCAGTCGCCACGACCAGGTCAATTAGGACAAGGCTATATCGTATTTGAGAAGCAACAAGATAACGTAGTCGGTGCGTTGTACATACCTAGCTCTGAACTTAGTTGTTTTAACGGTACACTCTACCCGTCAGGAGAGTTGGCTATGACAGTCAGAGGTTATGTTGGTGAATCAAGTCCGACTCAGGTAGCGACAAACAATACAATACCTCGCCTAAACGACGATGAGCCAACCACTTATGCTCACTCAATAGCACTGCAAGACTATTATCAGCTAAATTCCGTAAGTGCTAAAGACCGCCAAATTTTGCAAATGTGTAAAACCAATAAATGATGAATGATGAATGATGGAAAAACTTGCTTCATAATTCATCATTCATAATTAATATTCAACCCCTGGTTGCGCTTTAACGCCTTGGTCACGGAAGGGATGCTTAATCAAAGTCATTTCCGTTACTAAGTCAGCGCGTTCAATCAATGCTGCGGGCGCACTCCTACCTGTCAGAATCACATGATTAGTTGCTGGCTTATGCTCTAATCCAGCTAAGACCTCTTCGACTCGTAAGTAGCCGAGTTTAATAGCAATATTGATTTCATCCAACAGCACCAGCTTGAAGTCTGGGTTACGGATATATTCTAATCCTTTTTGCCAAGCGGCGACTGCTCTTTCAATATCGCGATCGCGGTCTTGGGTCTCCCACGTGAAGCCTTCGCCCATAGCATGAAATTCTAACTGGTCTTGCCAAAGACTGAAAACCTGTTTTTCAGCAGGTTCCCAAGCCCCTTTGATAAATTGGATGATTGCCACCTTATACCCATGACCAAGCGATCGCAAAACCATCCCCAAAGCTGCAGTCGTTTTCCCCTTACCATTGCCCGTGTTAACAATGACCAACCCTTTTTCTGGCAATGCTTCAGCAACTCGCTGGTCTTGTACTTCTTTACGTCGCTGCATCTTTTTGCGATACTGTTCATCAGTTAGAGAAGATGACTCCGCAATGGTTATATCACTGGTGGGTTTAAAAGATTCGGTTGTATGTCTTTGGGAATCCATTGTCATCAAATTTGCATTTAAGTAGAGTGGTCACTGCCTACCCAAAAGTAGACGTGTATTAGAGTCAATTTAAAACCCCTATAAGATTTAATTTATAAATAAATTCTTCGATCACATCTAAGAATTTGCTGAAACCTAGATAGCATAGTATCCGGCATGTTTATTGTATCTACAAAAAATGTCAAAACAACTAGGCAAAAAAATCTCACCTACACCGATGCCAACCGATATTGGAGTGGTTGATTTAATTGATCATTACTTCACTGCCTACAACTCGGCGCGGTTACGAGAGATCTGTCATCTGCTGAGTCAGGATGTGCTACAGGAAGGCGTGACGGTAGGAGTTAGCCTTTCCGGTGCGATGACACCAGCAGGATTAGGGGTGTCTGTACTTGCACCCCTAATTCGTAACGGCTTTATTGACTGGATCATTAGCACTGGTGCTAATCTTTACCATGATATGCACTACGGGTTAGGTTTTGAACTGTTTGCAGGCAATCCCTTTTTAGATGATGTGAAGCTGCGCCAGCAAAGCACTATCCGTATTTATGACATTATCTTTGGCTATGATGTGCTACTAGAAACAGATGCTTTTATCCGCAAGATTCTGCAAGCAGAACCATTTCAGAAGCGGATGGGAACTGCTGAGTTTCACTATCTGTTGGGCAAATATGTACGGGAGGTAGAAAAGCAATTGGGAGTTCAACATTCCTGCTTGCTGGCCACAGCATACGAGTATGCAGTTCCAATTTACACTTCTTCCCCAGGAGATAGTTCTATTGGGATGAACGTTGCCGCCTTATCATTAGAAGGTTCCAAATTGATCTTAGATCCGTCAATTGACGTGAATGAGACGGCAGCGATCGCCTATTATGCGCGTGAAAGAGAAGGTAAAAGCGCAGCTGTCATTATCGGTGGTGGTAGCCCCAAAAACTTTTTACTACAAACTCAACCGCAAATTCATGAAGTACTGGGACTAGAAGAACGGGGACATGATTTCTTTGTCCAGTTTACCGATGCTCGTCCAGATACCGGAGGTTTATCTGGTGCAACACCCAGCGAAGCCGTTAGCTGGGGGAAAATAGACCCAGACGAGTTACCTAGTACAATTGTTTGTTATACAGATAGCACGATCGCACTGCCTCTAGTAACGGCTTACGTCATGAACCAGTGCCCGCCACGTTCCTTGAAGCGGTTGTATGAAAAACGAGAACAGATGTTTGAGAAGCTGCAGACAGACTATCTAAAAGCTAAAACCCAGCCATCAGATCAAATTCCATCTGCTGTTGCTGAAAGTGCTTCCCAGGATGTAGCAACCTATCCTTGTGGTAGGCTGATTCCTAATACGTAAGGTTTGTTATAGGAATCGTGAAGAAGGCAGAAGGCAGAAGGCAGCTATGTTGCAATGCAGTGTGGGCTTCAGACCCACACTGCCAAGCGAGCCACCAAATCGGAGATGCAAG
>Ga0116227_10007737_pt1 | contig 20752 bp, 19 predicted proteins | sample S1TSphgellanicum_FD_89693 | JGI IMG/M metagenome (GOLD analysis project Ga0116227, IMG submission 89693) | Host-associated microbial communities from peat moss isolated from Minnesota, USA - S1T2_Fb - Sphagnum magellanicum MG | ecosystem: Host-associated > Plants > Peat moss > Unclassified...
TCTCCCATAACTAACCATGGTGGTTCCATAACTAACCACGGTGGTTAGCTATGAACTAATCATGGTAGTTAGCTATGTACTAACCATCCACATGGATCTACCTACCTAAGAGCCACCAAGTGACGCACCTACTAACCCACCTACACAAAAACCTTTACACTCCCTACCCACTTACCTATGATAAGTATCCACTTACATATAGGCCACTAGTCGGCCCCATTTACATACAAAGACCTACCATACATCCATATCCTTAAGAACTGCCAGGCCCAGAAAGAAATTATCAGAAAATTAATTTACGCAAACTCTAATGCACATGTGTTTGAACTTTGAGATTGATAAATTTGGTTGTGCATCTATTTCTTGTTTTGAATTCTAGAAAACTACATTTCAAATTGTCAACAATAGTTCCTAAATCATGAGATAATTCAAGCTGGGTGATGATCTAGAAATCCTTAAGTACCATCCTAGGTGGTTGTAGAACATATTATGGTAGCCCTCTATGAATTGGGATGGTGATGCCATATAACAATTCACCCCTTACTAGCCATGTGCTACCAGGTTCACCTATTGGAGCAGGAAGTCTTTTTACAAGATGTGATGATCGTAGCTTGCATCTCTCTTCAGGAACTAGCAGATCTAGTGTTCCTGTTGCTGGGACAAGTTACTCTGGGTGGCAATCTTAGAGAAGTCGAGAGAAGTCTCTCTTCTTGAAAAGTACAAGAATAGCAAGACCCAATGTTTTGAATTGTATGATCTTATAAGTCATGTTGTTGAGTTTAGGTATGTCTCTATGTGTTCAACCTGAGCCTCTATGTAAAAAATTTCTTACAGGATTTTGTTGATGCAAATTTTTGAAGGCATTGGTTTCAAGCACTAGAAGTTGTAGTCATCACCTTCGATGATATAAGCATTTCACAACATTTAAAACATATGGTAGTTCTACTATGAGTGCATAGTGTTGATCAGCATGGGAGCCACTTCATCCAATAGAAATTGGAGGCTGCTAGCTTAGATGAGAAGGGCATGGTTTTCCAGTAAGTGTTTCCTCATGCCTTGACACTCATGACTGAGGTTTTTGGCAACTATGTGATCCAAAAGGTTGTTACCATAGACTGAAAGAAGCCTTGTGACAAAGTGCAAAAAATTCTTAGCTTTTAAGAACCCCTGGTTTGAAGATCCCGATAAACTCATTTCAAAGACATTTGGAAGTGCCATCTAATGCTCTGAAGAAGCTGCAACTTGACAGGTTGATAGTATGGCATTTGAAATTACTAGAAAATTGAATTAAATTACCATATGATGAAGCTCACTACTTCATTGCAAAATTGGAGGATTCAACATCTAATTAGGTCCATGTACAGTGATAGAACCATGAGGAATGCCAAGGTTGTGCCCTTGGACACACAATGAATGTTTGAGAGCTTCAATGTGGTGTCTAAAGCAAGATTTTCCCTCTCACATCTCTATCATAAATTTAAGGATTGAAGGATGAGGATTATGATGGAAAATGAAGATTGGAAGATGAAATTGCACTTTTGATTATGGAATTTTTCATCAGAATTGCTGGAAATGTAGGTACTAGACTCTTCTACTAGCTGATCATGTGAAACCAATGGCTAAATCCAATTATGAAGGAGGTGTATCAATAATTTGTTCTTCTCACTAGTGTAGCATAATGGTCATATGTTTTCTTATAGTTATATGATGATTGTGAGGGGTTTAACAATCCCTTCTTTTTGTACATGTGTGTTTGATGGACAAGTGTTACAACAGCAACAGGTTTCACTTTGACACTAGCTAGCAAGCGTTATGGTGTTGGAAATGAAGTAAGGATTCAACTAAAAAACATCATTTGCAAAATTATAATAACAATGGAGGTGGACTAATGTTCCTCAGAAGCTTGTTGTGATAGAAGTACTTTTAGATACGGTTATTGGGCGCAAGTGTTACCATGGCTAGCAGAAAGTGCTATTGGAGCATTCATACCAACTTCTTTTTGCTCCACATTATATTATTTGTTGTAGCTAGTAACAACATTTGGATTCACAACAAACACATCCACATCCATATGTAAGGTGGTGATGGGGCCTTACATATTGTCTTAACCAACTTTATGTTTATCTCCATGTCTTGGTTTCCATGTTTTTGTCTCTTTTCTCTCTCTAATTCCATGTATTTTAGAGTTTGTACAATCAAGCAAAGCTTGTAATAGGTTCTCAAAACAATGAAACCAAAATCCCTTCTACCAAAAAATTGTGTGAATCCTTTGCCCAAAAAGTCCCATGTTCTTTTAGGTACAATTACAATTGATTTTGTAAGTACCAATCATAAATTCCCCTTTCCATCATTATCAATTTGTTGCTAAGTAATGTTTACAAAGGTTTACACTCTATTGAACGTTACCTTCAAAATCATTGGCTAATTTGGGCAATTTTTGGTTGATTGTTGGGAGATGCAACAAGAAATATCACTCAATGCACATTGTTAATCAATCAAATAGATCCAAATGGTCAGCAATTGCATGACCCTTTGTATTTTTTTCCCAACGGTTTCCAAGCAAGAATATAGTTCCATCTACAACATAGCATGTTTACCCCTAATTTTGTAGCAAATTCATAATTGAGATTTAATTAGTATTCACTTCCCTTTTCTGAAAATAATTTTGTTGTTTGATCAATTTTGTATGTAGGGGTTTTTTATTGAAAATCAAAAATATTACATGGCGTTTACATTAAGCAAAGTTCAATTTGGCAAGTATTATGTAGAAATCATGTCAAAGACAACTTGAAATGCATTTTTATGAATAGATTGACCTTTTGAATGATTTCATAAATTAGATTTTGGGTTTTTGATGTGCTTTAGGTTTGCAATAGAGTGGGTGGGTTTACTAAATTATGAGGTAATTGTTGTTCTTGCTTTTTGGTTTTATAAGTTCCTTGCTTTCTTTTTTTGGACAAATTTCATTGCTTTTTGAAAAACAACTTAGGGAATTTCAAAAGTTCTTGAAATTTTAATGCACTTGAGAATCAATGAATATGCCTAAGAGTGGAAGTTTGCATCTCTAAACAAGGCATCAACAAATATTAATGCAAGCTTTGATTATCAACACCATTGAAAGGGGCAAATAGTTGAAAAACCTCCCATTGCAAATGTGAGTTTTTAATAGATTTTTTGAGTTTAGGAAATATTGCATTAATGAGCTACAATATTGTCAGGAATGTGGATGTGCTTATCATTGGGTTTTCCATGTCAAACAAAAACAATATTACCAAAGCACAAGACCAAGGGGAAGGTCAAATTAAGTAGTCAACAAAACATGGCTCCTATATGAAATTGAGGTATCAATGCAGACACCATTTCAAGTTGGTCAATTATATTCTTCAATTGGACAAGAGTGATTTTTTACCATTAAAACCTCATATTTAGGTATTGATGTAAGAGCATCCACGATGGACCATTGGTAAAACGAACTGTTTTGACCCAACATTGTTTTGAACACTTTCTTTTTTGAATGTTGTCTATAGGTGTCAAATGTGGTATGTTATGAACTCATGCTACAAACTTTTGACACATTTATTCAGTGTTTCTAATTTCTCTATGTAACAAGAACTTGTTATTGTTTATAAGAGAATTGGGGACAAACAAACTTGTACAATTGGACAAAGGAATTTATAAGCCTTATTGTATCACACAACCTTTAATACCTTCTTTCTTGCCTAGCAAATCTTCATTGAAGGAGGAAGCGCAAATACATCATTGGAGCAAACATTAAATCAATGGGTTTGAGAAAGACAAAATCATGGTAGCATGATGAACAAGAGAATGCATGATATATCAAACAAGTTAGCCAATGCATTCTACAATCTTGTTTTTTGTCAAGTCCTCCAACCTCATTATGCTTATTGTATGAGGTAGAAGGGTTTTGAATCTTTTGCCCATGTAATTGAAATGTTTGTTAATTTAGAGACACTCCTGGTGCACATCCTTTGAAGAGGGAAACAATTCTCAAACATTTTTGTGCTTATGGGAGGCATCAATGCAATCAAGTGTGGGTTGAGGTACAAACAATTTAACTTAAGTTCCCCCTAATTTGGTTTTTGGACCAACTTTGCAAAAAAACATTAGTCTATGGTTACAAGGAAAAATGTGATGTCCATAATGTCATTCTTAAGCTACATACACTTGTTTGTCCAAAGCTAGAAAAAATGGAAGTTCACCCTTGGTAGTTATGTGGGCAATTGGTAGGGGGATCCTTATGATTCAAGTGATGAAGAGTGGTGCACCAGTTTGAATGTGCCTATAGCTACATGGAGAGCTAGAGAATCAAGTTTTCGTGTGGAAGTGGATGCAAATGTGGATATTGGTAACCTCATCCATGATGCTTTTGTTTTTGGGGACATGGTGCATGATGAACATAGAAGAGAGGTTGAAGAAATAGGAATAGATGAAGGACCAATGCCAAGGATACATGAAGGTCTAGAAACCCATGGGAATAAAAATAGGGATGATGTAAAAGGGACTTTAGGTGTTGGGTTAGATGGAGAGACCAAATTAGAAGAATTTGAAAAAGATATTGAAATCATGGGGGAGGCACCAAAAGAACCACCATTTGAACTAGATCATTCAATGTTTGATGAAGAATCATGAGTGCCGTTATATGAAGGAGCAACTCTCTTAGGCTTAACTACTGCTTTGTTTATTTTGAATTGTTGTCGCACTCATGGCACAAGCAATTTGTTCATCAATGAAATGTTACATTTGTTGAAGATGAGCATTCTCCCCCAACCCAATACTCTTCCTAAAAATGAGTACCAAGCATCATCCACTTAAAAAAAGCTTGGGCTAGCCTATGATGTTATCCATGCTTGCCCAAAAGGGCACATGTTGTATCGTGGGCAATATGAAATGAACAAAGTTATCAAAAATGTGGGGCATCACAATTCAAGGTGGTTGGGAAGTCACTTGTCCCCCAAAAGGTTTTAAGGCATTTCCCCCTTATCCCAAGGCTTAGAAGGATGTACAACACACCAATGCAAACATCATTAATGACTTGGCATGTGAGTAACAGAAGTGGTGATGGGTTGGTTTTGCAAGCTGCAAATTCAATGCAATGGCAATTCATTGATGAAAGTGGCCAGACTTTGCATAGGAGCCATGTAACATACGCTTGGGACTTGCAACAAATGGCATCAACCCATTTGTTGAAAAATGTTCCACTTGGAGCACTTGGCCTATGGTGCTTTTGAATTACAACCTCCCCCTATGGTTGACCACAAAAAAACACCTTGTGATGTTATCACTAATTATACTAGGTGAAAAGTCGGTGACAAGTGAGAATATGGACACCTTCCTAGAGCCCTTACTAGAGGAACTTCAATTATTATGGCACAATGGGGTGGAGGTTCGAAATGCTGCCAACTATAATTGAAATTTTCACTTCATGCTGAAAGCCATTTTAATGTGGTGCATTCATGATTTTCCCGCTTATGGCATCATGGCAGGTTGTGTCACAAAAGGCTACCATGCATGCCCAGCTACCTTGTATCATTGATCTAGTGCTTTATCAGAACATGTATATTACAATCAACATCATCAATGGGTGCCTATGGACCATCCATTTAGAGAAAATGTTGTTGCACTTGACAATGTTCATGAGATGCAATTGGCACCACCAAAGATAAAGGTGGATGACATTATTCAATGGGGAGCTATGAGGCAACAATTTCTACATGAGGGCGGGCATCCTCGTTCCAATGACCCAACTAAGAGATATGGAATCAAACGAGTGCCTAAATTTTTTGAATTGGAGTATTGGAAGGTACATAGGAAGGAAACCCAAATTGTATTGGAATAGGATGGTTGGATCAAAAGTATGGCAAGCTAGTGACAACCTTAATTATGATGACCCAACTACGTAAGAACTCTTAATTGAAAAGTCTACTAGATTTGGTTTTAGTGTTATGTGATGTTTGCCCACTTTGTCAAATGAAAAATAACATGATACAGCCCAAGGAATGAAAGCCTAAAATCTTATAAATGCACTTGGGTAAATAACATCCAAGGATATAACTTGAATTGGAAAACATGTGTTTGGTGCACAATTGGCATGATTCATTACTTACATTGAAATTGTGCAAAATTATAAACCCAAAAGTTGAGGTCTTTAAATGCACATGATGGAACAAGTGATGATGAAGATGAGGTATTCTTTACCTAATGCAAAACCAATTGGAGACCTTTACAATAATATATTGTAAAGGGGAATTGACAGGGTGGATTAATGTGTGTTGGCTCCAGGAACTCCCAACTAGGTACACCTTAGATGTCATGCACATTGAGGGCAACATATGTGACAATTTTTTCAAACACCTTTTTGGTGAAAATGACACCTTGAACACTAGACGAAATATGGAAGAGGTTGGCATCGAACATGGCTGTGGCTACAAAGAAAGGGGTCAAACTTTGTGAAGCCCATAGCCCCATTTGTGTTTAACCCGCATGAAATATATGAAATCCTAGAGGTTGTTGCATCCATCAGGGCCCCAACTGGGTATGTTGCAACATTTAAAACACATGTTGCAAAGCGAAAACTATCTGCCATGAAGAATCATGACCACCACATCATGATACAACAAATTTGCCTACTTGTGTGAGAAATATGTTATTGCTGAGCATGCATCAAGCAATTATAAGGTTGAGCAAATGTTTCCAAAAAATATGCATGAAAGTTGTTGATCCACGTGACATACTTTTTCTCAAGGTATATGTTGTAGAAACATTATCTATGTTTGAAATATATTTCCCTCCACCTAGTAGATGATTTGGAAATATGCGGCCCAGTTGGGGCCCGATGGTGTTACCCCATTGAAAGATATTTGGCCATGTGAAAGCATTATGTGGGCAATAGAGTTAAACCTGAAGGTTGCAAGCCATGGGCTATATGTATGATGAAGCCCTTGGATTTTGCACCAAATACCTCTCATTATTTGAACACACAAGAAGGAGGATGTGGAACCTAGATGAAAAACTAACAAATGTAGGTGAAGTTATTGAAGGGAAGCCAAAACCAAGAATATTGAACAACATGGAATTACATATGGTCCATGAATATGTGCTCATGAATTCTGTGGCAACCTAAGACCTAATTTGGTGAGCCTCAACACCCATATGTTGTCAAAGTTGTAAATTCAAGTGCTTTGAGGGATATGTAAATGTGGACATTAGGGCAGTAGTGGAACATGGGTGCAAAACACTGCCACTCCAAGGTAGACCAAGTTATGAACTACTTATTTTTAACTATTTCCAAGCTACAAGGTAGGCATGTTAAAGGAAGTTAATGTGAACTAACCCACCTTAAAAACAAGGGTTTTCATGAATTGGATGATTACATGGCAATGTTTGTTGGGTTTTCAACCTAGCGTAATGCCATGGTGCATTGAAATTAAGAACCAAGCTAAATATTTATGCTAGGTTTGTTTTGGTAGAGTCTATATATTCCATCAGTATTTTAATGTTACAATGAACCCTAATACCTTAATAGCTTTGGCACTAATTATTTTATTTTTGGAAATGTTGAATTATTTTCAAATGAATATTTGAAATATTTATCTTTTGTGAAGGAAAATTTCAAAATTTCAAAATATTTAGGGATACATAAATTATTGAAATGGAATTTCGAAAATAATTAACTATTTGGTAGATATCTATTAAAGATGCCAAGGTAATATTATATTTTGTTAATACAGTCTATTGCATTCACATTTTATTTATTGTTACAAAACAATATGTATATATATTTACACATGCATAGCTTCATAATATAATGATCATTTCATTTAAAGGTACATTCTAAAATAACCATCAAAATGGGGCCAAGAAAAGCTAGGAAGTTAGGATTGCAACATAGAAGGTGGCTAGATTTTATTTTTGGTGGGTCCATTTTTGAATGACTGGTCATTTCAAATGACAACTAAAGATTTTGGTTATGCATTAATTTGTCACTATCTTTTGATCCCATGGAACATGAAACATGCTGAATTCATTTAGAAGAAGCCATAAAACAATATTGTAATCAAAGGAGAAATGGTAAAAGAGGTAGAACAACCCACACATTTCCACCACATTTGGCCATGGAGGTTCCCCCATTTGCTTAATGGCTGCAAGAGTATGTTTGAGGGGCGTAATGAGGCCATTGATATGGTAATGGAATTCATAACCATATGTTTTCCTGTCAACGGTGTCTCAACTAAAATAATTTAATTTCTTAAGTCCTATTTCAGATGATTTATCTTGCAACATTTCCAAATCCAAGAGTTTTTTTGGGATTCAAACAACTATGATCAATATGAAAATGTTAAAAAAAGTGAACAACTAAAAAAAATGTAACAATTTTTACGGCTATAAACCAGATATGGAGTATAAATCTTTGATTCGCATTTATATATGGAATTACACAATGATGGTTAAATATATAAATGAAATTTTTTTTTCAAAATCTTTAACCTTACACCTAGCAACTAAAAACCTCTAACAACATTGCATTTTCAGACTTTTGATATGTAGGTTTGTTTTTTTTCCAATTAAACTTTTGTTTATTGAAATGCAATGAATAATTGTAAGCCAATTTGCATTTGCATTTGCATGTTGGGAGGGTAGGTGTTTTTTATACTTGACACAATGAATCCAGAATGGAAAATCATCATCCAAAAAAAACCTCGAGCTTGTAAAATGATACATGAAGTTGAAAAGCCTCTTCTAAGGTTGCATGCTTTGGAAGAAGAATTGGTTGCACAACAATCCACAAGTGACCAAGTGTTCCTTGTAAATGGCCAAGTTGAAGGTGATGAGGTTGGTGTAATAGTAGTGGAACAAGTAGTTGCCCAAGCAACCCAAGCTTAATCAACTTACAATTTTAATGATGACCTGGAAGAAACAACAAATATGCTCACTGACCTTTAAGCCTAGGTACTTATGCAAGTGCCCTTAATGTATCCAAATATTTTTTTGTTAGTCATAAATGATGGGATGTGATAACAAGAGATGTTGGTAATTAATAGTAATCGATTCAAAGTTTGGTGGGATCCTTGTGAAAGAATAATTGGCCCAATATGACACATTTTGCAAAAGATGTTGGGATTTGATTAAAAGAGAATTTGGATGTCCATCACATAGCTATTGAATGAATGTGATTATCTGCAAGTTATACGTCATGTGGACTTACAAAATTGCTTCCAAATCATATTTGCCATGGATTTTATTGCTTTTTGGCCTTTTGTCATCTTTTGTATAGTTCTTCCCCATTATTGTCATGAAAAAAACCTATTACATTGGATTATGTTTGATATTGACACATACCAACAATCCCAATTGATCAATGTTAAAATCTAATCAAATAATAGTGGGTTTTAGGATTGTCTCAAGAATTGGTAAGTTCGAAGAAGGATATGTACTTATGAAAATGTCTTTTAGCACACGAACTAATATTAAAAGGACCAATTTTTGCTCAAGAATGCTAAAGCATTACTATTAAATTTTGTTGGATGATTTGTTAGATGATGTGCAATAAAACTTTATTTTTGTGGGAATTAGCTAATGTGATGGTTATTTTCTTTATGTTGGTATTAGCAAAAAGTTATGGGCATTTTTAATCTCAAACCAAGGATCAACAACTCATGTTTCTATCCACTTTTACTTTCAAAATGTTCCCAAGTCCCAAGTTGTTTTGGTTGTTTTATAAATTTAATATTTGTTTTCATGTTTAAACATGAGACTAAAGATCCAATGTCTTGTTTTTTGTCCTGCCTATTCTTAATGGTGAAGCTAAGCAATTTGGTTCTATATTTGTCTCCCCTTCCCACAAAGGCTATCATTTCATTAGCAAGAAAAGATGCACCTAGTATATCATCAAACAATCCATGATAGGTTCTAGTGGGTCACAAGTGTGTGGTGAACATTTTTGCTTTCTTTTTGGAGTCTAGCATTCATCCATTGTTATTGACAAAGGTCCTATCATTTTTTTCCTTCCCTTTCTTTCGTTTGTTCCTTTCTTAGTTTTCCTATTACTCTCATATTTGACTAGAATTTCATATCTAATTTTTTTTGCAATTGAGTTCAATGGACATTAATCCAATAACTAAATATGGTGGTCATTGGAAATAATCATGTCTTTTGCCCCATTGTGGTTGACTTTGTTATCCTTCTCTTTCTATACTAGGACAACAATTTTGATATAAAAAATATGGAGACTCTTTAATTCATTATAGAGTTTCTTTGAAGTGTTTGAGGATGTGGTAGTGGAACAATGCAAGTGTTGCAATTGAAGTCTTTTAGAGGAAAATTTTGAAGGGAATAGAAGCCTAGTTGCAACCTTCATAAATGTGCTTATTGGATCCAAGTGAATGAACACTTGTATGTAAGATGGTCATTTACAGGGTCATGGGTCGTGGTCTGAATAGACTTCTAGGTTCGTCAAAAGGTTAGCGCCACTAGTTTGAATGTGAGGGTCTGCACATATGAAGGTGTGTAATGTGCATTATTCCAATGTTGTGTTAGAAGAGATTTTAAGGTCAGAATATTTTGTTGAAGCTGATTTCCCAATATATATGTTTAATAAGTTTGGAATGTTTAAAAAACACATGGAAAAATGAATATAGTCCAAAATGAATTGAGTTCAATGAATAAGGCATGTGAGTAAGAACACCCATAAATGGATCCATTACATGGTTGTCCAATTCAACTATGAATGGTTTGGATGCACCATTAAGTGAAATGGGTTCGTTACATATTAACATAATTCAATCACAGTGGATTCCATGCACTAGAAAGTGAAATGGGTGCACTAAATGTTGATCTAATTCACCTATGGTGCATTGGGATTTAGGCATGGGTGAACTTGTTTCACTTTCAAGGCCCCAACAGTGATTTCAACTGGTGAACTACACTTCATTTTTGTATTAGTGATTTTTCACCGTACAATAGAACCTCTATAAACTGATCCCCCCAAATTTTATAACCTCTCAAATTTTATCATTCTGGCACGGTCCATCAATGGGACCAGGCAAAAATTTTATATTCTTATAACTTATCACTTTTCCTCTTTCCCGACAATTTTATAATTCGTTTATTTCTCGATTAGTTATGGTGGAAATAGCTAGTGATAGGCCTCTGTTTAAGACTATTCTGGTGGAGATGGCGTACTCTGTCATTCATCTTCACAATCGAGTCAACAAAAGCAGGATAACTGTCCTTTTGTTGTGTCCAGAAGAGCTGGAGCTTGGAAAGCATCTCCGATGCTTCCCCCAATGTGACCACCGGAAGCTCCTGGTTGTCGTCGTCATCGTCATTGTCCGCAGGCAGCGGCAATGGTTGGAATTGCTCGATGATAGCCTCTGTAATGTCATCGTCGGTGGGCACACTGGCAACTGTCTCCTTGTCAGGATAGTTGAGAAGGTTGCGGATTTCCATGGGGTTGCGATAGTGGAACTGACGAATCTGCTCTTCCAGTTTAGCGACCAGTTCAGCGGGGGTTCGATTTCCTGGGTGGCGGTTGCATCTGAGCGGAGTTGATAGTGCTGGAAATAGTTCTTAATGGTCGTTGACTAAACATCTTGCTTCCAGGCTACGATGGCGTTTTGGATGCCGTCAAGGAGGTTGATCTTCTCCGAGTCTGCGACACTGTTTTCAATCCTTGACAGTAGTTGGTTGTTGAATCGACGATGGTAATAGGCCTTGAATGTGTGAATGATTCCAGTGTCGCACGGCTGAATTTTCGAGGTGGTGTTTGGCGGCAGGTAGAACAACGTTGTGTTCCTCAGCTGAATGCTGAACTTCTTCAGATCGGTGTCTTTGATGTGCGCACTGTAATTGTCGAGGAGCAATATCACCTTCCGTCCATTCATGCGCCGATCAAAAGCCGTTAGCCACAGTTTGAAGACGTTCTATGTCATCCACGCATTTTTGTTGGCGTGGTACTTGTAGTCGAGGTTGTCGATGTTGATGTTTTTGAAGCAGCGGGGGCGAAACGATTTGCCGATGATCCAGAGTGGCAGTTTGTCAGACCCGTCAGCGTTGCAGCATACAGTGACGGTGATGCGCTCCTTGTCTGCTTGCGACCTTTGAGCTGTCTGGTGGCAAGCGAGTTGTCGGCTTGCATACGGTAGAAAAGCCCAGTTTCGTCCATGTTGTATATGTCAGCAAGTGCATACTGGTCTAGGATTATGCGGATGTGTGGCAGGGACTCTTCGATGATCTCCGTGTCCGCAACACCACTCTCGCCAAATCGACGGTGCGACTGTATCTGATGTCGTTGCTTGAATTTGGCCAGCCATCCGTTCGAGAATTTGAATTTTGGCGCGTCAGGATGCAGCCTCTCCAAGAATTGGGCAGCCTTCTGGCGAATCATCTCCCCGCTGATGTTGATATTACCTTGGTATGCCTCCACCCGCTGTGCCAAGGCTTCATCCACATCCTGATACATGACCGATCGCCGGGTTTTGGTGTTCCCATTTACAGTTTCCTCCCATGCTAGCAGCTCCGCCAAACGTTGTAGAGTGTTGCTAATTGTCACCTGCGTCATCGTTACCTGATGAATCTCCTCCAACCATTTCACCAGGGCCCTCTGACTAAGGGCTGGGTTGTCCCTCTTATATCGACAGAGGGCAATGCACAGGGACTTCGTTAGATGGCTGCGAGTTGGTTTGGGGGACTTCGCCATTGTTGGTTGCTGGTGAAGAAAAAAAACGGGTCCTGCCCTGCTTTTATGCACAAGCAGTGTAACGAAGTCGATCTACAAGTCGATCTTTGTATTCGCTCGGTAACTGAGCTACATATCTGGGGATACAGTTCAAAGCAGAAACTGGTCGTTCGTCGATTTTCCAAAATGTTCCCTGATGTTTCGTCCCTACCGATTTGTGGATCTGACCGGATTAATCAAGTACTGTATCGACAAGAAGGCTCCAAAACGTTCCGTGACTTTCCAAGGGGTCTTCGCGACCTTCTACAGAGTGTAGCTCAGATCTATACCGTGTATATCTAATTTAGGGCAAAGTGTGAAGTGCGCTGGAGGGATAATACTCCAATTACAAGCAGGTTCAGAAAAAAAAGTGCTGGACTTCAGATGTTTTTCACCCTTTTTCTCTGCCAAAGACGGGTTGCCTTGATGATCAAAAATGCAAAGAAAATGGGAAAAAAGAGCAGCCTGCAACTTTTGAACCCTGCGCATCACAATTCCAAACTCTCTCATAACTTATAACCTCTCAAACTTTATCACTGGCTACCGGTCCCTAGGTGATAAAATTATAGAGGTTCTACTGTAATAGCTATATGACAAGTAGGCTTATGTATGGGATAAGCATGTCCTTGAGTTCTTAGTTGAAATCTCTTCGGGGTAGTTATTCCATCTATTCTAGCTTCACTTACAATCAAATTGATTTTATTCAAATTTTAATTGCAACTTGCATTTGCTGCTACGGAAGAAAGCAATCGTAATATGGGATGGCATGTTTGGTAAGGCATAAATTCCAATAGCATAAGTGCTTGTTCATACGAACGACCATGAATTTGATTAATTACTCTTCATGTTTTATGAGTAGACATACGTATATATTTAGTTGAGGCTTGGATTTCCTCCAAATTTGAGCCATTAGTTCTCATTTTGGGTGTTACCTCATAATCAACAACGAAATTTCTTATCAGTTTTTGCATGTCCTCGAAAAGTTCGAATAGCTGCGAATTCTCCCAATTTGTGTCCTACCATATGATTTGTTCTATAAATAAATAAATGTTCTTGCCTGTTATGAACAACAATAGTATGACCAATCATTGTGGGTACAATGGTAAATGCATGAGACCAAGTTACTATTACTTTTTTTTCTCCTCCTACATTAAGATCTTTAATTCTTTTTAGTAAATGGTTAGCCACAAAAGGGCCTTTTTTTTAGTGAATGTGTCATTGCCAACTACCTTCTGTGTTTTTATTTATCTCCTTTCTCTTTTTGTACAAGTTTTTTTCTTAGCTTTTTCTACAACAATGTAAAATAATTACTATATTTATTACTTTTACGAGTCCTCTTTCCAAGTGCAATCCGACCCCAAGGAGTTAATGGTTTTTCCCTACCCATTGGGGCTCAAGCTTCACCACCCCCATGAGGATGATCTACAGGGTGCATGACAATGCCTCTTACTCTAGGGCGTTTACCTAACCAACGTTTGGATTTGGCTTTACCTATAGTTTGATTATTAGCATCAATGTGACCCACTTGGCTAATTATAGTTAAACAATCTTGAGATATCATACAAACATCTCCAAAAGGTAATCTTAATGTGGCTAGTCGACCGCCCTTCACAATAAGTTTGGTTACAAAGCCACCTCTACCAAGTGTTATTTCTACATTGTGTATAGTTGTGCTTAAAGGCATATTGGTTGAAATAGACTATCACAAAGTCAAATGAATTGATTGTAGTCTCTTCCCAAACTATACAAGCTTTTTTCGAAGCATACAACTTTCTAGGTGTATATAGCGTAATCCTTTTGTACTAATTACATCCTAGGTTTTCTCCATCATCTGGCTTACTTCTATTTGTGTAGCTTCATAATGAATGACTTTACCAATTTACTTCAACTTTTTTTTATGTTTCATAGTATATGTTTCATAATAACTTAAGAGGCAGATTCCATTCTCTTTCTAGAATGAAAGAAAATTCATTATCTAGCTTTGAAATTGCCCTTGACGATCAATTCGAATGTAATTAGCTCGTCCATATATATATTAAGGAACAACAAGGGTTGTTCATATCTATATTTCTTTCCCTATGCTTAAGACAAACAAAAGTTTTCTCCATATTATTCTATATCCCCAAGGTTTATGACATAAATACTTCATAGTACGATGCAATAAACTCAATCACATGCTATTGTTCCTCTTCAGTTTCCTTCTGAGGCTTATACCAATAAAAACAGATTTATTATTGGATTAGTGATGGATTTACAGGTTCTGTTACTATCATAATCTGTTTTCCGATTACGTAAATGAATAATTCAAACTACACTTAGGTAGGGCATTTCCCACTAATATGGGAACGTCTATACTAGAAATAATAGTACCTCCAATTTTGATTCCTCGGGGATGTAAAATATATCGCTTTTCACCATCCTCATAATGTGTGAGACATATATTTGCATTATGATTAGGATCATACTCTATGGTTGTAAATTTACCAGAGATATTTTTTTATTTCATCAAAAATCAGTTTGTCGATATAGATGTTTGTGACCTCCCCCTCTATGTCGGCTAGTAATAACCCCTCTATTATTACGACCCTTTTTATTATGTTGTCCATAGGTTAATTTCTTCTGAAGATTGGATTTCACTATTTCTTCAAATCTTGATACAGAACCATTTGCGTGTACCTGGGGTATAGGCTTTATACAAACGGATGGTCATAATAAGATGTTGTACTAGGATGAGAAAATTTTGATCTGTTCAAAAATAGCGAGACAAAATAACCGGACCTAAATGTAATAATCATTTGTTTATAACGCACCGAATGTCCTATTATTGGACCTATTCGTCGTTTTTTTTTCGGAGGTCAATGACTATTCATTTTTATTATTTTAACACCGAAGAAACTTTCAATCCACTTTTTAATCTTTGTTTTGGTAGATTTTTTATCAACATCAAAAGTATATTGATTTTTCTCTAACAAACAAATCAATTTTTTTCATAAGTACCGGATATTTTATTTCATCCATAATTACTTTGATTCCTTCCCTTTACTATATCTTATATTCTGCATCGTACAATTCGACACATTTTCTTCCAATAAATATTTTTATTTTCAAATTCATATTTTTTTAAATCTTTTTTTATCGTCACCCAATCAAACTAATTATGGCAGTTACTATTATTATTAATTTGCCTAAAATTCCACTGGATCTGATTAATGAATTATGGGTAAGTGCCACCCAATACCCAGAATTTGATTCATTCTTTCCCATGCATCCGACATCCAAAAGGTTATGCGGTCAATGCCTCAAAGAAAGTGAAGAAAAAAAAGGAATGGAAATGAATAATTGGGTGTTGAGGCAACTCGTAGGCAAAAGAAAAAGTGCACATGTGTCACTTCACGTGCTTGCTCAAGCTTAAATGTACACCTGGCCAATTTCACCCCTTCAAGTTAATGCTTAGTTCCAATGAAAAAGTGGCTATGGGGGATGGGGGATTACCACACCTACTCATGTTTGGAACTACCTTAGTACCTTAACAAATTCAATGATAACTAAATTATTTTGCAAATTGTCAAAATTTTAAGAAATTTTTATTGCCCAAATTGCTGAAATTGTGAAATTTCAAATTAAAAAACTGAAGTACAATTGCATACGAGAATCAAGAAATGTAATGCATGAATGTGTGTCTATCAAAATGGATGAAAAATGATTGACATCCTCATTCATGCTGAAAATATTAAATATTTTTTAAATGCAAGTCAAAAATCTCAAAGATTCGTATACTATTTGCCAATTTTAATTTTAATAAGTAAATAAATAAATAAATCAACACTAGGGTGCCAAATTTGTTAAGTACTACCATAATTTATTCTTAAGATTTCCAGTCAAAAAATAATGGTAACTATCAATACTCTCTTGAAATTGCAAAGAACTGAACCCAAAACCAATTTAATGTACGCAATAATTCAAAACACTAGGATACCAAGATAGTTTTAGAACTTATATGTGGACTTAGCATATTTAATAACTATTGTTAAAATTCTAAAATATTCAAATTGGGCCTATACTACCTTTTTTTTTCCAAAAATTAATTGTGTCAGCAAGATTTGCTGATCATGAGCCATAGGCAAAACATAAGGGCAATACAAAGAGAAAAAGATCAAAAATAGTCTAAAAAGGGGTTTGGGTGAGCATGGCCCATTCTCTTTTGGGCAGGGTGGAGGTGGAGAGCTACAGAGAGGCAGGGCATGCCTTTGTGGGGGTGTGGCCAAGCACAAAGTTCTTTCTTCATGTGCATGTGTCAAGAAGAGGCTTACCAAGCTCACCTACAAGGTTTACCTGACACAATGATCACAAGCACATCCATCCTCTTACATAAAAGATTTTGCTTCACCCTTTTGCAAAAAATAAGTACACATTTTTTTTTTGTCAAAAAGGAGGATTACAATTTTGAAAAAAAATAAAAATGTTAAACTATGCACAAGAAACATAAGTATTTAATTAATGATCTTAAAATAATCTTAGATGAGATCTACCTATCATTTGTCTTATAAAGCACTCAAAGAAAATTTGTAGTGTTTTTGGAGGGCACCTTATATCCATCAATTTCCCTTCTAGAAAAGGGTAGCGATATTATGCTTACTCCTCAATAATGAGAGGAATATTCTTTCTCACTATCAAGGAGTGGGGGGCATAATATTCCTCCCACTATTGAGGAGTAGGCATAATATCTCTCCCACTCCTTCGCCTCATGATCTACGCGGGCTTGGTTCATGATAACTTTTGGCTTGTGCTTTACTGTAGGTAAAGCCCATGGGTGGGGGACATTCTCAAAATGTGGGGCTGTACTTGGCTATCATCTTGTTCTAGGCCCCTTACTTTTGAAAATGCCCCCATCTTAGGGCTTTATGCTACATGTAATTTCTTGCCATACATGGCATAGAGGTCCTGCGATAGATGGAGCCTCACATAGGGTGCATTTCATTTCACCTCCACTCTATACGGAGTGAAGAAGGCAAAGGGCTTGGTTCAAGAGGTAATAATAGTGTAAGGTAACACCCCAAGGTGAGAACTTATTGGATGAAAAGTATGAGTTGAACCTCATCATAAGCCTAAGTGGATCACAAGGCCATATGAGGAGGCGGAATTTAACCTCTACTATTTGAGAGTGAGAGTGGGCTTACTTTTATTTGAGGTTCCTAAGTAGGCAAAAGGTCCTTCCTAAGGTCCCTCTCACTGTTAAGTAGTATAGGCATAAGATCCCTCTCTTTTCTAGGAGGGATTTTCACAAATATAAGTTGACCTCCAAATACACTAGGAGATTTCTCAAAATGCCCTTAGGTAAGGGAGGTTTAGGTTTTGGGTTACAAGTTGAATTATGGTGGGTGGTAAGGCCAATGGTAGTTGGTAATTTAGCATAGTGGTTTTGATCCAATATATGACCCGGATAACCAATGTGGTTAGCTATGGGACAGGAATAGCTGTATAAATTAGTAACAAAGTGATAGGCTAATTGCAAAGAAAAAATCAATTGCATTATTGCCACAGTTTGTACATGAATAATGCATTGATTTGCCACTGTATGGCATATGTGTTTTGAGTAGATGGATAGGCTACAATATTGTTGCAAGATGTAAAGAAAGAGGGGTTTCATCTAAGGGTTATTCTTCCAAAAGGATGGCCTCTATGGGCCCCTTGTTCCTAGTGCTCAAGATGGGCTAAAAGTGTAGAATTGTAACTACACACCATTGCCCAATCCAACCCAAGTACCAAGGAATAGTCTTCTAGTGGTAGCATAGGAATTTGACTACACTTAATTTAGATTTCAAGACCAAAGTTATAAAACTGTTGAAAATAAGGTCAGATAATTTAATTGAAGAGGGGAAAAAAAAACATAAAGAAATGTACATTATGAGAAATTATTACTACTTCCTTCATAAGTATAAACAGGACCATGTTTTTCAACCTGACTATATTCATTATCAAAAGGATGAAAGATAATGAACTTCATGCGACTTCTAATCTTGGTTGTAAGGGGTTGCATGTTGCATCCTCATTTCCACATCTCCATTGACCTTGGTTTCCTAAACTTACCTATCCACTCTAAAAAGATCAATTGTGGAAACAAGTTTATATGAATGTGACTTCTTTATTATGTTTAATCAAGGCTAAAGACAAAAATATAAACCAAGAGGAAACAATTCCCAACAAAGAAAAATCAAGCATGAAATATTAGTGAACCCTGATGGATGATGTTTTGAAAAAACTTTCCGTCATTGAATTCATGTTGCTTTGTACTTGATGAAATCAATGGCCAACACTTCATGAAGGCACGGCTAACACATCTTAAGCATTAGAAGCCATGACAAGGACAAACTATATATAAATAAGGAGTTCTAACACCAAGCATATATTCTACAATTCACCATTTAAAAATTCTATGAAGTTGCAATTTGCTTTCCCATCAACTTTGAGAATTAAAAGCAATTAAGAAACATAAAAACAATTATGTTGAGTTGAATGTTGTAATGTGCTTTCAAGGATATAGAGCAAAATTGGTCACACCCATCTTCCACAAGTAGACCTAGCCAATGTGTTTGCACTAGTTGCAATAGGTTTTATGTGTGCTATTTGTGTGTTTATACGTATTTGGAATCTTTCACATTGAGAAACATAGCTGAGGAGAAGGTAAATAAGAGAAATGAGAATAACTTGAGTTTAATAAAGTGACCTTGGGATTCAAGGTCAAATGAAGTGAAGAATTCAAGATCACAAAAAGGTCCAAGACACACAAGAAGGCAATCCTATCCTTTTTTGACCTCATGCAATGCAACTGTTGTCCAACTTCTCCAACTTGACTACAATTTCCCCTATGACAATCCCTACAACTGAAATTGATACTAGGCACTATTTCCTAATCAATAAGGCCAGGGTTAACCAGCACGTATCTTCCCCTTCTTGAGTAAGCTCTCTTCAAGCTAATAATTTACTGAGGAGATGTTAAATTAAACTTGGACTCCAAGACCCTTGTTGGCACAGAACCCTAAACCCTAAACCTACACCAAAATTCCATTTACTAGCCATTATCCATACATGGAAGGAAAAGTGATATCTGATTTTGATGCACAGGTATAATGCCTAAATTTCATTTTTTCTATCCTCCGTATAAGCCCACTTATATTCCCCATAATTTTGTGTCACAAAAAGCATTCAATATTGTGTAATAAAACCTTTGTTTGTGACCTACCTATGTGTGAAGTTCAACTACTAAGTTCCACATATCACTCCTCACATACATATACACATACATACAGGCCATGGGAAGTCCCAGCAGAGTTTATTATAAAGGATGGAAATCCACAACAGATGACAAATTAATGTGTGGCAAAGGTTGTGACCTCTCAGTATTGGACAAGAGAGCCAAAAGAGACAATCATAAGGGCTATATTTCCCAATCATGTAGAAAAAACCCGAATTCCAAACCAACCGATGAAACCCAAAAGAAACACTAATAGAAATCACCCAAAATAACCCCCTATACATAAAATACTAAATGTATAGAAGATATCCTAGGAAGAGGCTAACAAAACCCCTAGTAGGGTTTTGGGGTCTTAAGGGTTTAGGGTCTAGGGTGGTTTTAGGGTCAGCTTTTGTTACATACTTAAATTTCAGAGTCTTTCCATGAAGAAAGAGGGGGGCTTGAACTATAAGCAAATGTGCTTGATATATAAGCTGCATGATACCTTTCGCCTGCAACTTCATCAATAGGGACAGCAGCTTCAATCTCTGCAATCTCCTCCTCACTGAGATGAACACTGAAAACCCCGATGTTTGAATCCAAATTAGCCTTCTTAGTTGTCCCAGGAATGGGAACCACATCCGGACCTTTGTGTATAACCCATGCAAGTGCCAGCTGATTCAGTGAGCAATTTTTCTTGTCTGCAAGTGCCTTCACTCGCTCCAGCAACACCTTGTTTTTCTCCAAATTCTCAGGTGACATTCTTGGAAACATCAGCTGCCAAAACA
>Ga0116227_10007738_pt1 | contig 20751 bp, 17 predicted proteins | sample S1TSphgellanicum_FD_89693 | JGI IMG/M metagenome (GOLD analysis project Ga0116227, IMG submission 89693) | Host-associated microbial communities from peat moss isolated from Minnesota, USA - S1T2_Fb - Sphagnum magellanicum MG | ecosystem: Host-associated > Plants > Peat moss > Unclassified...
CTGGCCGCGGGCGAACGGTTGCTGGTGCACGCCGGCCATGTCGGCATCCAGGAACCGAGCGTGCAATTCTCGATCCAGATGATCCGCGGCTTTCGTAACATACTGTTCGGCGGCGAAGGGCTGTTCCTCGCCACACTGACCGGCCCCGGCCATGTCTGGCTGCAGAGCATGCCCATCATGAATCTCGCCGAGGAGATCGGCCGCTACCTGCCCGGGGTGGGCTCCGAGGGCGGCGGCACCTTGGGCAAGGTGGCGGGAGCGGCGGCGCTCGGCGGCATTCTCGGCAACCTGCTCGGCGAATGAGCGGTGACAATGAAACATTCGATGATCATCCTCGTTGTTGCCATCCTGAACGCGGGGCCGGCCTTCGCCGATGACGCTGCAATGTCCGTCACCGCGACCGAACAGCAGGCGCAAGCGAGACAGTTCGGCATGTTTTTTGGCGGGACGGCGTCGCAGTACGATCTTTGTGCCAAGCGGGGATTTCTCGCGGCCGCCAAGCCGAGCGCGGAGGAGATCGCCAAGTCGCTGCTCGATAAGATGAGCATTTCCAGCGGCGGATCGGATCAATCCACCTATATCCAACAAGGCTGGGACATGATGAAGAAGGAAATCGCCGAACACGAGTCGTTTTACACGCAGGAACGCTGCGCCGCCGTCGGCAAGGAGTGGGCGAAATTGATGGCGACGGTCAAGCGCTGACCGATATCACTTGCGCTTGGGCGGGCGCCTCGCCAATTCTCGCGCATGCAGGGTCTCCAGGCGCACGAAAATCAGACGCAACTGGGTCCGTAAGAGTTCGAGTTCATCCTTCGAAAAGCCCTCGACCATGGTCTGGTACACGCTGGCGCTCAAGCCGTTGCATTGACGGGCGACGCGCTCGCCGCGTGCGGTGAGTTCGACGTTCACGGACCGGCTGTCGGCAACCCCGGGGGAACGCCGCACGAGCTTGCGCTTCTCCAATTCGCGCAATTGATGTGAAATGGTCGATTGGGGCAGCGCCATGCCGGTCACCAGATCACCCACCCGTGCGCGGCCGTTTTCGAGCAGCATCACGAGCATGCGGGAATTTTGCAGCGCCACGTCGTAGCGCCGAAAGTAAGGATTGCAGATCAGCTCCAACTTGGCGCCGATACGGTGCATGAGGAAGGAGATGCGGTCATTGAGCGGCGGCAGGGCTTGCTTCTTCATCGGGTGGCTTGCAGAGCCTGCCAGATCTTGTGCGGAGTTGCCGGCATCGATATATCGAGGACGCCGGCCGGGCGCAGCGCGTCGAGCACCGCGTTGATCACCGCCGGCGGCGCTGCGATGGCGCCGGCCTCGCCGCATCCCTTGACTCCCAAAGGATTGTGCGGCGACGGAGTGACGATGTAGTCGACGATGAACGGCGGCATGTCATCGGCCCGCGGCATGCAATAGTCCATGAATGTGCCCGACAGCAGTTGCGCTGAATCGGGGTCATAGACGCAATTCTCCAGCAATGCCTGCCCGATGCCTTGCGCGGTACCGCCATGCACCTGACCTTCGACGATCATCGGATTGATGACATTACCGAAGTCATCGACCACGGTGTAGCGCAGAATCTCGGTCGCGCCGGTCTCCGGATCGATCTCCAATTCGCACAAGTGCAGACCCGCGGGATAGGTGAAATTGACCGGATCGAAAAACGCCGTTTCGTCGAGGCCGAGTTCGATCTCGGCGCTCGAGAATTTGACCGGGACGTGCGCCATGTAGGCGATCTCCGCAAACGACAGGCCCTTGTCGGTTCCGACCACGAAAAATCTCCCGTTCTCGAAGCGGATATCGGCCACCGACGCCTCGAGTATGTGTGCGGTCAGGCGCTTGGCCTTGTCGATGACTTTGTCGATCGCGCGAATGATGGCGCCGCCGCCGACGGCGAGCGAGCGCGAGCCGACCGTACCGTTGCCGAACGCGCTGCGCGCCGTGTCGCCGTGAACGATCTCGACGCTCTCCACCGGTATGCCGAGCTTGTCGCTGACGACTTGCGCGAAGGTGGTTTCATGGCCCTGGCCATGGGAATGGGTGCCGGTGACCACCACGACCGAGCCGGTGGGATTCACGCGCACGGTGGCCGATTCATATAGACCGGCTCCGCCGCCGGCGGCCATGATGATCTTCGAGGGGCCGGCACCGCAGGCCTCGATGTAGCTCGACATGCCGATTCCGCGCAGCTTACCGGCCTGTTTCGATTCGGCGCGCCGCGCCTCGAAGCCCGCGTAATCGCCGAGTTGCAATGCCTTGTCCAGCGCCGCGGCGAAATTTCCCGAATCGTATTCGGAGCCGAATGCATTGAGGTAGGGAAAGGCCTGCGGCGGCACGAAATTCCGTCGGCGGATCGCGGCGGGATCGTGGCCGAGATCCCGCGCCGCCTGCTCGACGATGCGTTCGATCACGAAGGCGGCTTCGGGCCGGCCCGCGCCGCGATAGGCGTCCAGCGGCAAGGTATTCGTGAACACCCCACGCACTTCACAGTAGGCGGCCGGGATCGCGTAGGTACCGACCAGCAGAGGCGCCGAGTAAAATGTCGGGATTGCCGGACCGAAGGTCGAATAATAGGCGCCGAGATTGGCGTTCGTGGTCACACGCAGCGCGAGGAAGGTGCCGTCGGCGGCGAGCGCCAGCTCGGCGTGGGTCATGTGGTCGCGGCCATGCCGGTCGCTCAAGAACGCCTCGCTGCGGTCGGCGGTCCACTTGACCGGTTTGCCCAGGCGCCGCGCGGCCCACAGACAGATGACCTCTTCGGGGTAGTGCATGGCTTTTGAACCGAATCCGCCTCCGACATCCGGGGACACGACACGGATCTTGTGCTCCGGCACCTTGAGCGTCGCGGTCGCCAGCAAGATTCGTTGCACGTGCGGATTCTGCGAAGAAAGATGCAGCAAGTATTCGCCGCGCCCCTCGTCGTATTCGCCGATCGCGGAGCGTGGCTCCATGGCGTTCGCGACCATGCGATTATTGGTGAGATCGAGCTTGGTGATGTGGCTCGCGCGGGCAAACGCCGCATCCACGGCGCGCGCATCGCCCAAGTGCCAATGAAATGCCGTATTGCCGGGCGCCCCCTGCCACACGAGCGGGGCGTCGGGCGCAATCGCCCGCTCGATGTTCGCCGCCACGGGCAGCTCGTCGATGTCCAATTCGATCAACTCGGCCGCATCCTTGGCGAGACTCGGCCGCGTCGCGATGATGACCGCGATCGGTTCGCCGACGTGGCGCACGCGCTCGACGGCGAGCACGGGATGCGGCGGCACGAACATGGGCGAGCCGTCCATGTTGGTGGTCATCCATCCGCAGGGAAGATCGCCTACTCCGTCGGCGCGCAGATCCGCGCCCGTGAACACCGCCAACACGCCGGCGGCGCGTCGCGCGGCCTCGGCATCGATGCGGCGAATCTCGCCGTGCGCCACGTTCGAACGCAGCAAGTGGGCATAAACCTGTCCCGGTCGATCGATGTCGTCGGTATATCGACCGCGGCCCGTGATGAACCGTTGATCCTCGAAACGGCGCAGCGATGCGCCGATGCCGGTATTAGTCATCAGCCTGTACTCCCACGGCTTGCCGCAATCGTATCGATTTCGATATTAAACCCTATTGACATGATCGGGAATGCTTCCGTTATGCTTGCGAGGCGGCGGGCTGGCGAGAATCCACATTGGCGGGGGCGGACCCACATGGCTATTCAAGGGGAATATAGAATCGGCGCTCCGCGCGAGGCGGTGTGGCGCTCGCTCAACGATCCCGCCGTACTGCGGAGTTGCATCCCGGGCTGCGAGTCGCTGACCATGCAGTCCGATACCGAGATAGAAGCCAAGATCAGTGCGCATATTGGTCCAATCCGCTCCTCCTTCGCGACCCGGATCTTATTGTCCGACATCAATCCGCCGCAAGGCTACACCCTCACCGCGGAGGGCAAAGGGGTGGCGGGATTCGGTCGCGGGACCGCCAAGGTGAACCTGACCGAGATCGATGGCGGTACGGTGCTCGAGTACAATGGCCAAATGAGCGTGGGCGGCAAGCTGGCTCAAGTCGGATCCCGATTGGTCGAGACCGCGACGCGGTCCTATGCCGATCAGTTTTTCGAATCTTTTTCCAAGCAATTCGCCGCCGCGCCGCCGCGGGAGGCGGCGCCCGAGGATTCCGCGAGTGCCGCCGTCGCGCCGGGTGGCACCGCCGGCGGCACGCTATCACCGCGGAGTTGGTGGCTGATCGCCGCGGTGGTCATCGTCGGCCTGGGGATTTACGCCGTGGTCTCGCTGGGATTCGGAGCAGGCAAGTGAACTTAACCTTGGCGTGCGAAGTGAACGGCGCGGCGGTCGGCGGCGAGGTGGATGCGCGCACGCTGCTGGTGGACTTTCTGCGCGGTCAATTGCGTCTGACCGGAACGCACGTGGGTTGCGACACGAGTCAGTGTGGGGCATGTGTGGTGCACGTGAATGGCCGCGCCGTCAAGAGTTGCACCATGTTGGCCGTTCAAGCCGCGGGCGCGCGGGTGACGACCATAGAGGGACTTGCGCCGGCCGGCGGATTGCATCCGATGCAAGCGGCGTTTCGCGCCGAGCACGCACTGCAATGCGGTTTCTGCACCCCCGGCATGATCATGACGGCCGTCGCGTTGCTGGCGCGCAATCCCGATCCGAGTGAGGCCGAGGTTCGCGCCGGCCTCGAGGGCAATCTGTGCCGCTGCACGGGATATCACAATATCGTCAAAGCGGTGCTGAGCGCGGCCCGGCAGATGCGCGGCGGAGATCATGTGCATGTATGAACTCGAGTACCAGCGTCCCGGCTCGGTAGCCGCCGCGCTCGCCGCGGCCGATGCGGACAGCGCATTCCTCGCCGGCGGCATGACGCTGCTGCCGACCTTGAAGATGCGGCTCTCGCGACGCTCGCGGCTCATCGATTTGAGCGCCCTCGATGATTTGCAAGGCGTTCGCGTGACGCCCTCCGCGCTCATCATCGGCGCGATGACGGCGCATGTGGAGGTGCAGGATTCGGCCGAGGTGCGCCGCGCCCTGCCCGCACTGGCGAAGCTCGCCGGCGGCATCGGCGACCCCCTGGTACGCAACCGAGGGACGATCGGCGGTTCGCTGGCGAACAACGATCCGGCGGCCGATTACCCCGCCGCCGTGCTGGGGCTCGGGGCGACGGTTGAGACCAATAAGCGCGAAATTTCCGCGGAACAATTCTTTACCGGCATGTTTTCGACCGCTCTCGATACCGGCGAGCTCATCACGCGGGTATCCTTCCCGTTGCCGCGCCGCGCCGCGTACCTGAAATTCCGCAACCCCGCCTCCCGTTATGCCGTCGTCGGCGTCATGGTCGCCGACACGGCGCAAGGTATCCGCGTTGCCGTCACCGGGGCGGGACCTTGCGTGTTTCGCGTGCCCTCCTTCGAGGAGGCGTTGAGCCGGCGTTTCAGCGCCGATGCGCTGCGCGGGCTCCGTGTCCCGAGCGACGGCTTGAACGGGGATATGCACGGTTCAGCGGCCTACCGCGCGAGTCTCATAGGCGTCATCGCGCGCCGCGCCGTCGCCATGGCCGCGAGCTAAACACCGACATGGCCGCCGTGCCGTGTAGCGTCGAGGACACGGCGCGCTTGCTCGCCGCAGAGCGCTACGTGGCCGACCGCGGACTCAGCGTGGCGATATTCTTGGCATTGACGCTGGGCCGCCCATTGTTCGTGGAAGGCGAGGCCGGGGTCGGCAAGACCGAGATCGCCAAGGTGCTGTCCGCGGCTTTGGGCCGCAAGCTGATTCGCCTGCAGTGCCACGAAGGCCTGGATATCTCCGCGGCGGCGTATGAATGGAACTACCTGCGGCAGATGCTGGAGTTGCGGCTTGCGGAGGCCGCCGGGGAGACCCGGTCGCGCGACGAACTCACGGCCGACGTTTTCGCGCCGCGCTTCTTGATCAAGCGCGCGCTGTTGCTGGCGCTGGAACCGCATTCCGAAGGCGCTCCGGTGCTGCTGATCGACGAAATCGACCGCGCCGACGCGCCGTTCGAGGCGCTGCTGCTGGAATTGCTGTCCGACTTCCAGATGACCGTGCCGGAACTCGGCACCTTGCGCGCCGCAGTCAAACCGATCGTGATCATCACGTCGAACCGCACGCGGGAAATTCACGACGCGCTGAAGCGCCGTTGCCTGTATCACTGGCTCGACTATCCGGATGCTGAACGCGAGGCGCAAATTCTCGCGCAGCGCGCACCGCAGGTGAATGCACAGTTGGCGCGCCAGCTCGTTGCGTACGTTCGGGATCTGCGCGGCCGAAAACTGTTCAAGCCGCCGGGCGTCGCTGAAACACTCGATTGGGCGCAGGCCATCTTGGCGCTCGGCGCACATGCGTTGAGCGATGCCGTGCTCGCCGATACTTTGGGAGTGCTGCTCAAGTACGAGGAGGATGTCGCCGCCGTCCGCGAATCCTTGGGTGCCGAAATCAGCGCCGTCGCTCCTGCGCCCCGCTCGCTATCGCGGTGACCCCCACCGCCGTCGGAGCCGGCAGAGACCTGGTGGCGCTGGTGGCGGCGTTGCGCGGCGGCGGCGCGCGCATCGGCTCGGCGGCGCTTCTCGACGCCAACGCGGCGCTCGTCGCGGTGGGTCCCACGCGCCGCGACGAGGTATGTGCCGCGCTGCGCGCTACCCTGATTCGGGATGCTGCCGACCTCGAACTATTCCAACGGGTATTCGATCATCTTTTTCCGCCGGCGCCGGGGCCGGCGGGTGGAGCGCTGCGCTTGCCTGCCGCGGCATCCCACATCCCGCCCGCGGCACGGCGCCTCACCGACGGGTTGCACGGTCGACCGGACCCGCCCGTTGCGGGTGATGAACATCGCGTGGATTTCGATGCAGCGGCCACCCACTCGGCCCGCGAACGCCTGATGTCCAGGGACTTCGAACAAATGAGCGCGGCGGAAATGGCCGAGGCGCGCCGAGCGATCGCCGCCACGGTGCCGCAAGCGGCGCAGCGGCGCTCACGCCGGCGAACCCCTGCGCTGGGCGCCGGGCAGCTCGACCTGCGCAGGATGATGCGTAAATGCAGGCTCGAACGGCCGCTCTTTCAAACGGCGGTGTTGGAGCCCCGCGATTGCGTGCTGCTCATCGACATCTCCGGATCGATGAGCGTGTATTCACGCCAGTTCCTGCATTTCGCGCACGCTCTGCGCCGTCGCAAAGGCCGCCTCGAGGCCTTCGTGTTCGCGACCCGCTTGTCACGGATCACGCGCGAACTGGCGCATCGCGATCCGGATCTGGCCGTGGCCGCCGCCGCGGGCACGGCGCCCGATTGGGACGGCGGGACACGCTTGGGCGAGTGCCTCGCCGCGTTTAACCAAATTTGGAGCCGCCGCGTCCTCGGCCGGGGCGCGCGGGTGGTGCTGCTGAGCGACGGCCTGGAACGCGAGGGCATCGACACGCTCGAGCGAGAGGCCGTTCGCCTCGCCCGCGCCGCACATGAATTAATCTGGCTCAATCCGTTGCTGCGCCATCCGGGCTATCAACCCCTTGCGCAAGGCGCCGCCGTATTGTCGGCGGCCGCGCACCGCCTGTGCCCGGCACATAACTTGCTGTCGCTGCGGGCGCTCTCCAGTCTGCTCGCTTAAGGTCGAGGCATGGGCCGCGCCGTTAGCTCCGCCGCTTGCGAAATTACATCTATTTCGATATATAGTGGCCAACATACATCGAAATCGATGAATAGAGAGAAGCGCTGCGAACGCTTTTCCACGCGTCATCGGAGGGGCACTTGGCTACCATCACCGTCACCGGATTCAAGGACGCGCAAGCCGCACTGTCGCTGCCGGACTTGAAACAAGCTCTCTACGATGAGGGTGCCGCGCTCATGGACCGCGTCCTGGTGACCCTCGACGGCCACGAGCACCGCCGTCGGCGATTGATGGAAATGAAGATCTTCAAGAAGGATTTCTTCGCCTTCTACGAGCAAGAAGTGTTCCCGCCCGTGGTTCGAGAGACCCTCGAACCATTCGTTGCCCGGGGCACCGCGGACCTGGTCGAAGTCGGCTATCACTGCATGATTGGCCTCACCGCCGACTTCGCCGGCATCGACCGGCCGCTGCGCACCGCGGTGGAAACCGCGGATCTCGTTCGGCTGCTGCGCGTATTCGGCATCGCCGCCACGGTGGGCCAGTTCACCGGCTCACGCGAGGAGGCCGAGGATCTGAAGTCGAAGGTCGCGGCCGGCATGCGCGACTTCGAACGCAACTACTTCGATCCCTCCGTGGCGCGGCGTGAGGCATTGCTGCGCCGCTGGCGGGCGGGCGAGATTTCCGAAGACCAATTGCCTCGCGACATACTCACCTTGCTCCTCAAGAACGAGGATCAGATCGATCTGCCGCGCGACATGGTGTTGCGCGAGACCGCATTCTATTTCCTGGCGGGTGCGCACACCTCGGTGCACTCGTTGTCCCACGCCATGCACGAGATCTTCATGCTGTGCCGGCGCGATCCGGCCGAGCGCGCCCACCTCGTGGCGGACGCGCTATTCTTGCAGCGCTGCGTCCATGAGAGCTTCCGTCTACATCCGGCGAGTCCGATATCCAAGCGCCGGCCCCTCTGTCCGGTGCAACTGCCGCACGGTGTCGGCGCCGGCCCCGAGGACACCGTGGTGGTCGATCTGTATCAGGCGAACCGGCAGACTGAGTTCTTCGGCGCTGATGCTCGCGAATTCAATGCCTATCGCGCCAAGACGCCGCCCCACATGCCGTACGGTTTGACATTCGGCGTCGGCGTGCACAGCTGTCTCGGCAAGAATCTGGCGGCCGGCGAGTTGCCGCGAGGAGGAACCGATGCGGCCACACACCAGTACGGCACGGTGGCAAAACTCGCCGGCGAACTCCTGAAACGCGGTGCGGAGCCCGATCCGTCGCGCCCAGCACAGCAGGACCTGACGACGGAACGCGAAACCTGGATCACTTACCCCATCGTGTTCGCCGCACAGCGGCCCTCGGCGCCGGACCATGCGTGAACTGGACGGCCAATCGGTGCTCATCAGCGGCGGCGGATCCGGTTTGGGCGCCGGAGCCGCGCACTATCTGGCGGCCCGCGGCGCGCGCGTCACCATTTGTGGACGGCGGCTACAGTCTTTGCAAGGCGTCGCCGCCGAGATCGGCGAGTCCTGCCGGCCGATACAGGGAGACATCACTCGAGCCGCCGATCGGGCTCGCATCGTCGCGGGCGCGGTGGCGCACGGTGGCGGACTGCATGCCCTGATCAACAACGCCGGCAATATGTACCGCGGGCCCATCACTGAACTCGACGAGCAACGCCTGCTCGACATTTTCAACTCGAACGTCGTGGCCGGAATGCTCATGACCGGACTCAGCGTGCCGCACCTGGCGAAGACCCAAGGCGCCGTCATCTTCGTCGGCAGCGTGCATACGCGCCGCGCATTCCCCGGAGCGTCGCCCTACGCGGCCACCAAGGGTGCGATCGAAGTGCTCACCCGGGTGCTCGCCGCCGAACTCGGTGCACAGCGCATCAGAGTCAATTGCGTCGTGCCGGGCGGTGTGTTCACCGAACTCAATCAGCGCGCCGGCATATTCGACGATGCGACGGCGCGCAAACGCCTCGAGGGGATGACCGCTTTGCAGGCTCTCGCGCGTATTGGCACCGCGGAAGAAGTCGCGGAAGCCATCGCCTATTTGATGGCGGCGGAATGGACGACGGGCGCGGTGCTCGACGTCGACGGCGGCTTGGGACTCGGATTGACCGCGGCCTGAGCGCAATGACTCGATCGATTTGTTTTGAGTTGGCCGGGTTGGCCGGCCGGCGCGGCGTGGAAGGTCATAATAAAGGGGGTTGGCTATGAAAGCATGGATTCGGCGCGGATCGTGGCGCTTTACCGTGGGTATTATTTGCGCGCTGCTCTGGCTCGCCGCGGAGGGCCCGGCGCCCGCGCTGGCCGCGGATGCGCAGTCCGCGACCGCGGTGGACACCGGTGACAACCTGGAGACCATCGTCGTGACGGCGCGCCGCCGCGATGAGAGCATCGAGAAGGTGCCGGTGTCGATCAGCGCGTTCAACGCCCAGCAAATCGACGACCATCAATTGCACACCGAGGCGGATTTGCAATCCGCGACGCCCGGCCTGACCATCCGGCAGACCAGCAGCCAGAACCAATTCAACTACTCGCTGCGCGGCCAGTCGGTGGACGCGTTTTCCGGTTCATCCCCCGGTGTGCTGCCGTACGTCGATGACTTGCAGGTGTCGGCCGGTACCGCGACCGCCTTTTTCGACCTGCAAAGCGTTCAAGTGCTGAAGGGTCCCCAAGGCACGCTGTTCGGCCGCAACGCCACCGGTGGCGCCGTGCTGTATGAGTCCCAGAAACCCACCGACGACTTCGGCGGATACGTGGCGGCGCGATTCGGCAATTTCGATACTCGAGAATACGAGGGTGCGTTGAACCTGCCGCTCGTCAGCGACAAGGTGTTGCTGCGCATTTCGGGCCTGACGGACGACAGCCGCGGTTACGTCCACAACCTCTACGACGGCGGTTGGCTCGGCGGCGACGCCAAGTCCGTGGGTCGCATCTCGTTGACGCTGAAGCCGATCGACGGCCTCACCAGCATCACCACCTATCAGGATGGGCACTTCGGCGGCACGAACGTGCCGGCGGAGCTGTACTCGGCGAACGCCTGCGGCTCGACCAACAACGGCATCCCGCTGCTGTCGGCGGTCTCCTGCCTGTACAACCCGGCGTTTCCGGGCTTCGCGGCGTTCTTGGCGGCGCACCCCAAGGCGTATCCGGGCGGGGTGAGTGCGTTCGTCACCTATCAGCACAATCTCGGTCCCTGGAATGCGAACATCGATTCACCACAGGAGCATAGCGCCAACGCCGAATACTTCGTCAACAACACCGAATACGATGTCGCGCCGGATCTGAAACTGAAGAACATCGCCGGCTTCACGCGATCGCACACCTCCGAGCAGGTCGACTTCGACGGTACGAATTACCCGATCTTTGCGGAAGGCTCGCCAACTGATCCGAATGCCGAGGTATCGCGCACCAACCAGGCGTCCGACGAGCTTCAAATGCAGGGCAAGCTGCTAGATGACCGGCTCGATTACATCGTCGGCGGCTATACCTCCTATGAGCGCGACGAGAGCGATTATCCTTTGTACGCCTTCGATCTCGAGCCGGTTGTTCCACCGACTTTCTTCCATTATCACTGGCGGATCCTGGATCTGTCGCACGCGGTCTTTACGCAGGAGACGATGAACCTGGGTGCCGGCTGGAGCGTGACCGCGGGCGTGCGCGAAACTTGGGAGATCACCAGCATCGAGCAGCTCGCCAATTCTATCTTTCAGGGCGCGCCCTCGGAGCGGCAGGAGGCCAACAAGCCGAGCTGGACGCTGAGTCTCGAATATCAAGCGACGCCGGGCTTGCTGTTTTACGCGGCGACCCGCGGCAGCTGGCGCACCGGCGGCTTCAACGGCACGGCCGTTGCGCTCGACGCCTACGCGGCGGGCGGCGGCAATAAGTTCAAGCCCGAGACCGCCAAGGATGTGGAGCTCGGTATGAAATTCTCGGACTCTGTCGCGGGCGTGCCGGTGCGCTTGAACATCGCCGCCTACAACCAATGGGTTGACGAGATCCAACGCACCGCGTACTTGATCTTGGACGGCAATCCGCTCGCGATCACGGTGAACGTGCCGCAAGCGCGGATCACCGGCTTCGAGAGCGACGGGGAAATCCGGCCGCTCTCTTGGTTGTCGCTCGGCGGCTCGCTGGCGTATGCGGATGCGCGCTACACGGACTCCGCCGTGACCTACTTCGCCAACAATCTCACCTTCGGTCCGTATGCCGATACGCCGCGCTGGACCGGCACCGTGTTCGGGTCCGCGCATGAGGCCCTGCCCAACGACCTGGGCGAACTCTCGTTGCGCACGGATTATTATCTACAAAGTTCGCAGTATTTCTCGAACCTCGCCGCGACCATCAATCCGGGCACGTTGTTGCCCTCTTACGGGCTGCTCAACATGTTTCTCACCTGGGACAAAGTGGCGGGCAGCGGTTTGCAGGCCAGCCTCTACGCCCGCAATCTGCTGAACAAGGAATACTACGTCGGCGGCATTCCCCAGGGCGCTGATCTCGGCTTGAATCAGGCCTCGCCGGGTCGCCCGCGGATGTACGGCCTGGAACTGAGGTACAAATTTTGATGGGGTGCCCGCGGTGACCAGCGGAGAGGTGGTGCGGTCATTTCTCGCCGCTTGGAACGCGAACGACCTCGACCGGGTGGTGTCGTGCTTGCACGAGGACGTGTGCTACCACAATATTCCGCTCGAGCCCATCCACGGCCGCGCGGCGGTCGATACGTACTTGCGCAGCCAGGGGGGCTTCGATTGGGTCGATTGGAAGTTGCTGGCGTTCGCCGAGAATGGCGCCGTGGTGCTCACCGAACGCATCGATGAATTCGGGCGCGGCGGCCGATCGATCAGTTTGCCGGTGATGGGCGCATTTGAAATCGAGGGCGGTGTGATCAAGGCATGGCGAGACTATTTCGATTTGGATTCTTACCGCAGGCAGCTCGGCGCTCCCGTGCAGCGCGCCTTTAGAGCAGCGGATTGATGCCGATCGAAAACGCCAGGACGATCGACATCCATGCGCACGCCGTGCTCGAGCGGACGTTCGGCGCGGCGGGGGTTCATGGACCCGAATTGTATGCCGGAGAGGACGGCCAGCCGGTTTTCCGCGTCGGCAACTACCAATTGCGGGGAGTCCGCTACCGCGGCAGCGCCTTCATGGACCCGGAGTTGCGCATCGCCGCCATGGACCGCGCGGGCATCGATTTTCAGGTGCTCTCGCCGAATCCGCTCAGCTATTTTCACTTCGTCCCGTCCGACGCCGCCGCGGAATATTGTCGTCGCCACAACGATGAACTCGCCGCGATGGTGCGCCGTTATCCGGACCGCCTGGCGGGATTGGCGGCGCTCCCGATGCAGTCGCCCGACGATGCCCAAGTGGAACTGACGCGATCGGTCGAGGAACTGGGGCTATGGGGCGCTTGCGTCGGAACCGAATTCGGTCTCGGTCTCGACGCCGCCGCGCTCGATCCCCTGTATCGCCGTTTCGTGGCGCTCGACGTGCCACTTTTCCTGCACCCGGCCCCTTCGGGTATCGATGGGCCCGCGGGCGTGCCGGCCACGGACCGTTACGATTTGGATTTGCTCATCGGATTCGCCGCCCAGGAAACCATCGCGGTGGGCACGCTGATCTTTGGCGGAGTGCTCGAGCGGCATCCCAGACTCGACATTTGCATCAGCCACGGCGGCGGCGCCATTGCCTTGTTGAGCGGGCGGTTTGCTCAAGCCGCGCAGAAGCGGCCGTGGTCCAAGGGTGCGCTGCGCGAGCGGGGAGGCTTTGAAGCCCAGCTGCGGCGACTGTGGTTCGACAATCATGTGCACAGCGAGGCGGCGCTGGCGATGCTCATCGACACTGTCGGCCACGAGCGAGTGGTGCTCGGCACCAATTTTGCGGGTTGGGACCAGCCGGCCGGTGGCGGCAAAATCCATGCGTCTCCAGGCCTGGCCGACAATGCCCGCCGGCTGCTGCGCAAATGACCGGCGAGTCGACCACGCCCGGCCAGGCTGCCGCCCCCGCCGCGACCGGCGCCGCGACGTTGATCGTGAACGGGCGCGTCATCGACGGTACCGGCGCGCCGGCGCGCGTCCAATCGGTGTTGATCGAGGGTGAGCGCATCGCCGCAGTGGGATCGAGCGCGGATGCGGCGGCCGCCGCCCGGCCAAACCTGCGGCGGATCGACGCGCAGGGCCGCACCGTCATGCCTGGGCTCATCGATGGCCATACACACATCAGCTTCGACGAGGTCAACTCCAACGACGAACTCTTCTTTCACCGCCGTCACGGCTTGGCCGCCATCATCGCCGCGCGCAACGCCCGCAAGGTCCTTCAGGCCGGAGTCACCGGCATCATGGATGCCGACTCGCTGTTCGAAATCGGCATCGATCTTCGCGATGCGATTGAAGCCGGCGTCGTCGAAGGTCCGCGAATCTCATCCGGTGCCTACGCGCTGTGGACCAGCGTCGGCGGAACCGCCGGCCGCCTCATCCCGGACAGCGGTATCCGGGGTTATGGCATCGTCGTATCCGGCACTCAGGAAATCGTCGCCGAGGTGAGGCGCCAGATCAAGAACGGTGCGGATTGGGTCAAGGTTCACGTCACCGGCGTGGTGCCCCGCCATCCGCTGCGCGGCGAGGTGAAGAGTTGGACCTTCGATGAACTCAAATTGGTCTGCGATACCGCGCATGAACTCGGCATTCCCGTGCTCGGGCATTGCCGCGGCGCCAATTCCATCATCGACTGCGTGCGGGCGGGCATGGATTTGATCCTGCACGCTACGCTCATGGACGAGGCCGCATTGGACGTCGTCGTGGCGGCCAAGACCCCCATCATGCCGGTGTTCACGTTCCAGGCCAATCTGATGGACTATGGCGCGGCGATCGGCGCCGATCCGGTGGTGCGCGAGATGTTCCGGCGCGAAATCAGCGACAGCGCGAAAATGCTGAAGCGGGCCTACGATGCCGGCGTGCCTTTGCTCTGCGGCAGCGAGTCCGGATTTTCGATCACCCCGTACGGGGATTGGCATTACCGGGAGATGGAAGTGTTCGTACGCGCCCTCGGCCTCACTCCATTGCAGGCAATTCAATGCGCCACCCAGGCGAATGCATTCGCGCTGCGCCTCGGGGGCCGCGTCGGCGAAGTGGCGCCCGGCATGCTGGCCGACCTCCTCGTGATCGACGGCGACCCTTCGCAGGACATCGCTCTGCTCGGTGATCGGCAGCGCCTGAAACATGTGTTCTTGGCGGGTCGAGACGTCGATCTGACGCCGGCGCCGCCGCGGCGCGACCCGCCGGGCTGGCGCGTCAGCACCTACGGAGGCCGGCTGACCGCGGCTGTCGCGCGCGGCGGCGCGCCGCCGCAGGCCGATCCAACGCCGACCGACGAACCTTGAAGATCAGTCCGGAGAATCCCCGTGAGCACCGTCATTCTGAATCGAATTCCCGATGCGCTGGCCGCCCTGCGCAATGAACATCTGGCGCAGTCCTTGTACGATGAAGGCAAGGTCATCATGGACGGCACCCTGCTCACCTTGCACGGTGCCGAGCACCGCAACCGGCGGCTGTTGGAATTTCGGGTATTTCGCCGCAGCTTTTTCCGCTACTACGAAACCGAGGTGTTCCCCCGCGCGCTCGCCGAGGTCATGGGCGACGTGGTCGGCGGCGGGGGCTGCGATCTGGTGCAATTCGGCTGCCGAATGACCATGAATCTGACCGCCGATTTCGCAGGTGTGGATCGGCCCGAGCGCTCGGCGCGCGAAACCGCGGCGCTGCTCGCGTTGGTCAGGACCTTCAGCGAAGGAGCGACCATGGTCCATTCGACGCGCGACAAGGCGGAGCTGCGTGAGGAAGTGCGCGCGGCGCTGCGCGAATTCGAGGCCGGTTTCTTGAAGCAATCGATCGAGCGCCGGGTCGCGCTCTTGGCTCAGCACGCGCGCGGCGAGATCGAGGAGACGGCGCTGCCGCGCGATGTGCTCACGGTGCTCTTGCGCAATGAGGATCAATTGGAACTGCCGCCTGATCTTTTGTGCCGGGAAATCGCTTTCTACCTTCAAGCCGGATCCCATAGTACGGCCAATTCCACCGTACACGCCATGCACGACATCTTCATGTGGCTACAGTCCCATCCGCAGGACCGGCAGCGCATGTTGGATGATCCGTTGTTCCTGCAGCGCTGTGTGCACGAGAGCCTGCGACTGCATCCGGCGAGTCCCGTGGCGTGGCGCAAACCCGTCTGTCCCGTAACCCTGTCCGGTGGTCAAGCCGTCGGCGTGGAAGACCGCGTGGAGATCGATCTGTGGGGCGTGAATCGGTCCAAGGAAGCGTTCGGCGAGGATGCGGACATATTCAATCCTCACCGCAAAGTCGCTCCCGGCAATGAGCCCTTCGGCCTGACGTTCGGCACCGGGGTTCACACCTGCCTCGGTCGCGATCTCGATGGCGGCATCGTACCCAAGGGAGCCGTCGATCCGGCACAGCACCAATACGGCATCATCGCCTTGTTGGCCAAGGCCATGTTGGAAGCGGGCGCCGTTCCCGATCCGGACAGGCCGGCAGTTCCCGCCACCCATACCGCGCGTCCGAACTGGGGCAGCTACCCGGTGGTGTTTCGATCCGGCGGGGTCGCCGACGGCGTGCTGCAACAGCTACCACGCAGCGTGGACTGAGCGGTCGAATGCCGGGTGCGATCGTCTTCACCGGCGGCGTTGGGCACCCGTTCGAGTTCTCGGCTCCGGCGCTCGGGGAGATTCTCCGCGAAGTCGGATTTGAGCCACGAATCAGCGTCGACATTGGCGACATCGTGAAGTGGATGCGGGCCGACGCACAGGCGTTGCTCGTGGTGTATGCGCTGCGCTGGAGCATGAGCCAGCACGAAAAATATGCCCCGCTTCGTAGCGAATGGGCATTCACCTTGCCCGACGACGCGCGCCGCCTCATCAAGGACCGCGTCGCGGCGGGCACCGGCCTGCTCGCCGTGCACACCGCGAGCATTTGCTTCGATGACTGGAGCGAGTGGGCCCGCTTGGTCGGTGGCAGCTGGGATTGGGGCAAGTCGCATCACCCGCCAATCGGGCCCATCGTCGCGACCGTCGACACCCAGCATTTCCTGACGGGCGGCCTGTCCGACTTCGCGCTCAATGATGAACTGTACTCGGAACAGCGCTTGTCGCCCGACATCAGCGTCTGCGCCTGGGCACACAGCGCCGCGATGCCGTCCGCGTTACCGCCTCAGCCGGTGTGTTGGACGCATCGTTACGGCCGGGGTCGCGTCGCCTATGACGCGCTGGGACATGATGCGCCGGCATTGAACCACCCCGTTCATCGCCGCCTCCTGCAGCGCGCCGCACTCTGGGCCGCCGGCGAAATGGAAGAAAACGTCACTGCGCGATGACGACTTGGTAAGTGACCGAAGTCTGCGCACCGGCGGCGAGTGATCCCTGGAAGGTCCACTGCAACGCTCCGCTGCCGCCGACGGCCGGTTGCAGAGTGACCGTGCAACCAGTCAAGCCGCTCGGCAGCGTTCCGGGACAGGCGGCCGAGATGAATGTGGTGAACGCCGGAGTCGCATCGTTGACGACGACGGTGGAGACCGGCGCGCTGCCTTGGTTGCTGACGCTCAATTGATATTGCAGGGTGTTGCCGGGCAGCGCGGTGTTGGCAGCCGTATAGGCGCCGGCGAGCGTCACGTTTTGCACCTGCTTGAGGAGCTGCGCGGCCGCCGCCGTGGTCACCGTCGTGGTGTCCGTCACCGTCAGCACTCCGGCCGCCGGCGCGGCACTCCCGCTGAAGGCGAGAGTCGCGCTCACCGACAGCCTGTTCTGCGCGCCGGCCGGCGCGCCCGCCGGCACGAACTGCTTGACGAGGATGCAGACTTGTTGATTGGCGGTGACGTTGATCGGGGCGCTGATCACCGTGTCGCTCACCGCCAATTGCCCGCTGCAGGCCGCATCCAGATACAACACCTGCGTCCAGCCGGCGAGCGTCGGACTCGCCAGCGCCACCGCGCTTAAAGTGACTTGGCCCGCGCTGCCGGCGGTGAACGTGTGCGGATAGTAAACCGTGGTGCCCGGCTGCGCGCTCAGTGCGCCGTTCGGCGCGAGGCTGCTGGCCGGAATCAGGCCAAAGGTGATGCCGCCATAGGTCACTCCCGCGGCATACGTGAACGTCACCGAGGGTCTTGCAAAGCTGCCGCCCGTGGTGCCGGCGCTACCGCCGGTCGACAGATCACCGCTGGGATTGGTCGGCGTCAGAGTGACGCTGCCGCTGGTGCCCGCCGGCAACCACAGAGTGGCGAGGCCCGTCGATCCGGTACTCGCGCTGGCGATCGCGCTGCCGCCGACGCTGGCGGTCAGGGTCACGCCGCTCTGGCCCGCTTCGCTGCCGTTCTGCACGCCATCGTTCGCCGTACCCCCGCCGACTCCCGTATCGGCAAACACCACGGCGCTGAGCGAGGAGCCGTTATAGAGTCCAAAGTTCTGGACGGGCGGCGGGCTCGAACCGAGCGTCACTTGCCGCACACCGCTCGGCGCTTCGGTGCCGAGCCATCCCGCGGGAAGATAGGCGGTGGTGTTGCTGAGCGCGCTGCTATTGGTCAACGTCAGGCAATAAGAGCCCGCGGTGACCGTGGTGAAGGTATAAGCGCCGGTGGCCGTGGCCACCGCCGCCGCGCCGGTGGCCGGCGTCTGGCAAGACCCGCCGCTGTAGGGCGCCAACTTCACGTACAACCCCGCGATGCCGCTACCGGTCTCGCTGCCATCGAGCGTCGCGTTGTGATTGGTGTCGGCGTAAACCGTACCCGACACGACTTCGCCGAGCGGCGTGAGCGTGAGTGTGCAGCCGATGGTATCGCCGGTCTGCGGCGTGACTGTAAAGCTCGTGCCGGTACCCGACGGCAACACCGTGGCGGTGCCAGAGCTTGCCGCGCCGGGTCCGCTGTTGGTGCAGGTGATGCTGCCCGTGTAGTACGCCAGTGCCGAGGGGCTGCCCGAGGTCATCGCGGCGGCGAGCGTGATGCTGTTGGTGCCGATTACGGGCACGGCACCGGTGGTCGCGCTGGTCGCAGTGCTGCTGGTGCTCGCCGTCTTGAGGCTGGCCGCTGGGCTGGTATATCCCAGCGAGGCGGTGAATTGATCGCCGGCATTGATCCGCGAGGCGACGCTGACGGTGAAGGTGACGCTGGGCAGGGACACCGCCACCCCCACCGCTTCGTTGTTGGCGAGCGCAAACGAAGTCTGAGTCGGATTCTGCGTCCCGAACACCACCGATGCGTTGTAATTCGAGTCGTTACCGTTGGGCGACGACTCAGTGACCGTCGTCGTCCCGACACCCGTGAGGGCGGGCACACCGCCGTCGTACAGCGAGTAGTAATTGACGGTATCGATGAGCTTCCAGACCGCCGTGGACTTGTAGACGATGGTTTCCGGACTGTTGGTGTTCTCGCCATCCGCCGCGTACAGCGCGAAGCTGCGCGCATTGCCGGCGGCATCCTTGACACTCAAGCTCGACAGGGTCACGGTGCCGGGCGAGCCCGGCTGACTGTCCCAGTAGAGCAGCGGGCTGCCGTTGATCCCGTTATATGCGCCGTGGCCGAACGCACCACCGCCGGACCACGCCGGTTCCGCGACCGCCGCGAGAGTCCCGTTACCGCTCAGCGTGACGGTGGTGGACAGCGTCCCGGCCCCGCTCGGCAACGTGAAGCTGAACGCCTGCCCGCCCCCGGCCGCGGTCGCGTTGTTATAGGTGGTGAAATCCAGCCACCACAGACTCTGTGCATAGGTGCCCGAGCCGGCCGTGGCGTACGACCCCCCCGCCGCCAGCGCCGCGTTGGCCCAACCGAGCGCGACGATCGCGAAGACCCAACGTCTCACGGCAGCGCCGCCGTATTCGCCGGCAACGCCTCGGCGTTGTGGCTCGGCTTGAACAGATTCTCGTCGAACTTGACCCGCAGCCTGAGATAAAACGCCCGCTGGGTGTAGTCCTCGCTCGCCAGGTCAGGGTCGGTGAAGCCCAGGATGTTGTAACCGATGGACAGCCATACATTTTGCATGACCAGGTAGCCGACCTCGCCGCCGATCGCCTGCTGGCGGGCGGCACCGATATCTCCGGTTTCGATGAAGTATTGCAGCCCCGCGTCCCAGTGGGTATTCAGGTCCCATACCGAGCGCGCACCGATGATTTGCGCCGTGTAGGGGGTAATGATCCCGGTGGCGTAATCCATCGCCCGCTTGATGCCATAGCGGCCGTTGATGACCCAATCGGCATCGACCTGATAGTTCACGTGGGTGGAGAAGATGTCGGCGGATTCATCGATATCGAGCCCCGTCCCGAGCGTGCTGTTGAAGCTGCGCCTGTATTCGATCCAGGCCAGCGCATTCCACACATCGTTGTCCACCGGCCGATAGGCGAAGCCGACTTGCCCCTGGCGCACATACACCGACCCTACGGTGGCACCCAAGCCCAATTGCTCGTTGTACACCGCCCGCGCGAGTCCCGTGACATCCGGATTGAGTTTGATGGCGGCGCCGACGCTCGACAGCCAGGTCTCGGCCGTTTCCGACTTGCTCCACTCAATCTTGGTGGAACCTTTCCAGTCAGGGCTCGCGGTGTACTGCAACGCCGCGGTCAGCGCCGTCGCCGTGTCGGTCACCACGCCCGAGATCGGATGTATTTCCTGGACGCTGGTCGACACACCCAAGCCGGGGGCGAGCGTCCACAGATTGCGCAGGCCCAATGCGGCTTCCGCGGTCCGTCCATCGATGCCGTCGCCCACGCGATATTCATCGAACACCTTGCCGTCCTGCATATATGTCGTGTCGATCCCGATGGCGGTCAGTTGATTCTGCTGCGAGGGATTGAGCGCGTAGTCGCCCGACAAGCTATTGCTGGTTTGATAGGTGCCATAGATCTTCGTCTGGGGCGCAACCTGGTAGGTGCTGCCGACGGTAATATCCTTGCGGTCGCTGTCATCGATGGCCTGCTCGTATTGGGCGAAGGCGGTGGCGCGCGGCAGGTGCGGGACGGGCGCATCGACCCGCAGCCGGGCACTCGTGTAGTCGTTCGGTACGGCGCCCACGGCGAGCGCCTGCGTCGCCACGTCATTGGCATCCACGTGACGGACACCGGCGGTGACCTTGACCTTCTTCTTGAGC
>Ga0116227_10007739_pt1 | contig 20751 bp, 21 predicted proteins | sample S1TSphgellanicum_FD_89693 | JGI IMG/M metagenome (GOLD analysis project Ga0116227, IMG submission 89693) | Host-associated microbial communities from peat moss isolated from Minnesota, USA - S1T2_Fb - Sphagnum magellanicum MG | ecosystem: Host-associated > Plants > Peat moss > Unclassified...
CTTACAAGTCGTTTATCTTTTACTTTACTCATTTTTACTTACACCCACGTGCTTGCGTGCCCCACTTGCAGAAAAGTTGTTTATTGCCCCCGCAGGATCGGCATATTCCGAGCCGTATTCCGTGCATTACACGTCTTTTACTCAGCATTTCGGACGGAACTCAGTGAACTGTGCATTCCGGTTCCAAGTGATTCCCTTCCGTGCGAAGAAAGGATCACTTTCCGCGGCTCATAATCGTCTTGTGTATGAGGATGTCGACCAACCCGAGCGTGCCACGTCCGACACGAAGGTGGTCTTCGTGCTTCTTTCCTCGCGAGCTTCTTTGCAGGGTCGTGGGGTGGATGTGCTGCTCGCGCAGTCGAGATCGATTTGCACGCATTTTTTTGTTCACGATTTAAGTGGCTTGTTGCAGTAGCCGGTTACAGATCCGCATACTGCAGTGTATGAGGAGTTTTCGTCTCGAATTTCAGCGCTTTTGGTGGAGTATTGCGTGAGATTATCGGGCCTGAACTTCTTCACGGACTTGGCAGAGGTTTTGTGTTTTCTAAGGTGAGACTGATGAGCTCGGTTTTTGGAACGACTCTCTTTGTTTGCATCTCATTAGGGTCTTCGGAGAGTTGGTACTCTTATGGATTGGTTTGGTTTTGGTGCTGGTTGATGATGATGATGATCTTTGTGCACAGTTTGTCGGAGTTTATTGTGTTTGGGAGCTGGGGTTTTCGGGATGTGTTTTGATGTGTGTTTTCTCCCAGACATGATCTACTTTGATGGTAATCTTGGTTACGAGAAAGGAACTTTGTGCATCGGTGTGCTTTGTTTTGATTTTTTTTGGGGGGGTTTTGTCAAGTAATACTGGACGATTTGTTGTGGGGTTTGGTAGGAGGCAAGAGATCATGGCGACAGATGGTTTGGAGGTAGACAGCAACGGTGTGTCGGAGAATGGAGGGAGCTACAACAATGGTGTGGAGAGCAGGAATGGGAATGCAAAGGATCATGGGTGGAAGAAAGTGACCAATGTGAAGAAGCAGCGGCGGCAGGAGATGAAGGGAACCATAGCAACAGGGCAGCAGGAGGTAGAGAAAAATGGAGGAAAACCTGCTGAGCCCAAGGGGTTCCAAGCTCTAGAGACAGAGGCAGCTGAGAGGCGGAAGCGAAGAGAGGCAAGGATTGCAGCTGCATTGGCTGCAGGAGAATCAGGGGAAGAGCAGGGTGATGTAGGTGGGGAACATCAGCCTGAAGAAGGCACTGTTGCAGTGGGTGGTGAATTGAAGAAGACGAAGCCAAAGAAATCAAATAAACCTAAAGTAACTGTTGCTGATGCAGCTGCAGCAATTGATCCATCCGATCTTTCAACCTTCCTTGCAGACATCACAGTAAGAAGCTGATGTCTTCAACTAGCACTACATATAGTATCTGTGTGCTCATCTTGGAGTTTGGGGTCCAGGGTTTGGCTTTGCAGTTGGGGTGATCCATGGCGAAGTGCCAGAATTGCTCCATTGCACAATGTTCTGAAGCTCCTCAACTGACCAATGTAGACAGGAACCAATTTTCCTTTAGTGCTCTGTAGCTGCTGTCTGTAATTGAACCCAACACAATTTTTGCCCTGAATGCTGAGTCAAGTCCAAGCCAGAGTAGCAGTTGCAAACCTGACCACAGTCAATTCTTGTTATGCATCACAGTATGCATGGTTTTCAAGCTTTGCTTTTTTGTTCAGCAACAGATACCTAGATTCAAACTTCAACCTCATATGTTCATCATTATGTACCCATGGAAACTGTTATGACAGTCCCTGTGATGGTACAAAAAACATGTCAAAGCAGCCCTGCTATGAGAGCTTCAAAGTTGCATGGTAGTCAATTATCATGATGAGAAGGCTCTAGTGAGAACTGTTTAATACAGACCACCTTCAATGAGTTTCACTCAGGAAATTGGGAGACTGTTTGCTTCTGCTGTGGAGACCAGACAGGAGTTCTGCACATCATAAAGGAAGTTTGATCTTGTGTCAAAGACTTAAGGAAGAGGATTAGTAAAAGAGGGGGAAGAATTGGACTTGGCCTTGTAAAGAGGTTCTCAGTGCTGTCTGATACTCAGAAGCAGAGAACTGATGGTGATCTGTACATAGGAGTTTCAAAGGAGAGGATGACATAGTGAACCCAGGATTGTCATCAGCTGTACAATGGAGTGGCAATGAATGTTTGCAGCTGTTCTGATGCAGATTTCTGCTGGTGACGTTTGGCAGGAATCTTTTGCTTCTGTTCCTGATGTACAGCTCATGCGATGTGCGGATTACTTTGCTCGTGCATTTGTCACTGTTACCAGTTCCCAGTTTGCTTGGAACAAAATTCTTCGAGAATCTTCCATTGCAAAGACAATTGAGGTCAGCCTCTGTCAAAAAAAAATTCCATACTTTCCTGATTATGGATGATGACCTTCAAGTTCATCATATCATGCATGAGCTGTTAGTCCTTTACAGTTTGGAGGTTTCACAGCTGTAGTTATTATTGGGAGCACAAGACTTAATTCTACCTCTTGGGTGGTCTGCATAGTGCCGATCAGTGGTTGCAATACCATTAATCCTGTCTTAAAAAAATTGGAGTTACTGCAGATACCATTGTGTGATCTACCAGAGGGTGTGAATAAGATAATGGGCGACTGGTTCTCACAAAGACCTGATGAAGCACTCTCGAAGTTCATGCTGTGGCTGTTGAAAGAGGTTTTGGAGGATTCACAATCCCAGCAATCTGGATCGCACAAAGGCTCCAAAGCAACCCCCCAACCTTCTGGGAAAACAAAAGTAAGTTCATGCTCTTCTCCAGTCAGCATTTTCACTCTGTGTTCTTATTACTTTCTGTCAGACAACTTCTTATTTGCTTTGGATAGGCTTGGCAAGTAGACTTCTCTTGTTGAATGGCAGTCTGCCAGTTAGGGTTTTCATAAATTGTGTGCTATCCTGTGTTCTAAGCAGGATTGTGGTGAGTATGGTGGAGTTATCCTGATAAGCATCCATAATAGCACAGTTATCTTATGTGTTTTATGGAGTCTTCTCTGCAATCCGATAGATACCATCCAGAGTAGCTCTTATGGTACTTAAGATTAAGAAGTTATAGGTTGTCACTTTGAAAGACATTTTGCATGTTTTTTAACAAGGTAGTGCCAGATTTTTCATTTTGTGCAGTGCAATTAAGTGTCTAGTTACATCCAAGAAGGGAAAATAGCATGGTGGTTATTTTATCTGGTTTATAGGAGGTCATCAGACTTTGGATTGTTTTGTTGCAGCTCAGTAGAGAATTTTTGCATGTCATTTTTAATGTGAGCTGGGTTTTGCAGCTAGGTGTTCTGGTACTGTTGGCCATTTTGTTGAGGAGAAAGCCTGACCTGCTTCATCAGCAAGCTGACATAGTGCGCTCTCAATTCCAAGGGCAGGACAAGCTTCCCACACTAGTATGGGCTTATGGTCAGGTTAGTTGCCACAACTCCCAACAGTTATTTGCATGTCTACTGAAGGTGGAGCAGATGACCCATATGGACCTGTTTGTGACAGAGCCTAATTTCCAAAGAAATGTGTTGATGGGTATAATTACATATGCAGTTGTAAATATCGAGCCCTGAAGAAAGTCTGTGACATCAATAATACTTCCTGAGAGTTGTTTGCAAGTATTTTCACCACTATTACACAAAGGTCATTATAATAGCTTTTGGAGATTGCCTGATTTTGACCATAAGGTACCAATTTGTGGAAGCTGCCTGCATTGGGTTTTAAGAGAACAGTACACATTCACATACGTGTAATTGTGAGATACCAAATTTTGTTTGTTCCTAAGATCTGGGAAAAGGTGCTCTACAAGCTTACTGTATAAATATTGGAGATTTACCATTGACAGAAAACAACTTTTCTATTAATCTTTCTTGCTGCTGTGAGGAATTAATTACATGGTTGTTGACAAGGAACAAGCATACTGATTTTGTCTGTGCATCTTCACATGTGACAGGTAGCCCAAGGAGATTTGGTTTCAGGAATGTATCTGTGGGTGCACAACTTGTTGCCATTTGCTGTTGGAAAGTCCAGCACTCCCTCTTCTCGGGACACTGTCCTTCAATTTGTTGAGAGGTCTGAGACTTTTTTTCTGACCAGATTGATATAAGCATCTGTTTTCAATTGGATATCTGTGAGTTAAGTGTCACATAGTGTGCAGCTTGATGTGTTTCAGACAACAGAATATTGGGCTTTTTGTAGCAGTTCAATTAGTTCCAACCTAAATATTTAACTGTGTTCTGGCAGTGTTATATTTGTAAACCTAAAGAAAGCACGTCCTGTATTACTCAATGGTTTCCTGCGGAGAGGAGAAAGACTGGTCCCTCCAATGTCCCTTGACTTAATAATGCGGGTTTCCTTTCCTTCTGACTCAGCTCGGACAAAGGTAAGTATTCTGATATTTTATCATCTTTGTCCACCAGGGTTGGTGATGATGTACAAATACTGGATTTGTGTTGTAGAGTGAATGACGGTCTTTGCTGTTTTTCTGGTCTTATCTTAGTCCCATGTTCTTTACTGGAGTCCACAGATCTTCTCACATTCTTGAATTCCCCAACTGTTTTGTGGATGATTACCAGCTGGTCTACACACCTCACACTAACTGGGTGCATTCATGTGGGGTGTAGGCAACAGAGAGGTTTCAGTTGATTTATCCACTAGTGAGGGAGATTGCATTGGCAGGGACATTCCGGAGCAAAGCCACTCGGCCAGTTGCACAACAGCTTCTGCCCTTGAGCTTGGCAGCTCTCTCTGAAGGTTGTTATGAGCCTCAAATATGTTTTCTGCCTCTGATGTCAGATTTGTCAACATGACATGCAAAATCAACAGCCACAGACAGTGCATGGCACTGATTGTGTGTTGGTCTAGAGAATAGTTGTCTGATATTGATGTGTGTGGGTGCAGATGTGGAAGCACTATCAGTAGAAGCTTACAAAAATTTTAGTTGGTGTTTGTCGCAGAATCCTGAATGTTACAAACAATGGGTATGTATCTTAGCTCTTGATCCCTTTCTATAGTGGTTGCTGTGATGGAATTGCTGGTTTCTTGATCTCCAGATTGTCTAAAACAACTGTCATATTGACTAGCATCAGAAGTTATTGTCAATACTTTCAAGGATGCATAATTTAGCAGTGTTTGGCTTCTTGCAGGAAAAGTTATACTTGGAGAATTTAAAAGCGAGTAGTTATGTTCTTGGCAATCTGCTTTCTGACTGGAAGGACACAGTTGCACACCTGACACCACTGTCTGATCTGCAAAGAACTGTCCAGGTGTTCCGATCAAAGGTAATTGGACACTGTGCTCTCTTGTTGTCCCAGTCAGTGATCCAAGTGCATATCATCCTGGTCGATTTGGAGACTTCTCATGAGGGTGCAAGTGCAAAGGATGATTCTTTTGTGGTGTGTAGTGGTGACTTTGAGAATTCTTGCGACATGTTGGCTGTTTGTTGCTTTCCTTAAGCAACAAACATGGCATGTTTCATTTCCTTCCTCTTCCAATCCAATCTTTGCTAGGATTTACGGTAGAGCACTAATTGATGAGTGTTTTGGTGAAGCAGCACAAGCATGTGCTCCAGACAGCTAAAGGGAACCTGGAACTGGAGGGGCAGCTGAAGGCTGCAGATCGCATCTGCAAAGCCCTTCAAGGGAAGATGTCTTGGGTTCCATCTTGTGCAAAGGCATCTGTCACAATTGCTGTGGGGATAGCCATGGCATATAGCTTTTACTTGATCAGCCCTGAAGTCAATCCATGGAATTGGGATGGATGGCTGTTACTCAGCAAAACGCATCCCTTCATTTGAAACAGGAAAATTCTTGCTGTGGCACCCATTGAAAGTAGATCTTATGTTGAAATGGTGGGTGTTGACATTGCTAGTAAAGAGGTGGGTAGCTGTAGGATCACAACTGCACACCAAACTGTTACTGGGAAGGAATGGTTGAGAGAAGCTTTGGTGTACTGTAGTCTAGCAGACATAAATGAGTAGGAGAAGATTGCACTTGATAGCCCAATTGGTCCAGTTTGAAAAGAGGACCTACTCATGAGCTGTGCAAGGATCATTCTTTTGTCCTGTATTGATGTGGCAGAGTTTTCTGTCCTGTCAGTCTGACAGTGCATTGGTGGAGGAGGTCTTTGATCTCATTCTTCTTTGTTTATCAGCATTGCCTTTAACTTAGATGGATCATTAAAGTTCACTGGATTTGCGGTTCCAACTCAGGACCTCAACCTTAAATGTGACACAGCTGGTTTGCAAGAACAAAGGTTAAGTGGAGATGCAAGTCAGCTTCCAAAGTAAAGTTCTATCAATATGTGCAGGAAGAGACTCCAGTGATTGGAATTACGAGAGTGGAGTTAGAAACTCTGATCCTTGGCAATTTGAATGCAGAGAGTTTTAGAAGAGGAGACTAGTGGGTGAACCCTATATTCTCCTAGTGTTGTTGGATTAAGTAAAAGCATGTCCGAGTGTTGTTATTCTTTGTGACTATTGGACAAACTTGTGTGGACATCTGATCAGTTTTGTTATGGGTTTACTGCCGTACCATTTGTAGTTTTCTCATTCAGTCGGTTCTCTCTCCTAGATATGAAGATGTCTGATAGATTTATGTGGGCGCATCAACTCATTCCAAACCTTTTTTAAAACAAACATACCACAATGCCTCCCAAAAAAACCAAAGCTAATAAACTGAGACAAAATGAAAGTCACCCAGAAAATGCTTTAACATCCAACCAAACTGGGGTTTTACCTATTAGCTTAAAATGAGTGAGGATTTGTGATATGAAAAACCATCTCTCTAGCCATCAAGTTTTGTTCCCAGTTATGAGCAAACATGCCACCAAAAACAATAATAGATCAGATGAGAAATGTACTAGAGAATGTGCTCTTCTAGGAGGAGCATTCTGTAGGTAGGATGTAAAGTAGCATAGATAGCTCATATAAACTGTAGTAAGTAGGTAGATAGGTAGGAAATGATTTGATGGGTCCCTGGCAGTTCCTACTTGGATGGATGAGATCCTGAAAACCTGTTGAAATGGGAGGTATGTACTAGTGAACCAGCACCTGCCAGTGCACCGTGCACTGGATGCCTGTTATTATTCAGTTGTGGTGGATGAACGTCAACTGAGTTAATATTTGGTTTCACCTCGGTAACCAATTCTGTAGGAAATAGGTCTTTCATATATAGGTAGATAGGTAGGAAAATAGGTAACTAGTAGGTAAGTAGATGGTTCATTCATACATAGGTAAGGGGGGCTGTTTTTACTACCTACCTACTAACAAGTTGCTTGTGGGTTGTTAGTTAGTAGGTAGGTAGTAAAAAAAAAAGAAAAAGCAACTGAGCTAACCATCACTGTTAGCTAAGGAACTGGAACCCAACAGAAAACTGTTTTCTGATCACTTACCATCCATCCATCCATCCATCATGGTGCACTGGTGGGTGCTGGTCAGTGTTGGGCAGATATCCTGAAAATCCAGATATCACTCAGGATATCATTTCTGAGATCCTCTGGATATCAAAAAATTTGATATTCAAAGAGTGATATTCTTATCTTTGGATCTCAAAATTATGAGATCCGGTCATATAATAATATCTGGGCAGGGTAAAAAGAATTAGACCAAACCTTGAAGGTTGTCCCCTTCATGATGAATTCATGACCATTTCATAAGTGGGCACAAGGGGAAGACATGCTTCTTTTTTTTTTTCCTTATCTGCCCTTTGGCCTGATCCATGTTTTTCTCAAAAAAGATGGATAATGCATGCCCAGACACATTTTGGTGTTGCCCATTGTAGACTTTGGGTCTTGCATACTTTTCCTTCAAGAAGATCTTGTAACATTTTACCTTATCAATCCCTCCAATGATTATAGGATTCTCTTCCAGCATCTGGTGGATACCCAGCAGCAAGAATTTTGCAATTTGATTGCTTCCACATGTTTCTTCAGCCCATCAGGGAGGTTGGGGGGGAAGAAACATGTGAAGAAACACATGTCACTTAGAAAACCATTGTGGCAAGCTTTTCTGACAATGGAAATGTCATTTCTTGAGTGTTTGTTAAGACTTGATCCAAAACCAGAATGCTTTTGTGATCTTTAAGACATGTCCTAACCCACACACACACACACACACTGGACCCAAAAGAGCTCAAATGATTAAGCATTTGATTGTTTACATGATTGCAAGGAGAGAAGACTTTTTTTGTTTTTTAGCACACCTTTGTTTCTATGTCACCACACCATGGCTGTTGTCCTCAGTTCAAACTGGAAATGTATAATTGATTGAGATCAAACACCTAAATTGTGAATTTCAAATTGATTTACCCTCCTCCACCAGTGATTGCCAATAAGTGCCTCCCATTGCAATTCATGCATTGCATTGCAATGCAATGCAATAAGGGATATATTGTTGTACCTTTTCAGGTTCGGCAAAATTATTATTAATAATAATATTATTATTATTTTAAATGTCAAATTTTTAGAAAATCAAGGTCCCTTTCTGCTGCTGAAAATTAAAAAAAAACTATTCTTTCCTGAAGTCGAAATTTGTTTGATGGCACCTTTTATGAGTCTGACAATGCAGCCCTTTAAAAAAAAAAAAACCTCAAAAATAATTTTTGTCTTTCAATCTCTGATGGTATTCCAGTGGTTAGTGTATTATTTCCTGCAGGGAGGTTTTTTGGGATCAAAGTTTTTGTGCCATGATTCAAAATATTTGCTCAAAACATTGGTGATGAAGAACATTCAAATGTTTTTAATTTAAAATAAAGTTTTAACAAAAAAGCAAAGAAATATTTTTTTAAACTCCAAAATCAAAATTTCAAAATAAAATAATTATTCAGCAGTTTTTTTTTTAAAAATTCCCTTTTTGAGTTTGTGTATGTTACTAAATTTAAAAAATAAAACCTATCTCTCAATCTCTGATGGTATGCCAGTAGTTAGTACAACATCTCCTATAGGGACGAGGTGGTGTTTGGGATCAAATCTTGGGTTGTGATGCAAAATGTTTGTGCAGAACATTGATGATGAAGAACATTAGAACATTTTTATTTACATCACATTTTTGACAAAAATTCAAAAAAAAATAAATTTTAGCACCAAAATCAAATTTTCAAAATAAAATAATTATTCAGCAAATATCCTAGTAGCCACAATTTTTCACCTAGCTCCAAAAGATCAGCTAGTTCAGCAAATGTTTATTGCTTCTGGCATAACCGGGTGGTCTATTGCCACCAGCCTCACATTGAGTTCCTTAATGAAATCCTCAAAGACCCCTTTCACAGAGTAGTACTACACTTCCCATTATCCTATATATAATTCCTATCAAATTTGGACAAATTTTATTGAAGTTGATTATCTCTGAAAAAACAGAATCTGAATAAGAGATCTTTTCAAGTGTTTCAAAATAGCTGCTGAAACATCAACATTTTGCATTCGAGTAACTTCTTTAAACACACAGTTGGTCCAAATCCTATGCAACAACATTGGTTGGCAATTTTCAAAGCTCTTGTGCTGTTGTCTCCTGCTACTCCGTATGAGAATTGCTGATGAATTTGTGTTCTTTAGTACAAACTCTCATTTCGTGAACACCAGTGATTTTTTGAAAGGGGAGGAGGAGGAAGATTTTTTGATCTACTTCACAGTTCAATTCTACAAATTCCCAAAGTACAACTAATGCAAAAAAGAATAAATTATTGTTGCTGATCACAGAAGCAGCTGCAAATTGAGGTCGGCTTAGTTTTTGTGGGATTCCACAAAAGCTTTTTTTAGTGAAGCACAGTGCTCATGGAATCCACCAAAACTGAACAGCACAAATTTGAAAAACCCAGAGGGATATCATAACTAGCCAGAGCCAACTTTTTGATCAAGGGATCAAAAGTCCCAACCTTTCAAACACAATGAAAACCAAGAGTCTCAACTCCCCCAATAGCCTATTTTTTGGACAACTTCCAATTATATGTCCCCTCAGGACTCTGTAAAGAATATATATTTTATTGTCAGCATGTTGTTGAAAGTTCCATAGTCAGTCACTTGCATTTGTAAAATTATAGCAACAGAAATCACCATTCAAATACAGATTTGTAACTCTTGAGGTCAACATGATGAAGGAGAGCGATGTGAATTGAATGGTTCAATACCAGGCATCTTGGGATGATTTTTCCACTTATGAACAAGTCAAGAACACCCTGCTCACTTCAGACTCCTCTCCTGGGTTAGTGATCTGCCATAACGAAACCATTAGCTTCATGAACAGCTTTCATATTTGTAGATGATACACACTTTCAGTAGTTTTAGGAAGAGCCTGAATTATTAATAACTCTCATAAGAATCAAGAAATCTCTGTACTCACCAGTAAGAAAGGCAGAGCAGAATAAACAAAAGTGTCAGTCAGTCACTTGTTTGGGGACCATGAAGAGCAACATGTATGATCACAACTTTGTGATCAACTTCATCAGCTTCCTACAGTGGGTATGGGTCAATGTACTCACTAACCTGCATACTGAGTTGAGTTTCTGTCACAAGTTTGGAAGCAATGGGAAGACTCAGGCATGATACTGGCTAGCAACTACCAACATAACAAAATAGAAGGGGAAAAACATAGAGAAAAGTAGAGGGAGAAACGAAAAAAAAAAGCACACAGAATAAGAAACAAAAAACATAGAATTGTAGACAACAGTGGAAAAACAAATGAGAACCAAATGAGGGCTTCAAAAAGCTTCCCACTTACAAAACTCTATACAAGATTATTCAGAAGACTCAAAATGCTGAAATTCCAAAAAGAAATTTCTCTTTATTGAGTAACCCTCCAGTCTTCTTGAACAGAATCTTTAGAGGGTAGCCTTTATTCTTCAGGATGACAAGACATCAATTTGAGAGAAACAAAGAAAATTTAGAACTACAAAGACTCAAGAACCTATAAAACCGACTATTGATTAACACCCAATTTAGCAGGAATAGAGATATTGGAATGAATATGAGGCATCCGTATCATGTCCATATTTGCTCTGGTCGAGAACATTTATGAAAGATATCACAAGACATACCTTGAGGATTTTGCTCTTCACTGTAAGGTCCAAGAAATTACAAGAGAAGCCATGAGAAGTACAATTTAAGTCACAAGACATTTTTGGGTATATGCCACTGTCAAAAGGGTCTTTCTCCAGCTATATGAAACTCTCAAAGTCTGGAAATTCTTTAGGAAGAACCTGAACTGCATTCACCTAGGATCTTATTACTATTGCATCTGAGAAGTTTGCGAGGGTCGTGATGATAGATTTGCAATCCCATGGATCAAGAAACTGTTTCCCATTTGTATTATCCAAACATGGTCTGGCTGAAGATGATCAAAATTCTCCCAAGAATTCTCTCCTGTTGTTGCTAGGGACACTGCTGGATACCCATTGATGCTTACACAGCCCTGATCCTGTCATAAAATGTCCAAGATAGAGTTAGCAGTCTCATCTCTTCACAAGAGCTGCAATCATTCATGACTTTAGGATAGTCCCTGTCTCCATCACCAGAACATGTGCAGTCTTTTGAGTAGGTTCAGATCATCTCCATTTAAGAGCAATGACTACATTTCCAAACTCCTAAAAATTAACAGGTCATGACATTGAGATCTACCATGAAAAACTGAGTTCATGAAGCTCAGGGAGCTCTAAAGTTCAGTCAAAAATCACATTCCCAATACCAATTGTGCAGGAAGCTCATGGAATGCAAAATGCTAGAATTGTGCTGCTAGTGGATATCAACTGAGAACAGCATGTCTTACATCAGATATACAACAGTTTAGAAAAAGGCATTTGTTTGATCGAAGTACTATCCCATGGTTGAAAATACCATTCTGGGAATCTCAATCCAAGCACAGAACATGGTTCTTATCAGCACCACTTCTCTGTCAACCAACAGAAACCCTTCAGCAAAACTGCCACCAAAAGTTTCAGAGGCTTGGAAGTTGCTAGGAGCACCTCACAAAGAATGAAAAATTAGAGAACTGTGTTGCCAAAGTAAGAGCTTGTACCCATGATCATACCTCACAGGAAACAGAGCTTCACACAGTCATGTAAAGCCAGTTAAATCAGTGGACTTCATCTTCAAGCCCAGGACAGTCCGCTATTAATGCCTCCTCTGAATCATACTGCACCCACCCATTCTGTTCAGATACCTACTCAACAAGCAGATGTTCACAAGAAAGACTAGGCTTTAAAAGCTAGCAAGAGTCCTCTATGCTTACAACTTTTTTCCCCCTTGCTAAGCATTAAGGGGACGACAACATAAACTGACTGGATGCCAAGCCCACAGCAATGTCAGGTGTGAAGTACCAAGCACCAACCAACCAACAAGCTCCCACATCAAACCAAAAGACTTACTTCCCACATGCAGAAGTATGTTGACAAAAACCAATTGACAAAGTGACTATACTTCTAGTTTCCAGACCCAAATGTAACAATTGGGCTGCTTCAACAGCAACGAGAATGTATAAGAACAAGTCAAAGTCTAGGGGAATCAAACCCAATTTTGAGCAGACCTGAAAGCCACAATACAGGCAGTAATGGTACAAGCCTCGCAACTTTGTCAACTGATCATGCAACATCTGCCAAAGTACAATTAAGGTTTTCATTAGCAACCTTGGCACACCATTTAGTCATTCATGCTCAAAGAAAGAGGGGAAAATCACTATTGAGGGTTCCACATTTGTTGTATAACCTGCAGAAGTTAAACAAGGCAGGGATTCTCACCTCTTCTGTTATTTCCTCCTCCTCTTCTTCATCTTCCTCCACAGCCTCAGCATCTTCAGTTTTCACCTTGTCAACTCCCTTGCCTGCATCCTGCACCTCCACTGTCTTCTTATTGACTGGTCTAGCAGATTCTGTCACAGTCCCAGCAGCCTGTTCTTCAAGCTGCAAAAGCGCAGTGCAAGCCTTGCGGTAATCACTCACAAGCTTACGGCTTTGCCATGTGCCCCTGCGTCGTTCCTGAAATCCTACCCTAAGCTCATCAACTTTCTTCCGCTTCCTCTCACGAGCAAGAATAATCTGCTTTGACTTCTGACTCTTCTCCTCTTTCACCACCTCATCTCTGCCCAGCCCTGTCCGGTTACGTTTTAAGTCAACATTGATTGGCTCGGTTGCTCCCTGCCCATGCTTCCCTAAAGCATTGCCTGGTTTATAACCCATCTGCTGCAGCAGCTTGAACCCTATGTTGGAGGATGGGATGACAGCAGCCAATCCCTCTTGTCGCTGTTCCTCCTCTAAATTTTGATTCTTTTCCTGCTTCAGCTTCTTTTTCTCCTTCCAATTCATCTTCCGTTTGTCCACAGTGCCTCCTTTTACCTTGCCCACCTGTCAAGCTTCCACAGCATGAGACCCTACACCTGCCTATCTGAAGCACCCAAAGCCTTGTCTGTGTTTTGCACACACTCAAAGAAGAAGAAGAAGAAGAAGAAGAAGAAACATCCTGAGTGCTTCCTCACCCTTTGAGCAGGTGTGTCCTAGCTTAGAGGTGCACACTTTTCTAACAGTGAAAACCAGAGACTTTCACTTCCATTTGTGTCACAGACAAAGAAGTTGAAGAAGGCTGATGCTGTGCCTGCCGACAAGCCTGGCATGAGTGTCTCTTCACTGCTTGATACAGGTGGAAACATTCTAACAACCATAAAAGGAGTCACATTGTTGCCCTAATCTTTGCACAACAAACTAAAAGCCTGTAAGCTCTTCACATGAGTGAAAACAATTTACAACATGTGATTACCCTAGTTTTTTCCCTCTGCAACTCTGGAAAGCCCACACCTTTGGACAACCTCATCCCAGAATAGTTGCCGTAATCTTCTGAACACAAAAAAATCCCCTCATTCCCACACTTTACACCATGAGCCCACCACCCAGTGGAAGAGCACTGGCCCTACTCCTCTCTCCAACACATCCATCAAACCCCCCTAATAAGTTCCCACATTTCTAACAAACCCATTCAAGTGGTGTGTTGAGGTCCATCCAGCATATTCCCAACACCAACATTTGAATCTACAACTCTTGCAAAGTGAGGCCCTAGTGCCCATACCCTAGCCAAACCCTAAATGCCCATAGCCCAGCCAAACAACACCGAAAACGCCATAATCTCCACACCTCAGACTATGAGATTCAACTAGTTTTCCAGCATCCAGCACGCTCCTATTGTCACTTGAATCTGCCACCACTTGCAAGATAGGCAGCAACCAGGAGAGCTAAAACCCTAGGCCATACTAAACCCTAAACCCTGGGCTCGATGGCACAAGCCAGAACAAGGAGAGCTGAAAATCACTCGACTACTACTTAATGCAAAATGATTTTGAAGCTAAACATGAGGATTGGCATGAAGAGGGTGAAACAGTAGAGAACCGTAGCAACAGAAGCAGTGTCTGGAATGCTGAGGAAACGTCCAAGGTCGCCCATGTAGTCATCATCCTCTTCTTCATTTGCGGCCATGGCGTGACCCCCGCACGTCCCCCGCTTTGCCCACAAAACTTTTCACCGTCTGTCTGTCTGTCCGTCTGTCTGCGGGCACGATTTTTCTTCACTCAATTTTTTTTTTTTTTTTTCAGCTAATTCTTATTCCACCATGGTCAATCTCTTGAAGCAATTCTTCAAGAAAACTCTCCACCAAATTGCAGCGAAGAAACACCTCCAAAGAAACGATCAAATACAGCCGCAAGAACATCGTCATCGTCGTCAGCACTACTGCATCCGCTTCCCATTTCTTTCCCAGAACGCTCTGGGAGGAGAATTAGGGTTTACGACGTCACAAGGAGGAATTTTTTCATAGTGTGTATATACCTACCCGTAGTACACTATGGGCAGCTTCAACACAAATCTGTCAGATAATTAATTAATTAATTATTAAAATTGAAGATTCCATGACCAATCTTAGAATATTCCGGAATATTCAAAAAGATGCTCTACTTTCCAACACGGATTTTTTCTTTTTCCCTTGGGGTTTTAAAATTTTAAAAAAAAAAAAAAATTTAATTCTAAATTTTATAATAACAAATTTAAGGGGAAATTTTCAACATTTCTACAAATAATTTAATTGCTGCCAAGGTACAAGAATTCAAATAACACCCTATGAATGTTAGTGTTTCTATATACCATTTTTGTTGAAGAACCAAACTTGGAAATGAGATTCCAGATTTTTTTTGTTTTGTGGTTTGGGCAGGGGAGAGGGGATTTATCCTTGAGAGTTTTTGGAGTCTCATCTTGTGTTGAAACATTTTTCAAACCACACTGAAGAATTCTTCTCCAGGAAAGCATAAATGCCAAAGAGTCTTGTGTTTGTCATTCTATGTTTTGATGCCAAAGTAAGTGTCTGTGTTTTTCATTCTATGTTCTGGGGCTTGAATTTTTGTAGTTGCAAGTGAGTTTCAAATTTTGATTTGCTTTGCATGCTTTTGTTAGTTTCAAATGTGTTGGGTAAGGTGTCAATTTAGTAGCACAACAAAAGCCAAGTAAAGACGTAAACACAACACATTCCATGAGTGGTTTAACTAATGCATTAGTGAGCTGAGGTATTTCTCTAGTTGCTTGCAGAAAGCTTCAGTGAACATTAAGACTTCAAAACAGATTCCATACATTTCTCACCACTGTTATCATCAGGTCTAACCAATGATCAGATCAAGGTGCTTTCAGTAAATCACATAAGCTAACAGAAGATCACAAGAAAATGCTGAGTGACAAAATAAAGAGTAGTATTGAAATCAAGTTAGGCAGAAAAAAGGTGGGAAAGAAGCAAAAATACTATACATGACCCTTTTATTGAAAATGACTTGCCTCATCACAAGTTGTATGGAGTGGTGTAACAAATTTCCACCAAAAATGGCAATTCCTAGCCCTGTGTAGAATGGGCACAACTCCACTAGATGTGCAGATCCGGTGGAGGCATGCTTGTGCCACACATTATAACCATCAGTACTGATCCCGCTCATCTCTCTTGGTTACCAGGACAGACTTAGTCATCGCGGGGGAACATTCAGTTTGACACTCTCAATGTACTGACAAGGGGAAGGAGTTATATACACCTAGGATGACAGTGGAATACACTGGGGGGTGGTGGGGTGGAATTCTATTCAGCAGTTCTCTTCCTCGGGTACAGATACACGTGTCTTTATGGGCTTTAACTTTAGCCCAAGACTCTCGGGAGACAGAAGCTCTGGGGAAACACAGGGTGGACTCAGTGGGCTTGTGGGTGTGGAGGAGAGTGAGTAAACAGGCCGTTGGTAAAAGCTGTAACCCATTAAGAATAACTCCATTGGAACAAACATGGCATGAGGCTGTTCCTCTGTCACCAAAGACCCACAAGCTTGAACCTGCATATACACAAGAGAAGTTAGCAAGCAATATCTGTATCCCACTGAAAGATAAAAGTAAGATCTGCAGAAGTCATAATAATTCCTGTACAGCAAGCAAATGTGGCTTGTGAAGGGGTTCAGATTACCTCAATCAATGCATTGTATCGCCTATGCATCTGTGTACTGAGGTGCAAAGCCTCGTGGTGGAAAGGGGAATGTTCACCAACGATAATCAGTGTGCGGCATTTCAGTTTCTTCACCCTCTCACTTAAATCCACACGCCTACAGACATCATCAGATGGCACCAATCAGACTTTTTCAACTAGCCACTTGGACACAAGTTTTTGCCACACCCCCCTCTCCCAGCTGATTCTTTATACCAATTCACAACACCTGCAAATAGCTTTCTATCTGAGGCATTCAAGGTCAAATTGGACATACTGGTTAATGGCCTGCATGTAGCGCATAACATTCCTGCTGTGAACATCATCCAAATGCTGCACATTAAAAAAAAAGGAACAAATCGGTAAACAAATGACACATCTGTCAGAAAAGACTACTTTCAAAGACATCAAGACAGAGAAAATATACACAAACAGAGCATCTTTCCACCAAAAGCTCAGCCATCTATTGTACAAAGAGATGGGTTCACTTACTTTGCGATAAGTCATCATAACATCTGGCCCAGCACCTGAAGTAGTCCGGGCTTCCTGCCACAATGGAGCCATAACACATGTCAGACTAATAACTTGACAGAAAATTCCCCCTCCAAGTAGAAAAATCTTCATTAGCAATGGGTACAATCACGACGTCTTGAAACTGAAAAGATGTATGTAGTCCGGCATTTAATTACCTGACTAAAATAGCGTTGCAAAAAAGTATCCTTCACAAAGCCTGACATTCCACAGAAGTAAAGCAGGTTTATTATTGCCTGCACCACCAGATTTGGGAGCCAATCAGCCATGAATAGAGACCAATGATGCAGTCTATTATTAGTCCACTCAATGACACAATTCACAAGAGCCCCTGATTGCAAAGCACACCTTATTATAGATCCATTCTGTCCATGAGGGCGTTTGGCAGAGTGGTGACACCAATATCAGTCCAAGTGCACGTTCCCTATATTTCAACTGCAAGAAAAAATTGCAGGGAATGGGTTTAGAACACTCAGAACACCACAGCATCATTCATGTCAATTAAAGGAGGAGACCCACCAGCCAAAACAACCTATCCTCTTCCTGTGTACATATCAGCATGCAGATCCTCACTTTCCAATTGAATTATTTCAATAGATGCAAAGAAAGGAGTGGACAGTGGCAAATAAAACAGAGATAATTCCAATTGTCATACCGCAAAATGTGTAAGAATATATGCTCCACCTGTCACCCCAAGGCCAATAACTTCATCTAACCTGTGACAGCAAGAAATTCTTCATTTATCAAGTTCAGGGTAGAGTAGCTCTACAATTTGCAATTGCCAGTCAAATTCTCTTTCTCAACAGACTTTCAACTTCATCTTGGCATTTCCATATCAGAAGTACTGATAGGCTGGCTGTGCTTACAGCAAGATACATTACATCTCCCTTAATGTTGAGAATAGAGGCTCAATGCCAAAACTCACCCAAAAAAATCTAAGACTTCAGCCAATTGGTCTGCGAGGTCATCCACAGACAATGACGGTTGATCTGGGGCACAAGCCTGCCAAAACAGTGACAGGTTAGAGCATTCCAATTGCAATGTGTGTCCTCTCACCTCTGGCTCCAAAGACAGCTGTGCAAGACTGGACATCTAAAGTTGATGGGCGACCAGCTTCTTGGACAAATCAATCTGCCCAACTCAAGATGCATACTGTCTGTCATTGGGTAACATAAACTTTCAAGTCATGATATGTTGCTGCATTCTTGGGACATTGCCACCCCTTTCTTAAAATTTGGTACCTAACAGTTGCAACAACCACCAGATAGAGTAAGATACTGACCTCATGCCCCAGTACATCAACATGGTATATGCAAAAATTGTGGTAAAGCACCGATGAGGCCTCAGGATATGAAAACAGCCCTTCAAAACATGATACATCTGCAAATGAAACAAAACAAAAAAAATGGGAGTCAGAGTACATAGAACTTTCCCTGTGAGTGAGACACCATCTCAGCTCATGCATCAAGGAACACTCCACATTTCAAAAAAGAAAACTGGAAATCTGCAAACCTTCTTGAGACCCAAATCTCCAAGCACTGAGCACTCTTTTCCAACAATGCAACAACCTCTCATGATGCATCATGAAATCCAACAAACTGCCGTGGTGTGAGGAGAAAAACCCTAATTCTGAAGGCCAGAGAGTCAGACTGCAAGGATTGGGGTAAGGATGTAGATTCTTACAGTTCAGTCCAACGTCCGGGTATGTGAGCAGGGCAGGTTTGTCTTGATCACCACAAACGACCACCGAGATTGGCCCCGAGGCAGTGGGAACATGATACCTCTGCTTCAAGGATAAACCAGAAAGATCAGTACAAGGCCTACCTCAACAATCTACTCTCCCAGTTCAACGCCCGTTGGTATGACTGCTAGCATGTGACCAAAGGCTTCCCAGTCACGCGTCTCTATAACTGGCTCAATGGCGGAAACCTCAAGAAAGTACTGCCTATTATAACTACAACAGCACATTGCTATAAACTCCAAGAACTACAGCTATGGCCGCTTATCCTCTGACTAGTACTGTCTACTTGATCAAAGACTCTAGGAAGCATGCATGCTGCCGATCATCTCCAACGAAGGTTAAGAGAGAGGAACTGAAGACGTAACAAAAGAGAAAGAGAGGAACGGAGCAGCATCCACGGGCGAGGCGGGTGTAATAACCCTGTGAGAAGACGTACCTGGCATCCCCAGGACCCGAACTCCATGTCCAACGTAATGACAGTAGAATCTCCTTCTTCCTCCATGGATGATGACAACAACAATAAAGACGCTCACAAAACAACGCTAATACCTATGGACAACCGAAGCACGCCCTCTACGAACTGAACACTAGGATCATCTTCGCCACCGCCAGTCTACTTCGCTCCTCCCCTCAATCGAAGATTATTGCTTCCTTCTCAAATGCTCAGCCTCATGGTCCAGACACAGATTGACGTAATTCTGTCCACGGACTAACTAGGATGCAAGAATCCCGCGCTCTCTGTCTCCGTCTCTGTGTGAGTATGTCTCCTTGTCCGTGTATGTCTGTGTCTGTCTGTGGAAGAGAACTGGAGGTGCGCTCTTGAGCGGTGATGATATTTAATCCCTCTTTCTTTCTTCAAGGCGCGTTGTACAGGCAAACAAAACTCTGGGATATTTACGCATGATGCAGAACAACAAAAAAACAAAGAGTCAGGAAGGTAATGTCTTAGAGAGAAATCCGAGAATGCAACAAATCAAAGGAGAGGGAGCTTCATGACAGGCAGACAGACAGACGAACGGACAGAAGAAGCAGCTCTTCCGACACCTTTACAAACCTCGTGCCGCGGTAACTTGTGAACACTAATAATCATGCAGCAGCAAAATGCAACGCCCCCGCACTGAAGATCGAGAGAGAGAGAGAGAGAGAGAGAGAGAGTCGTCTGTTGTTGCAGCGCAACGCAGACATGTTTTGGCAGTGAAGGTGCAAAGCAAAATGGAGATGGTGGGAAAAGGAAACAAGCCGAACAAGCACCAGAGAGTCCCATCTTTTTTTTAGCCATTTTGGCTATATATAGCCAAAATACTATATTAAAAATGAAGAAGAACTAAAATCATGTGTTTTTTGAGATTTCAATACCCACAATTCCACCAAATTATTTTAACAAATCGCCAGATAATCTGTACAGGGTTCACTTAGTTAGCCAAATATATATTTTAAAAGGATTTTTCGAATTATTACTTTCATCTTTAGCTTTTAGCCAAAATTTGGTTTCAATCTTCCTGTGGATTATCGCCACTGTGGCTATGACAACAAAATCGCCTAATAACACTGACTGTCTGACCATACTAAAAGAACCACATCCAGCGCTAGTTGAAGATTCCAGTGTTTTTTTTCTTTTTCTTTTGGGGTCAGTTTTTTTTGTATAGCCAAAATGGCTATAATCCAAGGGAATATTTACCAAATTTTGACTACAAGCTAAATTTTTCGATACATACTTGAACCATGTATAGAAAGAAATATGGCTATTTTTTCTGCATTTTGGTCTAATTATGGCTACTGAAAGTATCAATTATCTGGTACTTTGATTTTAGCACTTTGAAAATTTTAATATAGCCAGAAAAAAACCCAAAAAAAAAAAAAACAAAAAAAAAAAAAGAAAAAGAGGGGGGGAAAAAAAAAAAAACAAAAAGGGGGGGGGAAAAAAGAAACAACCGGAAAGGGGCAAAAAACAAAAAAAAACAAACAAAAACAAAAAAAAAAA
>Ga0116227_10007740_pt1 | contig 20749 bp, 16 predicted proteins | sample S1TSphgellanicum_FD_89693 | JGI IMG/M metagenome (GOLD analysis project Ga0116227, IMG submission 89693) | Host-associated microbial communities from peat moss isolated from Minnesota, USA - S1T2_Fb - Sphagnum magellanicum MG | ecosystem: Host-associated > Plants > Peat moss > Unclassified...
ATGGACGGGCCAGCTTCGCCTTCGACGTACCATTGACCACTGCGCGCAAAGGCGGGAGTTGCCATGGCGGTTGTCGCCAGGACAAGGCCCAGGACCAGTTTCCGCATTATCGTTTCCCCTTTTTGTAGGTATCTTCGCTACGTCGTTGGCAGCGCTCTACCTTTTTCGAGGTAATTTCGCAAGCGCGAGAATGGCGATTGTGTTGCATCTTTGCCACTGTTGGCCGCGATGTGGCGGTTGACACCGGGTTGATTGGCTTTGTTCGGGGGTTTGCGCAGCAATGCCGACGTTCCTGCCTGGAAATGCGCGTCTTGCCTTTCGGCAAAGCGCGAATTGCAAGCTGCTGAGTCGCAACTGTAACAAAATTGTATGGTTTTCCGAGGATCTTTTAACTCTGGTCCTTTATGCGGGCCTCTCCTAATCAGCCGCTGTTTGCTGATCCATCTTGCCTGTGACGGGACCTGCCATGCTTCGCCGACTTTATAACTGGACCATGGCCAAGGCCGAACATCGCCATGCGGCCTGGTGGCTGGCGTTGTTTGCCTTTGTGGAAGCAAGCTTTTTCCCGATTCCGCCGCATCCGCTGCTGGGGTTGATGTGCCTTGCCAATCCCAAACAGGCGCTGCGCTATGCCGCGTTCGCCACCATCGGCTCGGTCGCCGGCGGTCTGCTGGGTTATGCCATCGGCCATTTTCTTTATGCCAGCGTGGGCGCGCAATTGCTGGCCCTGCTTCATCTGACACAAAGCTTTCCAAAGGCGGCGTGCTATTTGCGCGAGTACGGCGTCGAAATCATCATCATCAAGGGCGCGACACCGATCCCGTTCAAGCTGTTGACGATTACCGCCGGGTTCATCGGCATGCCGCTGGTGCCGTTCCTGCTGGCAAGCGTGGTCAGCCGGTCGATCAGTTTCATGATCGTGGGCGTGCTGTTTCGCCTGTTCGGCGTGCCGATCAAGCGGTTCATCGACAAGTATCTCGGCCTGGTCACAGTGGCATTCGTCGTTCTGCTGGTTGCGGGCTTTCTGGCCGTGACACTGCTGGGCGGGTCGGGCAGCACGGCGCGTCAGCGCTGCGACACTGTTACGTCTTTTGCGCCCTGAACTTTATAACCGGCCGGCGGGCTGAGAATCATGGCCTCGGCCTGTGCGACGGCGGCGCGGGCGATCGGTTCCATCACCGCATAGCCTGCCGCATTGGGGTGCACGCCGTCGCTCGACAGGCCCGGTTTCATCGCACCGGTGGGGTCTGCCAGCGCGGTGTGGTAATCGGCGAACACCATCCCGCGCTGCGCGGCAAGCGTGCGCAGCCAGGTGTTGAGCGCGATGATTTCGCGTGCCGGTCGGTAGCCCTGGCGCCAGTTGAACATGCCTGCCGGAGGGATCGCGCCCAGCACCACGGCGATGCCGTTGGCGCGCGCGATGTCGGTCATCGCCAGCACCGCGTTGGCATATTCGTCTGGGCTTGTGGGTCCGGCGTTGCCGGCTATGTCATTGGTTCCGCACAGGATCTGTACCACGCGCGGATGCAGTCGCACCACGTCCTGGTAGAATCGCCCCGCTATCTGCTGGCTGGTCTGGCCGGAAATGCCGCGATCGACGATGCCATCGGCGAACAGGGCGGGGGCGATGGTCAGCCAGAATTCGGTGATGGAATCGCCGATGAACACCGCGCGCGGGCCGTCCGCGACGGCGCGGTTGCTGTTGCGGTAACGGCACAGCACCGGCCAGTCGATCCGCGCGGCGGTGCACGGATCGGCCGTCATCGCCGAAACGGAATCGGGGGCAGGGGCCGGCACCGGCGGCGGCGGCGGCATGGTCTGCGCCAAAGCCGCGGCCGGTGCCAGCAAGGCCAGCGCCAGCGCGGCGCCGACCGGTCGCCGTGCCATCAGATGATGCCGACCGCTGCGCCGGCGCGTTCGAACATGCCGATGATCGTCTGTACCTGTTCGGCGGAATGTTCGGCACACAGCGAACAGCGCAGCAGCGTCATCCCGGCAGGCGTTGCCGGCGGCCGCGCCAGATTGACGTACAGCCCTTCGTGCAGCAGCGCTTCCCACATCATCGCGCCGCGTTCCAGATCGGGCATGATCACCGAAATGATCGCGCTTTGCGGGGTCTTGGTGCCCAGCGTGAACCCGCGCGCGGTCAGCCCGGCGTGCAAGGTGAGGGAATTTTCCCACAAGTGCGCGCGTTTGTTGCCGGCATGCATCAGTTTGCGGATCGAGGTTGCGGCGGTGTGCACGACGCTGGGCGGCAGGCTGGCGGTGAAGACATAGGGCCGGCACACCAGGCGCAGGATCTCGAACTTGGGATGGTTCGACACGCAGAAGCCGCCGACCGTGCCGACCGATTTGGAAAACGTGCCGATGACGAAATCGACCTGGTCGAGCACGCCCTGGTCTTCGGCAACGCCGCGCCCGTTGGGGCCGATGAACCCCATCGAATGCGCTTCGTCGACCAGCACCATCGCGCCATGCGCCTTGGCCACGGCAATCATCTCTTTCAGCGGAGCGATGTCGCCCAGCATCGAATAGACGCCTTCGAGAATGACCAGCTTGCCCGCGCCTGCGGGAATGCGGCGAAGGCGCTTTTCCATCGCCTCGATATCGTTGTGCTTGAACGGTACGACTTCGGCGTCGCCCATTTTGCAGCCATCCCAGATCGAGGCATGGCTGTCGATGTCGAGCACGATATAGTCGCCCTTGCCGGCGATCGTGCTGATAATGCCCAGGTTTGCCTGATACCCGGTCGAAAAGACCATGGCATGGTCAAAGCCATAGAATTCGCGCAAGGCGTCCTCGACCGCGCGGTGCCCGGCATAAGTGCCGTTGAGCACGCGGCTGCCGGTCGTGCCCGAGCCGAATTCGTCGAGCGCCAGTTTGCCGGCAGCGACGACATCCGGGTCGAACGTCATGCCCATATAGTTATAGGTGCCCAGCAGGATCGTCTCGCGCCCGTTGCAGACCGCCACGGTCGGCGACAGCACCTTTTCCATGACCAGGTTGAACGGGTCGGTAATGCCCGTCGACAACAGCGCGCGGCGCTGTTCGATCAGGGGATCGAATTTCGAAAACAGGTCGGTCGCCAAGGTCTCGGCGTCGGTCATGGTCATGATCAACCCCTCAGCCGGGTGACGGCGTCGACCAACTGGCCATATGTTTCGATTTCGGCCTGCTGGTTCATGCTGATGATGATGTCGAATTCGTCTTCGATGGCAGCGACGAAATCCATCACCGTCAGGCTGTCCCATTCAAGGTCGCCGGCAAATGTGACGGCGTCGGTGATGATGATGCCCTTCTTGTTGAACGGGGCGATCAGGTCGGCAATCCGGGCGCTGGTATCGGCGCGATCCATGGGGGTCTCCAATTGGGCAGGTGTGCCCCTGCCAGACGATTGCGGCGGAAAAGCGGCCGGTGGGGTGGCTTGTCAAGCATAACCCGGCAATGGCATCGCATGCACGTCATGAATACGGTTCTCCGCAATGGCTGGCTGGCCGCAATCGCATTGATCGCCGCCCCTGCGCGCGCCGCCGATGCCGGTGCCGCGCTGGCAGCGGCGATGGCGGGAACGCGCGTGCCGGCAATGGGTGTCGCGGTCCTGCGCGATGGCCATGTTGCGGCATTGGCGGTGCGCGGTGCGCGTGCCGGCGACGGCGGCGATCCGGTGCAGGTCGATGATCCCTGGCACATCGGTTCGGATGCCAAGGCGATGACGGCGACGCTGATCGCGCGGCTGGTCGAACGCGGGACGCTGCATTGGGGCGACCGCGTCGGCGCGGTGCTGCCCGAATTGGCGCAGACGCATTACGCCCGCGCCAGCCTGGCCGATCTGCTGTCGCATCGCGCCGGGCTGCCGCACGACCTGATCGACCCGGTTGCGCGTGCCGCGCTGTTCGGCGATCACGGGGCCGACGACCTGACCGCCAGGCGGCTGCGTTATATCACGCGCGCGCTGATCGATCCGCCGGTCGGGCCGCCGGGAGCGTTCCATTACACCAACACCGGCTATCTGGTCGCGGCGGCGATGGCCGAGCGTGCGACCGGCGAGGCGTATGAAACGCTGCTGCGGCGCGAAGTTCTGGTCCCGTTGGGGATGGTCCATACCCGGTTCGGCACCACCGGTCGTGGCGAACCGCAGGGGCATCGCGGCGGCCATCCGACCGGGCCGGAGGCGACCAATCCCCTGTTCTTTGCCCCGGCCGGCGGGCTGGTCCTGCCACTGGCGGACTGGGCGGCATTCTGCCTTGATCAACTGGCCGGGGCGCGCGGGCATGTGCTGTTGCTTACCCCTGCCGATTACCATCGCCTGCAATCGGCCTATGGCACAGGGGATTATGGCATGGGCTGGGAAGTCGTGCCCGAATATGCCGGGCGCGGCGGGCCTGTGCTGGTCCATGCCGGGTCCGACACCAACTGGTACGCCATCGCAGTGCTGTTTCCCAAAGCCGGCACCGGCGCGCTGGTGGTCGCCAACGCCGGCCCCGACATGGGCGGCGAAGCAGCGGACCGCGCGGTGCTGGCGATGATTCTGCCGGGGTTGTAACCTGTGCGGTTTGCGGTATGCGCGCCGGGCGGTTTCGATGGAGCAGACGATGAGCATCAGGCGGATTTCGACCGGTTCCCCGTGGGAAGCGAAAATGGGCTATTCGCGCGCGGTGGTTGCCGGCGGCCTGGTCTACATTTCGGCGACGGCTGCGACAGACGCCAGCGGCGCGGTGCTGGGCAAGGGCGATTTCGAGCGGCAGACCGCGGTCATTCTGGAAAAGCTCGGCGCCGTGCTGGCTGATGCCGGGTCCTCGTTCGAACAGGTCGTGCAGTCGCGCGTCTATCTGACCGATGTCAGCGAGTGGGAGGCGGTCGGCCGTGCGCACGGCGCGGTGTTCGGCGGTCACGGCCCGGCGCTGAGCCTGGTCCACGTCAAGCCGTTCCTCGATCCCGACATGCTGGTGGAAATCGAACTGGTTGCCTTGGTGGGGTAACCGCCCGGGTCAACGCTGTTTGATTCCCGTCACGAAAATGCGGGCGGCCTGGCGCGTTTCGCGTTCGATCATGGCCACGTCGGGTGCAGGCAAAAGGCCGACGGAAAAGCGGAAATGCCGGTCGCCGCGCAACATGCCCAAAAACTGCCCGGCGGCCAGATCCAGGTCTTCGCAGGCGATATGGCCGGCGACGGCAAACCGTTCGAGCGTGGCGCGCAATTCTTCGAGCACGGCGTTCGGGCCGGCGCGGAAAAATGCCTCCGCCAGTTCGGGAAAGCGCGCGCCTTCGCTCTGGACCAGGCGATGCACGTCGAACGCGGCAGGCTCGTAGATCTTGGCCAGATAGCGTTGGCCAAAATCGGCCAGCAGCAATTCGAGGTCATCGCTGCCGCTGCCGCGCAAATCGCGCAACGGCGACAGCACGCGCTGGCAACGCTGTCCCATCACCGCTTCGAACAACTGTTCCTTGGACGGAAAGTATTTGTAAAGCGTGGCTTTCGATCCGCCCAGCCGCGCCGCGATGGTGGACATCGAACTGGCGCCATAGCCCTCTTCGGCGAAGACGTCGGTTGCCACCGCGATGATGTGATCGCGGCGTTCATCGGGGCTTGATCGGGACAGCCTGTACTTGGTGACCATTGTGTACGGTTAGCGCTTGACAGCGTCGGGTCAAGCGCTACATCACAATAGTGACCGATCGGTACGGTCATTTGCCGGGGCTCTGATGACATTCCATAATTCGCCGTTGCGCTTCGGCGTTCGCCTTGCCGTGCAGGCCGTCGCGCTGTCGGTTTTGCTGGGCGGCTGCGCCGTTCCGCCGCCGATGCACACTGCGCCGGTGTTGCGCGACGCGCAGACGGTCGCGGCCGGCAGCCTTGACGGTCCTGCCGATGGTCAATGGCCCGATGACACCTGGTGGCGCGAATATGGTGATCCGCAACTGACTGCCCTGATCGAAGAGGCGATCAAGGGGTCGCCGGCCCTGGCCGAGACCGAGGCGCGGCTGCGCATGGCCGAAGGCTATGCCCGCAGCGCCAAGGCCGCGCTGATGCCCACCGCTTCGGCCGGCGGCAATGTCAGCGCGATCAAGGAAAGCTATAACCAGGGGTTTCCGCCGGTCTTCGTGCCGCACGGCTGGCACAGCGACGGCGCGGCGCAGCTCAATCTTGCGTATGACCTCGACCTGTTCGGTCGCAACCACGCCGCCTTGCGCGCCGCGACTTCGGAACGCACCGCCGCCGCGATCGAAACGCGTGCCGCGCGGCAGGCCATCGCGACGCAAGTGGCCGCCAGTTATGCCGATCTTGGCCGCCATGCCGCATTGCGCGATGTTGCCGCCGCAGCGTTGCGGGTGCGCGAAGAAACCGCCGCCCTGGTTGCCAAGCGGGTGCTGAACGGGCTCGACACGAGGGCCGAACAGCGCCAGGCAGAGGCCGCCGTGCCGGTTGCACGCGCCGATCTGGCCGCTGCCGATCAGGCGCTGATGCTGACGCGCAACCAGTTGGCGGCATTGCTCGGTGCCGGGCCCGACCGCGCGGCTGTCGTGACTCCGCCGGCGCCCGGCCGGTTCGCGCTGATCCCGCTGCCGCCGCGCCTTGCGCTCGATCTGGTCGGTCGCCGCCCCGACATCGCCGCCGCGCGTGCCCGGGCAGAGGCGGCTGCCCAGCGGGTGCGGGCCGCGCGCGCCGCCTATTTTCCGGATATCAATCTGATGGGCTTTGTCGGCGCGCAATCGCTGGGGCTTGCCAACCTGACCGCGGTCGGCTCCGAGGTCGGGCAGGCCCAGGCCGCGATCAGCCTGCCGCTGTTTTCGGGCGGTGCTCTGGCCGGCAATTACCGCGCGGCGCGCGGCGGCTATGACGAGGCGGTCGCCCAATACGACGACACGCTGGTGCAGGCGGTGCGCCAGGTTGCCGATGCTGCCGCAGGGCAAAAGGCACTCGCGATCGAATTGACCGCTGCCCAGGAAGCGGTGGCCCGCAGCCAGGAGGCGTGGGATCTGGCCAAGCGGCGTTATGTCGGCGGGTTGTCGCCCTATCTGTCGGTTTTGTCGGCCGAAGATGCGCTGTTGCGCAACCGCCAGTTGCTCGCCGATTGCGAAGGCCGCGTCCTGGCTGTGCGGGTCGAACTGATCCGCGCGCTGGGCGGGGGCTTCAAAGTCTGAAGCCCTTGGGCCTGATCACCCAATCATTTCAATTCTTCCAGGATGCACGACTCATGGCCGCCGTTGAAGCCACCAATCCGCAGAATTCCACTCGCAAACGTGCCTTTGGGCTGTTCGGTGCCGCGCTCGGCGCGATCGCGCTTGGCTATCTGGGTTATCAGTGGTTCGCAGGCGGTCGCTACGTCGAAACCGACGATGCCTATGTCAACGCCGAAGTCGCCGCCGTGACCCCGCTGACCGGCGGCGCGGTGACCGAGGTGCACGCCAGCAACACGCAGAGCGTGCACAAGGGCGATGTGCTGGTGGTCATCGACCCGACCGATGCGCGCATTGCGGTTGCCGCGGCCGAGGCCAATTATGCCAGCGCCTTGCGCAAAATCCGGCAGACCATTGCCACCGGCGGTGCACTCGGTGCCCAGATCGGCGAACGCACCGCCGAAATCGGGCGCATGCAGGCACAGGTGACCATTGCCCAGGCAGACCTGGCCCGTGCCCAGCTCGATCTGAACCGGCGTGAAGCGCTGGCCGCCGATGGCGGCGTGTCGGGAGAGGAGCTGTCGAGCGCGAAGAACGCCTTTGCCGCCGCGCAGGGCAATCTTGCCGCCGCACGCGCCAGTCTGGCGCAAGCCGAGGCCGCGCGCGGGTCGGCGCATGGGCAGGAAGCCGCCAACGACGCGCTTGTCGTCGGCACCACGCCAGAAACCAACCCCGACGTGCTGGCCGCAAAGGCAAAGCTCGATCAGGCGCGTATCGACCTTGAACGCACCGTGGTGCGCGCACCGACCGACGGCGTGGTGACCCAGCGCACGGTCCAGGTCGGCGAACGTGTCGCCGCCGGCACCACGCTGATGACCGTGGTCCCCGTTGCCGATGCCTATGTCGATGCGAATTTCAAAGAAAGCCAGTTGCGCGGCGTGCACCCGGGCCAGCCGGTCGAACTGACCGCCGACATCTATGGCGGCAAAGTCGTCTATCACGGCCGCGTCGTCGGCTTTTCGGGTGGCACCGGATCGGCGCTGGCGGTCATCCCGGCGCAGAACGCCACCGGCAACTGGATCAAGGTGGTGCAACGCCTGCCGGTGCGGATTGCGCTCGATCGTGGCGAACTGGCCCAGCATCCGCTGCGCCTGGGCCTGTCGGTCGACGCCACGATCGACACACGCGCAAACTGAAGGAGACGCCCCCATGGCCGGACCCGCCCCTGTTTTTGCCCCGCCGACGGCACAGCCGCTGACCGGCGCGCGCATGGCGCTGGGCGCGTTTGCGCTGGCGCTGTCGAACTTTGTCGTGGTGCTCGACATCACCATCGCCAACGTCTCGGTGCCGCACATTTCGGGCAGTCTGGCGGTCTCGCCAACACAGGGCACCTGGGCGATCACGTCCTATTCGGTGGCAGAGGCGATCTGCGTGCCGTTGACCGGGTGGCTGGCGGCGCGGTTCGGCGCGGTGCGGGTGTTCATGCTGGCCATGATGGGGTTCGGGCTGTTTTCGCTGTTGTGCGGACTGTCGCGCAGCCTGGAAGCCTTGATTGCGTTTCGCGTGATGCAGGGTCTGTGCGGCGGGCCGATCATGCCGATGTCGCAGACGCTGCTGATGCGCATATTCCCGCCGCAAAAGGCGTCGGCCGCGCTCGGCCTGTGGGCGATGACCACGGTCAGCGCACCGATCGCCGGGCCGATCCTGGGCGGGCTGATTTCCGACAACTGGAGCTGGCACTGGATCTTTTTCATCAACCTGCCGATCGTCGCGCTCTGTGCGGTGGTCGCGTACCAGTTGCTGCGGCGTTACGAGACGGCGACGGTCAAGGCGCCGATCGATTTCGTCGGGCTGGGCATGCTGGTGGTGTGGGTCGGCGCGTTTCAGATCATGATCGACAAGGGGCGCGAAGAGGACTGGTTTTCCAGCACTCTGATCTGCACGCTGGGCGTGATTGCGGCGGTCGGCTTTGTCGCCTTTCTGATCTGGGAACTGACCGACCGCCACCCGGTGGTCGACCTCAGCGTGTTCAAGTCCAGAGGCTTTACGATCGGCGTGACGGCGCAAAGCGCGACTTATGCCGCATTCTTTGCGATGGTCGTGCTGACCCCGCTGTTTTTGCAGACCAATCTTGATTACACCGCGACGGTTGCGGGGCAGGCGATGGGCTTCATGGGGGTCCTGGCGGTGGTCATGTCGCCGATCGTGGCGCGATTGACGACCCGGTTCGATGTGCGCGCGCTGATCTCCTTTGGCATTGCCTGGCTGTCGCTGATGGCGCTGCTGCGCAGCGGCTGGGTGACCAACATGGGCTTTTTCGACATCGCCCTGCCGCAATTCCTGCAAGGGTTCGGCATGCCGTTCTTTTTCGTCGGCACGACCACGCTGGCGCTCAGTTCGGTGCGTCCGGAACAGACCGCTTCGGCGGCGGGCCTGCAGAACTTTATGCGCACGCTGTCGGGGGCGTTTGCCACGTCGATTTCGATGACGATGTGGGACCGCGAAACCAAATATGCCCATGCCGAACTGGTCGGGGTGATCCATCCACCTGCCGACATGATGCAACAGGGCCCCGCCGGGCGGATGATGATCGACCGCATGGTGCAGACCGAGGCAGTGACACTGGCGACCAATTCGGTGTTCCTGGGCTGTGCGGTGATCCTGGCCGGCGCAGCCTGCTTCGTCTGGCTGGCGCCCAGGCCCAAACCGCGCGTCGCCCCAACCAAACAGGGCGAAAGTGCCCGAAGCAGCTTGGAGGCTGTTGGCCACTGAGCGGCGCTGTGTTGCGGCGAACCAAGGTCTGAATCAGGACCGCTTTGCCCGGCGCTATCGGATCGACTTCGCACGCCTGCGCGACAAGCGAGGACATGCCAGGACTGACAGCGTATTGCCGGCCCGTCTGGCAGCGATCGAGCGAGCGCCGGAGGCCGTCAGCCCCGCTTTGGGATGACACGCATGGGCCCGGTACCCGTTGCCCTTTGCAGTAACAACCTGTCCCGATCCCGCCCGAAAGCGCGGTTTTCCGGCCTGTGTGACCAAAAGGGCGGGGAATCCGGAGTCATGGGCAACCAGATGTTAATCATTATCGACCAGACCTTTGGTAATTATACGCAAGGATTTTTGCTATGCGGTCGGATGCGGCTAATCTCCTGAATAGGTTGGGGCAGAACAACTTCAAGTACCAGGAATTCCGCGACAACTTCGCGGATATGGAGCTGTGGCCGCTGTTTGAGGCGCTGATCCGTGATCCGCGCATTTCCGGCGAAGCGGGCCACCGTGGCGAGGCTGCGCGCAGCGAACCTGCGGTCGGCGGGCGCCCGGATGCAAACCCCGCGCCGGCCCGCACGGCGCCGGGCGGGCTGTTTGGCCGTTACGAGGAACGCAGTCCCGACGAACCATCGCCGCGCTCGACCGCGGATGTGCGCTCGCTGCTGCAACAGCTTAACGATCGCGTTGCGGGAGGAGAGCTGTAATGCCGCTGATCGTGTGTCATTCGCCCAAGGGCGGCGTCGGAACCAGCTTTGTCGCGGCGGGGCTGGCGCAAGGCCTGTCGATGCTCGGGCGCGATGTGGTCGCGCTCGACATGACTGCGCAGGACGGTCTGAAGCTCTATTTCGGGATTGCGCCGGATCAACGCCTGCCCGATTTTGACGAAGAGGCGGTCGATCAGGTCGTGGTCAACGGGGTCCTGCTGCGATCCGGCTGGCGCGCTGCGCACGAGGTCGATTTTGCCGATGGACTGCGCGCGGGCGAATTTCCGTTCGATGGCGAAACGATCTATGTCGCCGATGTCGCCTCGACCGATGTCGCGCTCGCCCGGCAGTTGCGTGATCATGCCCGCCTGCATGTCTGCCCGTTGACGCCGACGGCGATGGCGCTGGCGCAATTGCCGCACATCAGCCCCGGTCGCACGCTCGATGCCCTGACCGGAACGGCCTTTGTGCTCAACCAGTTGGATGAAACGCGGCGCTTTGCGCGGCACGCGGCGGTGTTCCTGCGTGAACTGCTGGGGTCGAACCTGGTGGCGCAGATCCATCGCGACGAGTCCGTGAACGAAGCGGTCGGGATGCAACAGACGCTGGCGCGCTATGCCCCGGCCAGCGCGGCGCTGGCCGGGCTGGCAACGCTGGTGACGGTTGTCGACGGCCACTGCACGGCACCCGCAACCCATGGCGATGCCGCGCAACCGGCTGCCCCCGGACCCTCGCCAAAACCAAGCAAGAGCGCTGCCGCATGACGACATTTTGGGGGACCTGGGGCAAGCGCGTGGGCGTGGCGCTATTCGTGCTGCCGCTGATCGCGATGACGGTCGGCGTGCCGCTCGATGCCCGGCAACAATGGCAGTGCGCCGGGGTGACGATGCTTGGCGCGATCGTGCTGGGCCGGGGCAGCGGTCGCAAGACGACGATCACGCTGGCGCTGTTATCGGTGCTGGTGTCCACCCGCTATCTGGTGTGGCGCACCACGCAGACACTGTCGTTCGGCACCCCGCTGGAATTCGTGCTGGGCAGCACGCTGTATCTGGCCGAACTTTACGCCTGGGTGATCCTGTTGCTGGGGGTGTTGCAGACCAGTTGGCCGCTGGTGCGCCCGGTGGTCGAAATCGTCGGCGAACCGGAAACCTGGCCGTTCATCGACGTCTATGTCCCGACGTACAACGAAAGCCTGGCGATCGTGCGCAACACGGTGTTCGCGGCGATGGACATGGACTATCCGGCGGGGCGGTTCCGGGTGTTCATTCTCGACGACGGCCGCCGCCCCGAATTTCGCGCCTTTGCCCGCGCGGCGGGCTGCGGATATCTGACGCGCGACAACAATCTTCACGCCAAGGCAGGCAATCTGAACGCCGCGATGAAGATCACCCATGGCGAACTGATTGCCATCTTCGACTGCGACCACGTGCCGACGCGCGCCTTTCTGCAACTGACCGTGGGCTGGTTCCAGAAAGACCCACGGCTCGCCGTGTTGCAGACGCCGCACTATTTCTATTCGCCCGATCCGATCCAGCGCAACCTGAGCACGGCCAAGGACATGCCCGGCGAGGGTGAGCTGTTCTATGGCCCGGTGCAGCAGGGCAACGACTTGTGGAACGCCACGTTCTTTTGCGGTTCGTGTGCAATTATCCGGCGCGCGGCGCTGGAGGAAACCAACGGGTTCGCCGGCGAGACCGTGACCGAGGACGCCCACACCGCGTTGAAACTGCAACGCACCGGCTGGAACACCGCCTATATCAACGCGCGCCTGTCGGCCGGCCTCGCCACCGAACGGCTGGTGCTGCATATCGGCCAGCGCATTCGCTGGGCACGCGGCATGACGCAGATCCTGCGCATCGACAATCCGCTGCGCGGGCCGGGCCTGACCTGGCAACAGCGGTTCTGTTACCTGACCGCGATGCTGCACTTCCAGTTTCCGATCCCGCGCATCGTGTTCCTGACCAGCCCGCTGGCCTATCTGTTGTTCGGGCAGAACATCATCCATGCCTCGGCCTCGCAGATCTTTGCCTATGCCTTGCCGCACTTGTTCTGTGCCTCTGCGGCCAGCAAGCGCATGCATGCAGGCGACCGGCATCCGTTCTGGGGCGAAGTCTATGAAACGATCCTGGCCTTCCACCTGGTCAAGCCGACCGTCATGACCTGGTTTCAGCCGCGCAAGGGCAAGTTCAACGTTACCGACAAGGGCGACCTGCTCGACCAGACGTTCTTTGACTGGACGATCGTGCGCCCGCATCTGGTGTGCATCGGCCTGATCGTCGGCTCGGTGTTGCTCGGCTTTGCGAAACTGATTTTCTTTCCGCAGATGTTCAACATTCAGCTCGATTCGCTGATGCTCAACGCCGCATGGGCGACGTTCAGCCTGATCATCCTGCTGGCGGCGGTTTCGGTTGCCCGTGAATCGCGCCAGGCGCGGGTCGACATCCGCGTCTCGGCCGAATTGCCGATCATGATCTATTGCGAATCCGGCCATGTCGTGGCGGGCACCACGATCAACATCTCGATGGGCGGCGCCGCGGTCTCGCTGCCGGCCGGGATGCCGGTGCGCGATCTGAAAGTCACGCATATCACTTTGGCGATGGGCGATGAAACGCTGGCGATTCCGGTCGAGACCCTGCGGTCGATCGCCGGCACCAGCTATCTGCGGTTCCAGCCGATGAGCATGGTCGCAACGCGCCAACTGGTCCGCGCGCTGATGGGCCGCGCCGATGCCTGGCAACTTGCCGCGCCGCACAAAGTGGTGCCGGGGCTGCGCTCGATCAGCGAGATCATCAAGGTCGATCTGGCGACGATGAAGCGCATCCTGCGTATCAACTTTGCCGAACAGCGCCAGTTGCGGATCGAGCGACTGCAAGCGCAAAGCAAAGCAGCGGCGGCCGAGGCGGCCCTGGTCGAAGAGGCCGGCCGCGACCCGGCCAAACAGGGCAAGGCCGCGATGGCACGCGCCGCGGCGATCGCGCTGGTGGCCATCGGCCTGGGCCTGGTGGCGCAACCGCGCATGGCGCAGGCACAGGCGGCGGCACCAACAACCTGGGCCGGCGCGCCATTGATCGATCCCGCCAAGGCCGGCGCTGGCATCCGGCATTACCACTTGTCGCTCAAGGACTTGCGGGTCAAGACTCCGATCCGGCTGGCGGGCACACGCGGCGAAATCGGCATTCCGTTCGGCATGCGGCAAAGCGATGTGGTGACCGACGCGGTGCTGACGGTGCATCTGGCCTGGTCGCCGGCGATGCTGGGCGATCTCAGCCAACTGGTGGTGCTGGTCAACGGTGAAGTGGTCCAGACCGTGCCGTTGCGACCCGGCGATTCGGGCGGCCAGGAACTGAAACTCGCGGTCAATCCGGCGCTGTTCCTGCCCGGCGACAACCAGCTCAATTTCCGCCTGCTCGGCCATTATGCCCGCGATTGCGAGGACCCGTTCCACTCGTCGCTGTGGGCCAATATCAGCAACACGCAAAGCTGGCTCGACCTGACGGTCCAGTCGACCCAGCAAACGCTCGATCTGGCGCGCCTGCCGGGACCGTTCTTCGACAAATCCGACAACAGCGCGCTGAAACTGCCGTTCGTGTTTGCCGGCAAGCCTGATCATGGCGACCTGTCGGCGGCGGCATCGATCGCTTCGTGGTTTGGCAGCCTGGCGTCGTATCGCGGCTATGGCTTCAAACCGATGATCGGCCAGTTGCCGCAGGGCAATGCGGTGGTGTTCCTGCGCAACGGGGCTTCGCTGCCGGGCGTTGACGTGCCGGTGGCCGGCCCGGCCGCGACCGTGGTGCGCAATCCGGTCGATCCTTCGGGCACGCTGCTGGTGCTGACCGGCCGCAACGATGATGAAATCCGCCTTGCCGCGGCCGCGCTGGTGTCCGGCCATGGCACGGTGGGCGGCGCACGCATGGCCTTTGACGGCGCGCGCATTCCGTCCTGGCCGCGTTATGGCGCGCCGCGCTGGATCTCGACCGATCACCCGGTGCGCCTGGGCGAGATCATGCCGGGCTATGCGCTGCAGGGCATGGGTCTGCCGCCGGGGCCGTTGTCGGCGCGCTTTCGCGTTGCGCCCGACTTGTTCTTCTGGCCGCGCGACGGCGGGCAGGTCGACCTGACGTATCGCTTTCCCACCGCGTCCTGGCTCGATCGCAAGGGATCGCGGCTCGACGTGTCGCTCAACGGGCAATATCTGCGCACGCTGCCGCTGACCGAAAACTGGTGGCAATGGCTGCTCGACGGCGGGCCGTTCGGCACCGGCTCTGCCCATTCGTCAGAGGGGCGCAGCACCGTGGTGCTGCCGCGCTATGCCCTGTTCGGCCAGAACGAACTGGTGTTCGATTACAACCTGATCCTGGCCGACAAGAAAAAGTGCACCGGCACATTGCCTGACAATGTGCGGGTCGCACTCGATCCCGACAGCACGATCGACCTGACGCAGGCGTGGCACGCGTTGCCGATGCCCAATCTGGCGACCTTTGCCGGCGCCGGTTATCCCTTCACGGTGCGGCCCGATCTGGCCGAAACGACCGTGGTGATGGACGCCAATCCTTCGTTCGAGGCGATCGAGGCGTTCCTGAACGTGATGGGCCGGATGGGCGATTCGACCGGGGTAGCCGCGACCGGCGTGACCGTGGTCAGCGAAATCGACCCCGATCAGATGCACGAACAGGACATCCTGGTGATCGGCGGTTCGGCGCTGGCCGGCAACGAAGCGCTGTTCGGCGGAGCGCCCGTGCGCTTTGAAAACGGGGCGTTGCGCGTCAACGAACGCTCCCCGCTGCAATATGTCGAGGCGCTGCTGGGCGGGTCGGACTGGCACGGCAGCAGCGACGACGCGCAAAGCGTGGTCTATGCCGCCAAGGGGTTTTCGGGGATCGTCTCGTTCCAGTCGCCGTTCACGCCCGGCCGCACCGTGGTTGCGCTGCTGGCGGATCAGCAGGGTACGTTACCCATGCTGGTCGATGGGCTGAATGACGAAAAGACCAATGCCCAGGTGCAGGGTGACCTGTCGGTGGTGACCGGCGACGGCATGACCAGCTTTGCCATCCAGCCGACCTATTGGGTGGGCAGTCTGCCGCTGTGGATGAAACTGGCCTATTGGTTCAGCCAGCATCCGCTGCTGATGGCGCTGAGCGTGCTGGTCGTGGCGGTGCTGCTGTCCGGCCCGGTCTACCTTTATTTCAGCCGACAGGCGCGCCGCCGCCTTGAAGGTACAGACGGTGCGGGCACGGGAGACACCAAGTGAAGTGCGTCCACAAAAGTCTTGCGCTTCTGCTGGCGGGGGCGTGCCTGTGGCCGACATGTGCCATGGCCGAAAACCCGGCGGTGCGCGTGCTGTTGAACCAGGCGCAATACTGGCAATCGAAAGGGCGCGGCGACCTGGCCTATCAGGCGTTGCACCGCGCGCAGGCGATCGAACCCAACAATCCCGACGTCAAACGCGCGCTGGCCGGCCCGGCGCCCGCGCCAAAACCAGCGACCGCGCCAAAGCCGTCCGCGCAACCCGCACCGCGCGCCGCAGTCGTCGATGAACCGGCGCGCGAACGTCCCGCACCGGTGCGGCGTGCGCCGGTTGCAGCCGCCGATCTGGCCGGCCGGGCGCGCGTTGCCGGTTTTGCCGCGTTGCAGGGTAATGACCTGGCCACGGCGACGCGCGAATTCAACAGCGCGCTGGCGCGCAACCGGCATGACGGCGATGCGCTGGGCGGGCTGGGGCTGGTGGCGCTGAAACAGGGCGATTTCGCCCGTGCGCGCGATCTGCTCGAACAGGCATCGCAGGCCGGCGACGCATCAAAATGGACCCAGGCGCTGACGTCGGCGCGGTACTATGCCAGCGTCGGCGAGGCACGCGACGAAGTGGCGCATGGCCAGTTGGCGGCGGCGCAGAAAACCGCCGAGGACCTGGTGCGGGCAGACGGCGGCAAGGATCGCGCGGCGATCGAACTGTTGGCCGATGTCTATGACCGGCAGGGCCGTTACGCAGATTCAGCCGACCTCTATCGCCAGGCCAGCGAAATGGGCAGCGATACGTCGGGCAACGATGAAAAGCGGCTGGCCGGCCGCGCAGCGCGTGGCCGTGCGCTGGCCGCCGCTGCGCGCGGCGATGACGCGGGCGCCGAGCAGGAATTTCAGCAGGGCATGCTGCGCGATCCCGACGATCCGTGGATCCGCTTTGAATTCGCGCGCTATATGTTCGGGCGCGGCCGCCTGCCAGAGGCGGAATCGCTGGCCCGCTCGCTGGCGTCGTCGACCAATCCCGACGCGCTGTATGCCGGCGCGATGCTGCAATCCGATTTCGGCCACCCGGCCGAGGCCGAGGCGCTGTTGCAGCGTATCCCCGACACCTATCGCACGCAGCCGATGCGCACGCTGGCGATGGGGCTGAAGACCGATACCGCGATCGCCCGCGCCAGGGCGCTGGCGGCGGGCGGGCAAAAGGCCGAGGCGATTGCCGCGCTGCGCCAGATCAGCCGGACCAAGGGGCTGCCGGCGGCGCGCCAGGCGGCGATTGGCGATGCGCTGTACGATCTGGGCGACGCGGTCGATGCCGGCGCGCTGGCGCAGCAGGCGATGGCGGGCACGATCAGCGACATTGGCGGCTATGAGGCGGTAATCCACGTCGCCGTGCGCACCGGACGCGACGATCTGGCGCAGGCGGCGCTGCAAAAGGCCAGTCTGCTCGCCGGGTCAACGGCCGACGGGCAACTTGCGCTGGCGCGGATCAGCGCGGGCATGGCGGTGGCACAGGCCGATCGTCTGCGCCTGCACGGCCAGTACGCGGCCGCGTTCGACGCACTGCAACGCAGTTGGGGCACCGCGCCCGACAATGTCGATATCCTGGGCGCGCTGGCTCGGCTCTATCAATCGGGCCAGATGCCGGCGCGCGCCGCACAGACCTTTCAGTTGATCCTAGGCCACAAACCGGGCGACAAGGACGCGCTGACCGGGCTGATGGAAACCGCGCAGGCGGCCGGCGACAAAGCGCTGTCGCAACAGGCCGAGGCGCGCCTGCTGCAAGCTTTCCCGCAAAGCTATGAAACCTATCTCGCGGCGGCCCGCACCGAACAGTCGCGCGGCAATGCGGGGGCTGCGACGCGCTATTTCAAGCAGGCGCGCGATCTGTACAACCGTCAGATGGCGGGTTCTGGCGTGGGCGGCGTGCTGGGCAGCAATCCCTTTGCCACAGCATCCGCGGGGCCGGACGCCAACCCGTTCCGCAACCTTGCGGCTGCGCCCGCACCGCAACCGGTCAATCCGTTCAGCCTGGGCGGCGGCACGCGCCTGCCGTCGGCGGCGCCGGTTGTGCTTGCCAACAATGCGCCGATGGCCGCGCCAGCAGACCCGGCGGCAGGCGCGTGGGACGCCACACCCAACCCGGTCGGCCAATCGAGCGAATGGGGTGCCCGACCGCAAGAGGGCGCGGCGCTGTCCACCGCCGCCGCTGCCGCAACCACGCCGTCCGACCCCGTGCTGGCGCAAATCCAGACCGAAATCGCCAACTTGTCGCAGGACGACGGTCCGCGTGTCGATGTCGGTGCCGGCTATCGCTCGCGCTCGGGTGAAACCGGGTTGTCGCAACTGCGCGAGGTCAAGGGAACGGCCGAAGTGTCGACCGGCCTGGCCGGCGGGCGGGTGTTCGTGCGCGCCGATGAAGTGGTGATCGATTCGGGCCGCCCGACCGGCGACAGCCTGCAACGATTTGGCCGCGATGCCACGATCGAGGCGGAATCGATCGTCAACGCCGTCGCTGCGCAATTCGTCCAGGCCGATACCCAGCGCGCGGCCGGTGTCGCGCCGACAGTCGGTTATACCAGCAAACTGGTACAGGCCGAAGCGGGGACGACGCCGATCGGCTTTGGCGAGACCAGGGCGACCTGGCGCGTCGCGGTCACGCCGCAAGTGACCAGCAACGTTTCGGCGCGCGCCTGGTTCGAACGCAAGCCGGTGACTGACAGCGTGCTGTCCTATGCGGGCACACGCGATCCGGTGACCGGCGAACTGTGGGGCCATGTGATGCGCACCGGCGGCGGCGCGGGCATGTCGTACGACCACGACGGCAACGGTGCCTATGGCGATGTAACCTACAATTCCTATTCCGGCACGGAAGTGGAACGCAACCACAATGTCGAGGCCAATGTCGGCGCCTATTTGCGGGTGAACCACACCACGCATTCCAACCTGACTGCGGGCACCAATATCAATTATCAGTCCTATGCCAACGACCAGGACTATTTCACATATGGCATGGGCGGATATTTCAGCCCGCAGAGCTTCCTGGCGATCGGTTTTCCGATCAATTACACATTCCACAACGACAAGCTCGACATCAAGGCATCGGTCACTCCCGGGTTCCAGACTTTCCTGCAGGATCAGGCCAATCTCTACCCGATCTCGCCGGTCGCACAGGCGATGCTGGACTCGCTCAAGGCCAAAGACAGCGATGTGCGCAATTATTATGACAGCCTGAGCCAGACCGGTTTTGCCTATGCAGCCTCGGCATCGGCCTATTACCGGATCGCACCGCTGACCCGTATCGGTGGAGAAGTCAGCTATAACACGTTTGGCAGTTTTGACGAATTCCGCGCGCTGCTCGGCATTCGCCAGTCGCTCGGCGCGTCAAAATGACGATGCACCTGCTCAGTCAGGCGCGAGAGCGGGCGGGCGGACCGGCGCGCGAATACGGCCTGGCGGTGCTGACCGCGATGACCGCTGCCGAAGTCTGTGCAGCGGCCAGCCCCGAGGCGGTGCACGGCTTTTACGCCGCAGTCGGACGGCGGCTGGCCACGCTGATCAATCTGGCCGATGTGCAGGATATCGATGCCCTGGCCGATCGCATCAATGGCCTGTGGCTTGCCTGCGGCTGTGGCCAGGTGCGATTTCAGGCGGTCGACACCGGCATCAAGATGATCCATCGCGGCGCGCCGACGGCGATCGAAGGCGACCAGCCGGGGTATTGGGCATTGCTGTTTCCGGCCATCCTGGCAGGCGCCTATGACGCCTGGTTCCGCCAACTGGGCAGCGGGCAGGCGCTCAGCACCCGCATTTTGCGTCACGAGGGCGATGTGATTGAACTGCATCATGGGGTCTGAATTGGCACGGTTGGGTCGACGGTCTGTTCTTGCTTCGCTTGCCTCGGTGCTGGTGATCGCCTGTTCGCGGCCGGGGGTCGGGCGCGAAAAGGCGGCCGACGGTTTCTGGACGCTGTTCCGCAACGCCTTTGTCGATCGCTCGGGCCGGGTGATCGATCGCGGCAACGGCGCGATCAGCCACAGCGAGGGGCAGGGCTATGGGCTGCTGCTGGCGGTGCTGGCGGGCGACCGGCCGACGTTCGAGACGATCCTGGCCTGGACCGAGGCCAATCTGGCACGCACCGACGTGGCGCTGTTCACCTGGAAATACGATCCCGCCCAACCCGATCCCGTCGGCGATCCGAACAATGCCACCGATGGCGATCTCCTGATCGCCTGGGCGCTGGCCACGGCGGCAAAGCGCTGGGGCGGGGATCACTGGGCGGCGCGATCGGCCGCGATCCGCGCCGCGATCCGCCAGCATGTGGTGATCGAACGTCACGGTCGGCGCTTGCTGCTGCCCGGCCGGATCGGCTTTGCCACAGGCGAAACCGTCACGCTCAATCCATCCTATTTCATCTGGCCCGCGCTGGACAGCTTTGCCGCGCTCGATGGCGACGGGGCCTGGGCGGCGGTGATCGCCGATGCGGAAAGCATTGTGCGCGAAGCACGGTTCGGCGCCACCGGCCTGCCCACCGACTGGATCGAGATCGGCGCCGACAACAAAGTCGTGCCGGCCCACGACCACCCGCCGCGTTTCGGCTATGACGCGATTCGCATCCCGCTTTATGCGCTGGCCGGCCGCCGCGCCTCGCTGGCCAAGCCGGTGGCCGACTTCTGGCGCGCCGAAGGCGGCGCCGGCGGGCACCCCCCGGCGTGGATCGACGTCACCACCGGCGAACGGGCGACCTGGCCGCTGTCGGCCGGCGGCATGGCCATCCTGCGCCGCACTCTCGATGTGCCGCCCGCGCCAGAGGCGCTGGACACCACGTACTATTCCGCGGCGCTCCAGGCCCTGGTGCGGGCCCTCTAACCCGCAAAGCCGCGCCCCGTGCGGGGAGGGGTTGGGGAGGGGCGTGCTGCGGC
>Ga0116227_10007742_pt1 | contig 20744 bp, 12 predicted proteins | sample S1TSphgellanicum_FD_89693 | JGI IMG/M metagenome (GOLD analysis project Ga0116227, IMG submission 89693) | Host-associated microbial communities from peat moss isolated from Minnesota, USA - S1T2_Fb - Sphagnum magellanicum MG | ecosystem: Host-associated > Plants > Peat moss > Unclassified...
AAATTTGCAGCTCTCTAGATAGTACCGCCCCCATTCCTCCTCTCTCTCTCTCTCTCTCTCTCTCTCTCTCTCTCTCTCTCTCTCTCTCTCTCTCAATTCCTCTAAACTACTAAAAAGGAACTCAGACTAGAGCTGGAAGCTGCAGCACATGTACAAATTATCAAACATACACAAGAGCTCCACAAGACATGAAATTTGCAGTGGAGTGATCAAACTTCAACATGAGAACACCATCCCTCAAAGAACATCATCAGCACCACAAAGCTCTCTGTCTCTCTCTCTGTGAAACCAATGCAGGTGCAACATCTAGATATAATCCTTAAGAAGTGATCTGTGCAATTCTTTGGAAACACTAGTGGAGCTCCTTCAAGTTGAGTGCATGAGCTACTACTACATGGTCATGTATCACATGAGCTCAGATTACTCATATCAATCCATGTCTGACTCTGATCTTTGAGTGACTGGATTTTTTATAATCATTTTCATGTTCTTTGGAAAAAAATTCTTAATTTCTTCCACAATTTGTGAATCCCTCCTCCCCCTTTTTTTTGAAAGAATTTTTACAAATTAAAACAAGAGGAGGAAGAAGAAGAAGAAGAAGAAGCTTGATTATCTCAACTCTTTTATCGTTTGTTAGAATATTTTCCTGCATTAACTGAGTGAATGAATAATGAATTTTAATTCATTAATTTCTGCCCAAAAACTAACTTTAACGAACTTTTGGGGCCTTCAGAAAAATTACAGAAACTGATTCAACTTTTTTTTTGGTTACATTTTGGGGTAGGGGCAAGGGGGGATTTTTTTTAGGTTATAAATCCTGCACTAAATAAACTTTTCAATTTTATTTTTTTTATTTAATTTTTTTTTCATTGGGGAAGAAGAAAATGATTCAACTCTTTTTGTTAAAACTCCTGCACCAACTTATTTTAATTTCTTGACCAGCTCAGTTTCTTTTTTTTTGAAAGAACAAAAAGAAGAAGCTGATCAACTCTTTTTTAATTACTAATAAAAATCCTCCACCAAAATATTACCAATACTTTTGAACTTTTATAATTAAATAAAAAAGCTTATTTGCATTGTTTCGTACAAAATCACACACCAAATTATTTTTCCAAGACTTTAGTATTTTTCTATATATTTTTCCCCAGTTCCTTCCCAACCTTAATGCTTTCTAGCCGGTGTTTTGTTTTTTTGGGGGGCGAAATTTCGCCAAATTCCAACCTGAAAAATATGATTTAGACCTATACAATGGACTTTTCATGGGAAAAAATTGCCCAAATTCACCAGATTTCAAAGCAAAATAATTCCAAGTTGCCATATGATTTTTATGATAAGTTTGAGTAATTAGCCAAGAATTATGAAGGATTCTGATTTGCTTCTAGCCTCCTTGTTTCCATAATTTTGTCAACACTTGTAGGGGTAAAGAAGAATCGTCATCATCATACATACCAAGCTGCTGCTACAATGGGTGGTTTGGGTAGGGTTCCAAAATCACCCTGACCGAGGTTAATTTGTTTCATGTTGTACAACAATTTGCTAATCAACCCATTTTGTACAAATCATCGCACACCAAGTAACCCCACCCAAAGCCCGAAATAGGGCATTGTACGAAAACAAAAGTGGCATAATTGGCCACAAAATTGGTCCCCACCACCCCTCTCTCCCCGCCACCCAACCTTAAATTTATAAACCCCCATTGGTTTCACAACAACAACAAAAGGCCATCAATCATCATCTTTGATATATTACTAAGGGTTCAAAAACATTACATGTGTGTTTTGCATGAAGTTCAGTTGTTGTTGTTGCCGTATTTGGGGGGTGTACTTGCTCACATAAGTTTGGCGGAACAATAAAATAAGAATAATAATAGTATAATAGAGAGAGGAAAACAAAAGTGAGAGATTTTTCAACAGGTGGAGCTACTATTACCCCTCTATACTTCTTCCCTCTCCCAAGGAGAGCATAAATAGAGAGGACTTGTGTTGCATCCCCAGCATTTTGGGTGTTGCGGGAAAGGGGGCTCCTAACAAGTGCTGAAAGGTTAGGCTTCCACAATGTGAATAAAACCAAAGGAAAAAAAACAAAATTGCCCCTTCCCCCCTTTCCCTAAGTTTGGTGCCAATGTCAAAATATGAAATGGTGTTGATTAACCAAAGGTTCTCCCTTCTCTAAATAGGGTAAGCTGTGCCATACATGAAATCTTCTAGATCAACTTCTTATGGATCGACAAGATTAGTAATGCAATTTGTGCCAAACATCCCAACATTAAAGTATGGTGATTGAAACATGAAAATTAGAGTGTCCACCTGTCAGTTGATTTTAGCTCTGAATAGGGATGTTAGTTTCAAACATGAATTTTCTTGGTTAAACTTGATGATTCTCAAGTTTAGAAGGTGGGCACCCATGTGCATTTTGATCACGAAACATTGGCAAGATTTGTGTCAAAAATATCACAACAATTCAAATTCAAGATGTGTTGGGTTATTGTTTTTGCTTGTTGGTTTGCCTCAATGTTTTTGTTGATTAATGTGGAATTTTTTTCCTCAAAGGAGAAGAGTGCTTTATAGCTTTTTATCCATACATCCATCCATCTGTCCCATTAGTGACCGGATTTATTTATGCGAGTAGAGTTATCCTGTAAAATATTGCCACTAGGGAGCGAGAACGGTCAGTTTCAGCATAATAGGGCATCAAACACGTAACTGGGAATGAAAAGTTTACAAAACGAAATAACTGGGACCTAAACTAGTTTTTCCAGCAATTTTGGTGGTAAACTAAGTTTCATCCTGTCTTTCCTTTTTCCTGAGCGCCTCCACTGCTGCTACATATATTTTCACTGCTCCTACCTGTACAACTTACTATAATTACCCTCGAACCTTGTGCATTAAATGCTAAGTGTCAGCATTTCATACTGAGATTTAATCAAATTTCCTTAGTTTGCAGACACCACTGAAAGGGGTGAAAGCAGGCCCAAAGACAGGGTGAAGAGAGGGTATACTTTATGGATAACTCTAGTGTTTGGAGAAGTTTATAATCATGGTTCCATGTTGTTGGGTCAAGTTGTTTTTCCCCTGGGCTCCACGGATCTGTGTCGGTTTAGAGTCTCAAGTGCTCTCTTTCACAGCCACGTGTGTGCTTATGTTTGAGGATCCACAAAAGAAGTGATGGGCACGTGCTTACTCTTGGCTTTAAGAATTTAATATCTACTACTTTAGGGTACCCAAATTCAGAAAGTATGTAATATAAGGAGGAGAATTCATGAACAATCCAGATTTCCATGCAATTGTTTTCATCAACTGTAAATGGTGGATCAGAATTTGGCACCTATTTCTCACCCACACGAAGCAAGGTAAAATTGAAGGGTGTGTGAAAAAGGACCCATATGAACAAAGAATTGCTTTATATATAAAAGCAAACATGAGAATTTCAAAACCTTGCTTAAATGTCATCAACAAATAGGGGGCATGATGTTTGCCCATTAAATTAAAGAGAGGAAATCATAAATGTCAATTTTCAACAAGTCATGTTTTTTTATGAGAAATCACAAATGGGTTTTACACAACCAAATTTAATTGGGGTTTATTGATATTAGTAGAGGTTTGTCCCATGTACCACAGTAATCCAAAAAGATTATTATGCTCACTGTTTTGCAAACTTCATAGCATACATTTCTTTCATTTCAATTGCTACAATTGAACGGATAAAAGTGAAGTCTGTTCTAACAAGGGGTCAGCCAAATCTAGAGGCCCAAGCAGTCCATGTTTCCAGGGCTACTTGGAGGTTTGAATGTTAGATTTTGGATGGAATGACACAATGAATTTGAATGAGTCTCCAAAGGAAGGGCTTTGACATTTCTTTCAGTAATTCAAGCTGCATGATGACCCAATTGGAGATTTTTTATAGTTGGTAAAGGTGTGGGGGTGTAGTTGTGTATAGTACCTATTCAATTTGAGTTTCTGAGTTGCAAAGGATTCAGACACCATTGCAAAACATAAGTAAGAAATTGCCAATTATCAAGAAGGTTAGCCTTCTTATTCAACTATCAATTTTATTCAAGCCATTAAAATTCTTTGGCATTAGTTTTCATTTTCAATGGAATTTTCACATGAAGAAAACATGCCAATTTTGTGTAAAGTTCACTTATTTGACAAGACATTCATTACAAGGCTTCCTAGATGCTAAATGGGTTGTGTGTTATAGAGAAAGCACTCCCAATGGAGCCAGATAGTGAACAAAGGCTTGCCTAATGTATGGAAGGGTTTTTTTGTACATAGCAATAAATAAAAGAACCAGTCCCCATTGTTATAACTTTGGTAGTTCGTCTTGATGCTTTTCACCAATGTTAGTCTGGTATATAGGCTTGCACCATGCATCAACATTGTTAGCAAAGACCCTACCAGGCTACTATGACGGGAGGCAATACAGCCTGGTAGAGAGTGGGGACCTCACATAATATCAGCCTTGTACCCAATTTTAAACCTATTTCAACATCAGGTACATATCAGTGTATCAGTTTTATACCTATTTTAACATCAGGCATACACCAGTGTTGTCTGATTATCCAGTTCAACCTGGTTATCAATATGTATAATTGGCAGACATGCATATATACATATTTTAAACTTGTGTCAAATTTTTAATTAAGAGTTATACATATCCAGCGAACTTTCTATCCATCAATAACTTAATGCATATGCATTGGACTTCTATTCTTCAATAACCTGATGCATATGTCATATTCGTTGTAATGTATGTTTGTGTGTAATATGTATTTTATGCTATGCATATCTGGATTTTTGGATTTTTTAGGGTTGAAGATTATGCATATGCACTTGAGCTTTTTCAAGCTTTTGGTGTTTTGGTGGACTAGATACACATGTCAAACCCTAAACGACATAAAGGTTGCACTTTGTGATCGTTGTCACTTCTCAATCATCTTGTAATGATGAACCTTGATGGAGTTAAGTGTGGTGATAGGGTTTAGGGTCTTTTGTTCTGAATGTTTTTCTTAGGTTTGAATTTGAGAATGTGTGCCTAAAACTCAATGAATGGGCACATTGATGGAGTTCCAACATCAGAACACTTGTCATTTATGTTAACAATCAAGTTAGTAGCTACTCATGTTTGTGTTTTAGTGTTGTGCATGATCCAACAACTCATGGATGTATAAAGTATATATGCTTCTTGCCATTTTTTTTTATGAAGGATGAATGCACGATTGAATGTCTCAATATCGATAGAAATTACACTCCCTATAAGTCCGTACAAAAAAAAATTAAATGAGTCAAATGAACAGGGTTTGTATTTTTCTTAATGTTATTATTTTAATATTTGAATAATACATGTTCAATCACGCACAAACCTTCCCAAATATATGTGAGAACTTGTATTTAATGTAGTTGATGTCAATGTTTAATTTGGAAGTCTTAAAAGGAAAACTCACAAAGTTTTTTAAAATAATGCCCCATCTAAAACATTTTAAAATGTATGTTTTTGAAACAAATAAATCGAAAAAAAAAACAAAAATTGTAACTCACATGGACTTATGAAAATATGGTTGAAAATTCAAAAGTTCCTAACTATTAAACGATTAAGGTTTTCAAATAAAAGATTGCGCATATGAATTTATCATCTTGTATTACATCATATATTAAGCCTCAATAACAAATTTAGAATATGAATCAATATAATTGTTTCCATTTTTTTCATGGTCCAATTAGACAACCAGTCCATATTTTTTAACTTCAAAAGTTCATGACTACTAACAAATGAGTTTTTTATCGATAAATAACGACATAGTTCTTTTCATAATGAACTTTATAATGAAATTGTTAATTTAGATCCAAGTCCCAATTAGTAAATCTAAGGATAAATTAATCACCGTATGCATTTGAATAAAAAGTATCCAAGAAAAAAACACCATTTCGTCACAATAGCGAGACACTTGATTGTGCATCTACCTTGAAAAATTCCTCAAATCAAATACATAATCTAGCGAAGAAGCCTAATGTCTTTGACCCATTGCTAAACATTAAGTGTGCAATGGCTTCTTCTCCATCTCTCGGATTAAAAATGCCAAAATTGGTGCATCACTTTCTTCTAATGGGATTGGTGCATCATGGATGGTTCCTATTGAAGTAGCTTTGAAAAGCCACATCAATGCACTTCTTGTCAACAAATCTAAATATTTTATCAAAGGTTCCATTACTAGTTCTTTGAGTCTCCAATTTAAGTCTTGTCTTCATCATTGCTTTAGAACAACAATTATTGGATTAATTGGATCTTCATCCTCTTTATGTGAAAACAAACCACCAATTGACCATTAAGAGTTAATTTTTATCCCTTGCTTCAAAGTATGTTGAACTTTTGTTGTCACAAGAAATGGTGGTTGTTTGTCCATAGGTAAAGTCGAAGGCTTATCAAATGGAATTGCAAATGGACCTAACAATGGTGTTACAAGGAAATCCTTAAATGATATTGCAAACAAACCTTCAAATAATGTTATTGTTATTACTACTATGGCCATAAATAATAGCATGAATGGGAATGCCAAGGTGTTAACATAGGATTTGAAATGCAAATTCTAGTATAGGAATGGAGTTATCAAATGCAAATGCCAAAACATGTATATGTTTTTAAATTAATCCCTAGATGAAGAATTACGAACTGATTATAATTACATAACTCAATTCAAGAGATCTCGCCAACCAAGTTGTTTTTTGCCAGTGACACTTTAATTTAGTTAAATTGAAATTATTTGTCGTAATTAATGACATTCTAATGTTACGTATCATTATTCCAAGTTGCTTGCATTTGGTTTCCATTGAAAGATCAAGATGGCCATAACATGAGCTTGTCAAAGTTTAAGGGCAAGCCTTTAGTGCTTTACTTTTACCTTACATATGAAAATTAGGGTTCCACAAAAGAGGTGCAGTTGCCGACCTTGTGTTATCAATTATCTCATTGAAGTTGGAATAATGTTGCATTATTAATAACTCCAACATTTTTCTTTGTTGATTATCGAATGTGATCTAATTATACCACATTAATAAGCTACAACCTCTTGGCAACAAACAACTTCAATGTGTACCCAACCTTTGTTTATCAATTACTTCATTGAAACTTGGGAGCTTATGCATGCTACTATTGGGTTATTTGAAGTAAATCAAACAATTGGCCTTTGTATGGCATGACAATTGCAATCATTGCTTGAAAATTTTGGTTTGACTCACTAAGTTCTTGCTTTAATAAAACATGAGGGCACCAACTTGGCTTCCATGGCCACAACATCATTGGCTCCATTGTTGATTGTGAATTACTGAACCAAGTCCATTAGTTTATGAAAGTACTTACTTTGGTTTTGTGTTGTCTAAAACATATCAATATGCTACGAATTATAATAAAGTTTCTATAGGTTTGAGGCAAGTGAGTGTGAAAGATGCCTAAAGAAGTTTATAAAGAACAATTACTTGGGGGCAAAATCTAAGAAAAGGAGGCAAAAATAAGAGAAAACATGTGTTGGGAATGGGCTACTGCCTAAGAAGCTAAAAACACCTATATATGAAAATAAAGTTTACAAGTAAAGTCATTATGTTTGAAAAATGTTTTGAATTCAAAAAGTTATCCTTTTATGTTATGGTAAGCAGAAGACGATGACATTATAGCAATGAGTTCTTAAGGCCCAAATTTAAGTTTTTGCAAAGGAAATTATTTCCATTAATCAAAAGGGCACTAACTCATGTAAGATGCCTTGATTACAACTATTAACATTTCATTTAGCATGGAAGCTAAAGCAATGGGACTTGGTGATTGGTTTTAAATTCTTGATGAATTTGATTTGGAGCTCCTCATCATGCGAAAACACATGTGGCAAGAAGTCATTAAGGTGATCAAACATTTCCTCTTGTGTTTGAAATATTTGATCCACAAAATGTTCATAACATGATTGCCATCATGTTGGATCCATGTTTCAAATCTCTACAAGTTGTAGAAAATTATGTGGGGCATGGGAAAGTAATTCATCTTGTTTTTAAATATGATGCAAAAATAATGATTCCACTACTTATGACTTGCTTTGATCGAGACTCAATCCTACTTCCCAAGCATGTGTACACTATAAAATGTGGAGGAGTCCTTTAAAATGTTCTTATTATTGCAAAACTTTTTGTATTTGAGAGGTTATCTATCCTCCCATTTGCATGTGCAAATCTTCTTTTCAGTGGCAATCCCATGAAGATCAATTTCCAAATGTTAGTTTTTTAGCCAAACAAATCCTTGGGATTCCAAGGTCTCAAATCAAAACTAAATGTGTTTTAAACCTTGTTGGTATGTTGATAGCATTACAACACTACTACCTACAAGTGGAAAATCTAAATCAGATAATCATGGTGGTAAAAATTGGCCTGATGATTGACAATTGAATTGCACTCCTACTATTGTTCTTGAAAATTATATGAAAGTTAAAATGTTTTCTAGCTAAAGAAAATTATGATTTGATCAAAAAAATTGGTTTTTTTGAATAAATATAAGTTGATGATGATTAAGTAAATCATGCAATTAACCATGTTTACAATTTTTTGTTTTTTCATTTTTAACCAATACATTTAAATTCCAAATTACTTTTGAATTTTTTCATCATTACAATTGATTTCAATTGTTGTGATGTTGTAGGACTTATAATTATTTATGTATAAATAATGACTTATGGATCTCAAACTTCACCAACAACACATTTGTTGTTGAACAAGTTGCACCAAGCTTTTGTATTTTTTTGGCTTCTATATTTTAGGTGTTGGGGTGGTTTTGGGTGTTTGTTTTTTTGTAAGTAACTTGTATTGTTGTGGGCAAAGTTTTTGTTTCAAGAATTGGGGTTCAATTCCCCCACAAGTTACTTGAATTTATGAGGTGTTCATGTTTTTAAATTACATTTATGGGCTACTGTGTAATTGCAAAAAATTGTATACAACTCAAATTTGAAATTTGGCAATGCATATGCTCTATACATATCAATAGTTTCTTAACATTAAAAAGCCCAATTCATTCATAATTGGCAAAGGGAAAAAAAATGGTTGAATATATAACTATCTTTATAACTAATTTGTTGAATTTTTTAAATGCATATCCCTTTTTTTAAAGAATATGTTATGTTGATATTTGGAGGTTTGTCCTAAATTAGATAATTGGACAACATTGGTATATACCAATGTTGGCTAGATATATGGAAAATTTTGAATATAATATAATCAATAGTCAAATATGCATGTAACCGTATTTCAAATGTATCTTTTTCTTAATATTTGGGATTATAAGGTGAAAGCATGGTGTCGTGGACCAAAAACAACACATGCAAAATCCACACAAAAATACACAATTTCCTTTGTTAACCCTTTCACAATTCCAACATTTGCATTATATTTGATTTTGAAAGTTCATAAATTTTTTTAAATTTTAATCACCTTGGTCTATAGCTTATTTTCTTACTATATAAATTCACTTTAATAGTTAATATCAATGTGGATTTTTTTCACATTTTGTTTATTTATTTATTTATTTTTGCAATTGTAATTATGTCTAAATAGGCAATTTATTAGATGTTCATCATGGCTTGGGTCTTATTGAATGTGATTATTGGTTTCACACCATTCTTCATATTTGTAATATAAACATATTGTTTGTAGATATGTTTTTCAAATTTTCAATTATATGTCCATTATGGATTTTTAAAGATATTTCAATTTAGAATGCACATGAAAATAAAATGAAATATTTTGTCTTGAATTTTGGTTTCCACTTGTCATATATAATATGTTTGATCAACTCATGATGTGCTTAAAATTTAGGCAATAATTTTTTTAGTGAAAAAAAATCCACATAATTTGTTACAAGAAACATCTATAGTTTTAAAAGTCCAAAATTATTATGCAACCAATTCTACTAATCACAAATTTACCATGCAACGAACTAATAATGAAAATCATGTGAAGTTTGTTCATTCATAGGTTTGTACATTTGACACATGAATATCATGCATTGAAAACATGTTTGACACATGGATGTATGTGTTGACGAATGAAATATGAACCTATGAATGAACAAATGTCACACAAATTTCATATCTTTCAATAAATCCATGTGTCAAATGTGTTTTCAATGCATAATATTAATGTGTGAAAGGTATGAATTATGAATGGACTAATGGGCACATTCATAATCAAGGTACCACTTTTTGACCACAAAATTAAAGCATTTTTTATTTTGTTATTTTCTAAATATAAAATCTAAATGGAATAAATTTAAGTGAAAAATATTGGATAATTTTCCTGGTGGTGGTGATTTTTCACATGTGTAGGTAATTATGCATAAATATTTTGTTAAAATTTTTAAAATGCAGAAAATGAGTACATAAGTTTTTATATACAACTTAACATGTTTTCTTACATGAAAATTTCTTGCATATTTTGCCGACACTTGGGGCCACAAATTCTAAACTTAGTGAATACAAAAAATCAACCAAATGGGAAAAAAAAGAACCATTTTTCTTGCTGCCCTTTTAGAATTTATTCTATAATTTTCAAAATTCTTATATCATATATTATTTAATCAAATGCATTATATGAAAATTTTTAAACATAAATATATGCATTATTTATCCATGAAAGAAAATTGAAATCAATTGCATTTTTTAATACATTCCTTTTGATTCCTTTATGATGAAAATTGTAATTAACATAAGGACTTAAATTACTTAAAAGGATTCAAAAGGACATCCATATTATATCCAATTTATTCTTAAATTTTTTTAATAGATTAACATGACATCATTCTAGTTATAATCATATACCAATCCCTTATATAATCATGAAATTATAAATGTAATAAAAATCCAAAATAATCCTTTGTAGTTTTTTTTCCGTTAGACTATCCTATTGGGTGCCCTGATTGTGAATATGCCCTAATGTTACACAATTCCATTTCTAAATTGTGAGATGCTAAGTTTGTGATTAATAATTGCAAAAATGTTTTGTGCATTTCACTACATATATGAACTACCATACATATTTGAGTTCAAACCATAAAATATTCAATGCAATTATCATGTAGCCTTCTATTAAATTTTCATTGCTTTAAAAAATTGTGTTTATGACATCCTTTTGGGTCCAACGCATTATGCTTTCACCCTATAAGTATTTCACAAAAGGCATTCAATCAATAACTAGTAACTATGTATATTTACATGTTAGGCATGCCTTTTGGTATTCATATCCACATGTTAATGTTATAGGGGGCCTAGATATGGATAGTAAGGTTTAGGGTTTAGGGTTTAAGGCATATCCATAGTTAGGGTTTAAGGCTCATATATGGAACTCATGTTAAGGTTTAAGGTTTAGTTTTTATATGTATGTCTTTTTCCAAGTTTTTTGTGAAGCTCAAACATGTTTTGTCACAAAAATTCATTTGCAAAGTGTTGGCACCTTTGCAACTTTTGGTAATGATTTAAAGCAATCTTAACTTTCAAGAATTTTTAACTTGAGGTATGTTATGTTTGTATTCTAAAAATTATATCCATTGTGATTTCAAGTTTTTATGTGTCTAACTTCACTCTTTGCATTGTGTTTATGCACACTCAATTCTTCAAACACTTTTACAACAACTTTCAACGATTTCAATCTTTCAGCTTTTGATGATCTTAATCTTTCAATTTTTGAAGACTTCAATCTTTCAACTTTCAATGATCTTGGTCTTTCAACTTTTGATGATCTTGGTCTTTCACCTTTCGTTGATCTCAATCTTTCACCTTTCATTGATCTTAGTTTTTCAACTCTTGATGATTTCGATCTTTCAACCTTCCAGAACCTTGGTCTTTCAACTTTCGATGATCTTGGTTTTTCAAGTTTCGACAATCTCAATCTTTCAACTTTTGACAATTTCGATCTTTCAGTTGTAACTTTTAATGATTTTAATCTTTCAATGTTTAACAATCTCAATTTTGGTCTTTTACCTATAGCTTTCAACAAAATTAACTTTGCAAGGTGAGTATTCAATCTTCTCTTTTGAATTTGTTGTAGGTTTTTTGTTTGGTGATGTTTTTCTTCCTTGTTGCTTTTGGGTTTCTTTATTGTTTTGTCAAAACAATTTGCAATTTGCAAGATTGAAGCTTCCATGCACTTATAATTTGCCAAATTGTAGTTTCAAATAAGCTTCCATGCACATACAATTGGGAATTGCAGTTTGTAAGTTCATTTTGTTTTGCATTGTCTTGGTTAGGTGTTAGGTCTATGTTCTATACTTGGTATAATGGTTTAAAAAAATGTATGTTTGGTTGAGTTTGTTGGGGGTTTTGGTGGGGTTGAAGAAAATAATGGAAAAACACCCAATTTAGGTGAAAATATGATTGAATATAATTATTTTAGGTATACTTGTAATATTAAAATTGACCAAGTATGAGCATTTTGATTTTGTTTTTGATTTGAATGACTAGGATGTTAAAGTGTGTGGTAGGATTGAAACTCATTATTACCTTATTGACATGGTTTCACAATGACATTTGCATTAATTTCTTTAAAGGAGGGTTCAACTTGGAGCTTTCAAAAATATATATTTTGGAATTTTTCAAGTTGTTAAATTGCCATTTGTACTTATGAATATTTTTCCAATGAATCCAAAGCTATTTTTTCTACATGATTTTTTAAGATTATAATTTAATGCATGCCAAAGTTGAATTAATTTGGTTAAGTATCAAGACACGTGAAATTTTTGAAGAAATTAACCCATTTCATTTTTGAATAGAAAATATTCATTTCAAGTAATAAATTTCAAGTTTTTAAAATCCAACAAGATGATACGCTAGTCAAGGATAATTGTGGGAACATTTCATCTTCAAACATCTAATTCAAAATATTGATTTTTGATGTAGTCCTTTCAATGGACAATTTTTTTTAACTTGGTTTTCAATGAATTCTCATGAATAAATATGAGATTGCATAACCACAGTTTTTAGCTACTTAAATACATATGGATGTCTTAGGAGATATCATTTTTTTCAAAGCATCAAAGTTTGATGGTACTAAAAACATGTGATGTGTTGAATTGTTCATTAGGTTATTTATCATTGCATCCAAAATACAATCAAAACACAATGCAATCACACCCAAACCTAAAACAAAACTAAAATTAAAATGTTAGTTTCATGTAAATTGTGATTCTATGTGATTGAACCATGTTGTCACTATTTGTGTGATGAATTAATCAGGAGGTTACTTACTATTATCTAATGCTCTCATTACGTTTATCAATTTGACATTGGCTTTGGAAACTAAAATGGGACAAGCTACTAATGTTCTTGATGCTTTTGATGTTGAGGTCTTCATCTTTCAAAGTAACTTGCAAATTGAAGTTGTTAAGGTGATTAAACCTTTTTTGCAATTTTTGAAAGTTTATGATCAGCACCAAGTTCACAATATGCTTGTCATTATGCTTGATGCTTGTTTCAAGTCTTTGCACGTTGTGGAGAACTATGTGGGACATGGGGTCGTATTTGTCTTGTTTCTAAGTATGATGCAAATGCAACAATCCCTTTGCTAATGATGGTCTTTGAAGTATTAAACCCTATAGTCCAAACATGTGCATCAATAGTTGTTATATCTAATGACTTTATTGAAAAAGACAATAACATCTTTGTTAGTAGCGCATTTATGGAAGAGTCTTCATGTGCACTTGTTGTTGGGGAACTATCTTTGTTTAGGAGGTTATTCTTGCTACATGTGTTGATCCCCTAGCTTGATGGCAAATTCATGAAAGTCAATTCCCAAATGTTGGCTTGCTTGCCCAACAAATCATGTGAATTTCAAGGTCACAACTTGAAACTAAACAAGTGTTCAATCTTGTTAGTGTGTTGATAGCTTGAAGACATTGCAAGTTACACGTGGAAAATTTTAATATCATTGCCATGGTGAAGAATTGACCTAATGATCCTTGTATGAATTGTTCATGACATAAGGATTTGACATTTTGAGAGTTGAAATTTTATTGGTTAACAAAAATTATGATTTAATTGAGGAATCAAATTATTTGAACAATCAAAGCTAGATAGTGATAAGGTTTGGCAAGGTGAAATCACAAATGTTTTTATTGTTTTTTTGTTATTTTTTAAGATTGCTAGAATTTCAAATTTGAATGAAATTTTGCATTTGAAAGAACTAATCTTTGTGTTCATGTAGGTTATAAATGTGAAATTCATCAAAAGCAAGGATGATGACTTTTGGTTGTATGGTGTGAGACTAGGTGCTTTTGTGTTTAGGTGGGGTGTATGTGGGGTGTGGTTGGGGTAAGAAGCTTGTGCTACATTGGGTACAGTTTTTTAACGAAGTAGGATTCAATTCCCCCACAAATTGTTGGTTTTGCAGAAATTTCATGCTTCTATAAGGCAAGTGGTGATTGCAAAAATTAAGTTCAAACATCCAAATTTTATCTTTGTTCTTTATACATATCATATAATTAATCTGAGTTTAAAAACTAGCAAATCCATATCCACCAGATGAAAAAAATTGCAGATGAATATATATTCATCATTGCAAATACATTGCCAATTTGTTTTATGCATATCCTTTTGTTATGCATTTTTTAAAAATATGACATATTGATAACCAGGGCAAAGCCTCAAAACTTCATATCTGGACAACATCAATTATACATACTTGCCTCATACCTACCAAAATCCAGTTTTGAACCCTATATCAAGACGTGGACAATATGAAAGTTTTTTAAGTACCCAACAAGAAGACCAAGCTAGTATGAAAAGTTTAAAAAGTACCAAAAATACAAGGACTAGGCCAATATGTTCACAAATCAATACCAGACCGAAACTGCTTTTGATATTGAACCATTTCATGCATTGGTTGGTCATGCATGTATTTGTAATTTGTGCATGTGCACAAGTGCGTTGCTGTATTTTGTTATATGTGAATTATACTTGCCATTTTTCATATTTGTTTAAATTCGTTCAATGCATGTAGGGAATTGGCCATTGCTGTTGTGGCTTTATCAAGTTAATACATCACTTGGCTTTGAATGCTTTGTGCACATATTAAGGTCTGGGGTTGCAGATTATGTCATTTTCTTGAACAATCAGGTGGGTGTTGCATCTGGAACTCCCTGGTCCTCGGGGTGTTACCCTACACATATCAAGTTAATTAGAAACAAGTTGAACTAACTGCATTGTAATTCTTTTAAGCCCACATGTATTTCCTATGCTTTTTTTACAGCAAACATTTTCCTCTATCCTGGGCACACAATGGGAGAAATTTCAAGTTGAATGCAACTTTTGGAATTTAGCATAGTTGTATCCATAACATTAATCTTATGGAATTGTAAATTTTTAGTTTATTACATTATTTTGTTCAATGCATTCATCTAGGAGGACCATATTTGGCTTTGAACATAATAATAGGTTTATGTTACACAATCCTAAAATTGGATTCATTGGAATACTATATATCTAAACATGAAATTTTGGCAAGAAAACATAAAGCTCTATTAATTTCACATGGTCCCCAAGTTTCACAATATTATGTTGTAAGAGATAACATTATTTATTTTCAACATAAACCAAAATACTAATCAAGGCAACTAGACTGAAAATGAACTACAAAACACAAAAGGAATCCCAAGCTCAAAACATATCTAAGGGCAACAAGGTGACAAGTGGACCCGTGTGGCACCCATCAAATTGTTGATTAACAAGTGACATACAATGCCTATCTAAAGGTCTAGCATTCTCAAAACATTGTCAAATTCTCCAATGCAATAAAACCATAGTGTAGGTATGTCCTAATAATGCCTTAAGTATCTCCCATTCAAAATTCCATACTTGTTGTATTGGCACCTTGCCCCGCAAACCTCTCACATTCAAACACATATCCAGATGTGATCTATTTTGCATGCCATCCATGACTTGTTTTGGCACCATGCCCTGCAAAACCTTCATGTTCAACCACACAAACCCCCACCCAGCTCCCCCATGTATTAATTCTCTACTAAACCTTGAGGAGGGTTAATCCCGAACTTTTTTTTCTAGGTACCCTCTCAATTCATGCTAAAGAAAACAAAAGGATTATTTGAAAGGTACCAAATTGTTTGTAAAAGTTGTAGCGTTGACTTGGGAGAACAATGCTTCTTCTGCATGGAAACATTGCCTTGCTCCCAATTGGATATCTGCCACCGCAGCCCCCATGTTTCCGCTGGCTTTGTGGTATGTATTCTTCATGGGTTTGTGGAGAAGAAGAATAAGAAGCCACCTCATTGCTATGGGGAGTAAAATTGTATGATTTTCCTTTCCGAGAGGCAAAATACCATCCTTCTCGGCTGCAAGTTACTCATTAGAGTGAGTCTAGAAAACTGACAATACACCATGTTACAATGGCAGGGGCAGCTGATTGAGCCACCAGTAGCTGTATTGAGAGGTAAACAGAACTAGCCCATTGCAGCTGATTCTGGCACCTACCTTTTTTTTCTTAGCAAGCTACCTGCTTTGAAACCACAACCGACCTGACATTAATGCCATTGAACAGGCCATAGTAGGTGCGCCCTCCTGAGACATGATCCAAATTACTTGGATGGGTTGATGGAGATGTGGCCCATCCTTCACTGATAACATCCTTATTGCTTATAAGGATGTTAAACCAGGGCAATAATAACTTTTGTAAGGAAATAATAGCAATTGGTGCAAAAACCCCAACATTTCCATACAACAATCATCAGGAATTCTTCCGTAAATTGGTGGGTGGGTGGTTGTGAAATTTGGACTTGTCACTCACTTGGCAAGACGTGGATGTGCATTCTTCATGTGGTCTTCAAGTGTCTGGATCTCATAACGCATCCCTCCATTGGTTGTTACAGAGACCAATGGATCTGGGTTTTGTGGGGGCTCTGGTTCTGGCAAGCAATCAGACAGCCCGACCCTCAAAGAAACTGGCCTTGGCGTCTCAATATGATCTTCATGTAGGCCAACATTTTTCCACAAGAAAAATCACTCTCCAGGAGATATTATGAAAGCCAATAGCAATTGACCAATTTGGAGGAGATAGCAAATTTGAGAGAGAGAGAGACACTGTGTGTATGTGTTTGTGTACGCATGTGTGGTTACTCCTGAGACACTGCTTTCATAGCCTTCTTCTGGCCATAGACCCAGCACCCTCTTTAGATAGAGTACATTGACAGAAAGACAGAGAAAGACAGTACTTGCAGTCAAGGATTTGAGGAAGTTGGGCATTCATTCACCTAGTCCATAGCCATGCTCTTATTGGCTAGTACCATGCCATTTTGGACCTTCCAGAGAAAGAGAAAGAAAGAGATGGTGGGAGAGTGAGAATGGCATAGTGCAAAGCAACAATCAAAGAGCACTGAAAAAACTTGCGGGTTAAAGATTGAGGAATCTTTATATTACACAGTATGAGAATTTAAGAGTTTGAGAAGTCAAACCATTTGTGCAGAGGCGGCAGTGGCCACCAGGGAGCCTCATCATGTCAAGCTGTGCTTTGGAAAGCTCGAGCTGTGTGCTTAACTCCATACTCTTTTTGGCACAGTCTTTGTGAACTACTATTGCCTGCTTCATGACCTGAATCAACAAAGCACCAACATAGAATATATAGATCAGGTTCCATCATGTTGGAAAATGGTGTTTTGTCAGAATGAAATCAACCCACCCCCAAATGCATAAATCTATAGAAAAAAAGAGACGATTCATGATGACATAGGATTTACCTCTTTGTCAAACTTTGCATAGAATCTTCCATATGTGGAATTTGAAGTTTGCCATCGGTCCTGTGCAAATTGGTGCTTCTGCAGATATGATTCAGCCACTGCTCACCCAAATATGTCACTACCCTATGACATTCAAAGCAACCCTAAAGATGGCACATGACTCTACCACATTCTCATGACTTCTTAAGACAAATGCTACCCCAAACTTCTTTCTATTGACAAAAGTTCCTTTAAGCAGCAAGAAAAATTGGTTGCACCTAAATTCACCTAAATTTATTTTCTTTCAAAAACTTTGATTCCTTGGTGCTTGCAGCCGTTTGTCTTTTAAAAAAATGCAGCCTGGACAAAAGAAAATTTATCATAATGTATGCATACAGAGCTTTGGCTTTTTCTTCACTTTGAAGGAAACTGACAGAAGATGTAAAAAAGAATGCGTCAGAAACAAAGGGTCTGTCTGACCACAAAAGAACTACCCTAAAGAAAACCTTCAAGAGGATCTTTGTTGAACACGCTTATGCTCAGGAAGGAAGAGGAAAAAGGAGGGATCTACATGATGTGCACCATAGAAGAAACCTATTCAAGAAGGCGGAGACGAAGAAGAAATGCTACAAATAGCACAGACATAAAGCATTACAAAAACCCAAAAAATGCTGAATCTCTCTGATCAAGGATCTTCGTACCCATAGCCATCATCTGTGATCAAAACAAGTGTGTGTGGTAGGTATCACATGTTGTTGAGTCCAATGCTGGTCATGTTTGAAGCTCTCCTCCCTTCATTCCTGAGCACCACCAAGTCTTCTTCCTGAATCTCCATCACATTTGCAGTTCTAGAACTGCAAATGAGCTGCTAGACACGTTTGAGCCAATGCTTGGATCTGAACTCATCTGAAATTCACGAAACCCATCTGAGTTTGAAGAAAGATGCAGATGATTCTTGGCAGAAATTCAGCTCCACTGATCCCAAAACTCAGGAATCTGAGAAATTTTCCCCAATCAAAACATGAAGCGTCAGTCAGTCGTTGGGGGATCCATTCCTTTCTGTCTGCAACTCTTCGTCTTCCAGCCTCCGGCGCTCTTCACGTCCCCCCATTGTGGAACCAGATTCTCTGGAATGCTTTGCTGCTGATTCCAAAGCCTATGGCAGCCTATTACAGCATCAAGGTCACAGGTGGGCAGATTATATCATCTTCTTGACCACATTATATGACATAATCTTCTGGTGATGATCATATAATCACTTGGTAATAGGGACCAAAATCTCTGTTGGACATGAAATTTTTTTCTTAAAATTATTGAATCTGCCACCCCTGGCATTAATGTCATGGAGTGGTTTCGCCCTTGCCCATTACCTTTAGGTAAGGCGCCAAGTGAGCCTATTATGCACCATAGCCCATCCCACCTAAACCTCCGATGAAATCATCGTCACTGGAATTATGTTCACCCAATGCCTTACCAAAACGTAATGGCCAGGGACTTGATCATTCCGTAGTACATTTTGAGGTGCTAATTCATAGCAATGCTGATCACAGAAGCCTGTTAAAGCCTATTTTACAACATATTTTATGGAGTTAAATATTCAATACAAGTCTTCAAAACAATTTAAGGGTTCCAATTCTAACAATCTCATTCATCACAAGACTTTTGTTCCCAACACCCAGCAGGCAAGCACAAACCTATTTTGGCCCTCTATACTGATGTCTGCAATTGCATACACAAGGTGTGTTGTTACTGAAACATCAAAACATTGTTTATATTTTCGAAAGCATACATGCAAAGTCAATGCTTTTTTTACATTTGAGGACTTGCTAGGTTGTCGTATGCAAGAATTGTTAGATCCCTTGTACATAATTAATGAGCTGGAGTTTATGTTCTTGAGATAAATGAAGGTCCAAAAACAAAATGTAGTTCTTCTTGAGAATGAAATTGGAATATAAAATAGTTTGTGCAAATGCCAGGAACACATCTCACAATGAAAGACGTAGTTGCTCTTCAAACATCCAGAAAGAATTTTGGTAAAATTTGCTATGGACTTTTTGAGTGTGCATTTGCTAGTGGGTTATGCTTTCTTTAATCTCTTTCTATTCTTCCAAGAAAGTTCCAAATTCTTTATGAAGGGACTCACACACAAGACCTCACAAGTTCTCACCAGTGTTGGTTGGATATTGAAAAATGACCTAGATATCCAGCTGGCTCTAGGGCAAGGTATGAATAACCTACCTACCAGGTTATTCAAAAACCCGAGTAGAGACTCAACCTGCCTACTATGCAGTTTCTCGATACCCAACCAAAACCTATTGGTCTATTGGTCACTTTGATGCAAAGTGATACTCAATTTTTTCCCTTCCATGCAAAATTTGTAGCTTTCATCCAACCCAGCTATTCCTAAACCATAAACCTTTTTTTCATTTTCTTTTGTGCTCCATTGCAAAAAGCTCTTCTTCACTTTCAATGATTGTGGTTACTACTCATATTTGCAAGAGGACATATCATAGATATGGTGGCACTTCTAATTTTGCCTTTTGACCTCAATTCTTTCCTTAACAAATCTATAGTGTCTAGATTGAGGAACTTCAATTTTTGTGTGGTGCTTGTGACTTGAATGGAAGTTAGCTAGGATGGACTTTTGTTGGAAATTGTAGATTCACCTAAATGAGCTCCACAACATTGGTGTTTTGGATTGATGTGAGCCCTACCGACATGGCCATGGCTAGTAGTCTCAATATTTAAAAATTGGGTTAGGAATATGTGAGTGTGGTGAAGTTATTAGGGGGGTTTAACAACTTTGTGTTAGGATAGGGGTTGATGAGTGTGCACAAGGTGTGAGGGGGAGGGTTTAGTTGTCTGAAATACGATATTAGTTGGGTTAGTTCTTTTCTACAGCAAAGAGTGGATAAACCATAGTTTTGGAACCTTACTGGCGGAAGTAGGGATGAGAAATCTCTAGAAGGTTGGGGAAAGAAATACAAACACCAGAGTTCATGGTGTGC
>Ga0116227_10007743_pt1 | contig 20739 bp, 16 predicted proteins | sample S1TSphgellanicum_FD_89693 | JGI IMG/M metagenome (GOLD analysis project Ga0116227, IMG submission 89693) | Host-associated microbial communities from peat moss isolated from Minnesota, USA - S1T2_Fb - Sphagnum magellanicum MG | ecosystem: Host-associated > Plants > Peat moss > Unclassified...
CACCACAAAAAAAAAAAAAAAAAAAAATTAAAAAAAAAAAAAAAAAAAAAAAGGGGAAAAAAAAAAAAAAAAAGGAACAAAGGAGGAAGAGGGAAAAAAAAAAAAAAAGGAAAGGGGGGGGGGGGGGGGGAAGCAAATAAAAAGGAGGAGGAAATGGGAAATTTTTTTCTTGAAACAGAACTGAAAAGGCAGAAGAGAGAACAAGCCACTTGCTGCAGTAATGGTACCAGGAGTTGGAAATTTTACTGCGACGGGTGCCCGGGGGGGAGCAGATTGTGTCAGAAGAGACGGGAGAGATGGAGGGAAAAATGAGACAGAAAGAGAGAAAGAAGACGATGGGGGGCTTGAAGAACCCTGACGACAGACGATGACAGACGACGGACGACCACGCTCGTCTTCCGTCTCTCGCGTTTCTTCGTTCTGTCGCGCACACGGACAGACGAAAAGACGAATTGCTTTGAAGAACACCGACCACCACGACGGACGACGACGCTCGTCTTCCCTCCCTCGCGTTTCATCGTTCAGTTGCGCACAATGAGAGAGAGAGACACACACACACACAGGGAGCTACTAAATTACCAGGCTAGCGCACGCACGAGAACGACGCTCCCGGGAATCGTTGCCCAAACTCACCTGCTTTTGCTCACTTAGATTACTTACCCCTAGTTGCGTTCCCAGAGATCACCACCAGCCTCCAGCCAGGTGCCGTCTGTTTAAGGTTTCAGAACCTCGTTCTTTTGGGGGTGTTTTAAAAAATGCCTTGGGTGAACCAGCACCCACACTGGTTGGTACCATGGTTAAAATAGCAAAATCCACTTAAATTGATTCAACACACTACCAAGATCCCATGCTTAGTCTTAAGAGCGTAACTTGAACTATTACACATTTGAACTGTTATTTCATGCAAGATAATTAAGAAAACAAATTCAAATTGCCAAATCCAGGAACCCTATTGGCCTCTGAAAAAAAAAAAAGTTTTCAAACCTACACACAAGGTTTACTTACTCTGCTGAACATTGAAAATAATGATCCCTTCTTACCATTACTATTGATCCTCTAAAATTCTTGCAAACCTACCAAACCATATTACCCATTTAATTATTAGTTCACTCAAGATAATTAAGAAAAATAAATTAGATCACCAAATCCAGCAATTTCGTTTTTCAGAACATTTTTTCTTTGCACCTGCACACAGGCCTACATTTTCAACTCCCTATGTAAGCTAATACTGTAACCCCTGTCTGTATACGGACGAGGTTCATGAAAAAAATGAAAAAAATGGGTCAATCAGCTTCCCTTGCCCACGTTTGTTGGCGTTGCCTACCAAGGCAAGGATACTGTGTTCAGATTCATTATAGAGTATAGTAGCTTAATGGATTTTGGCCCCTATGTAAGAATAGGTCTATTTTATATGAGGATTTTTCTGAGATGATATCTTGGCTTGTGTTGAAACTGGAGATTAGTTATAATAGAGTTATGATATATCTTGAAGGATTTTGGGTTTTTTTTAGAGGATTTTTTGAAGATTATATTTTTGCATGGTGAAATATTTGAGTTTCCTTAATTCTTCTTTTGCCTTAAGGTGCGTTTTAATGTAAATGGCAAGGCCACAGTGTGACACACTAGAGAGCGGGCAGCTCAGGGCAGATTCCAGTTCCCAGCAAGTCATTGGGTGACCCCACGGGTGCAATGGGAACTCAATCCGCCCTTGGCAGCCCAGTCTCTAGTATTAAAAGTACTCAATAGTTCTTCACTTAATAGCATTTGACGTGTTTAAATTCAGTACATACTTAATTTACTTCAGACACATTATTAGACTTATCTGTAAAGTAACCCTGTCTTCACCCTGTCGTTGGGACTCCTTTCACCCCTATTCTCTCTTGCAGTGGCATCCGCAAAGTAAAAACATCTGATTAAATTTCATTATAAAATGCTGAAACTCATCATTCAATGCACAATGTTCGAGACTAATTATAGTAGTTGTACACGTAAGAGTAGTGAAAATATATGTAGCAGCAGTGGAGGCTCTCAGGAAAAAGGAAAGACAGGATGAAAGTCAGTGCCCCCCCCCCCCTAATGCTAATGTACTTTTTGGCAGGTGCTTTTTAAAATCTCACCCTGTGTATGACAAACTCAGGGTTCTGCTGTTGTGTTTGTCTTACTTTACGGATAACTCCATTTCATCCAAAAAATTGTTATTAGGAACAAATGGGAAATTAATTTGGTTTTTAGTATGTAGCTCAAATATACAAGGATGGTTAAACATTTGTACTTCATGTCTTCTTTATAGCTAGAGCTGGCTTAAGCTTTCTAGGGATCGGACTATAGCCACTTTGGCTGCATCACAAAATTCCTAAAAAAGCCTTGATGTATATATAAAAGTGTTAGTCAGATATATCCATTTTAATATGTCAGTTGGGTGACGGTAAATAGGCGTTTAAAGAACTCTGAACTAGGTACATGTAAAGATAAATGATGAATATTTACCCTGTTCATAGGATAAGGGTATGAATAAATATTTCATCATTTGCCTTATACATACCATGTGAGTATAAGTGGGTCAATGAATGATATTTACAAAAGTAGGGCACATTTCAAAATGAATAAAGACAATTGCTTGCGCAATAGGCATTGCAAACACAACTGCATGAATTTGAAACATCTTATCAACAAAATTAAGAAAATATAATGAAATCAATCAATAGAGTTGAAAACGTGTTCAAATTTATTTTTTTATTGTGGAAAATGGTAGTAATACCTATAGGGGTTTCAAATGAATTTTTTTTTTTTCAATTTTCTGATGTTGCATCATTGGCTAGCATCCCAAGAGGAATTCAACATTAAATGACAAAAGGTATCTTTTCTTCTTTTTTTAATTTCCCCCAAATTTTGATGATTTTTTCCAGAAAAAAATTAGAACATTGCCACAATCTTTTCGGATTTTATTTTTATTTTTCTCATATTGGTGAAATGTCGTATCAAAAAAGTGTTGATAATAAGAATATTTTCCAAGGTAATTATTGGAGATATATATATATATATATAATCACCATAATTTGAACAAATCCATCATATTCACATGCATTGCAAAATAAGGAAATGCATATATATATTGCTATATAATGATTTTGATATACCTTTTATTAACCTTTACTAGTTGGGTAGGGTATACATCTACCTTATTGTATATCCATGGGTATATCAAGGTAGTATATTTACTTCCCAACGTTGATATGTACACTACAAAGAAAACAATGGAAATGCAATAAGCAATATTCTACAATGTCAGGCACAATTTGTCAACCTCAAGTTGCAAAAATATACAAGGCATTTTACCTTCAATATGATTTCGGCCTTGCTAACAATACTTTGTCTATTTTGCAATCCATAGAAAAGAATCCATTCACCCTTTTAACATTTTTTCCTCCTCATACCTTGGCCTTTCAAACAAAGCTACTTGATCTTCCTTCACCTAAACATGGCGTGGTTCTAATATTTTCATTCCGAATGCAAATGCATTCTTTCTTTTGTGCCATTCCTATGATTGAACTTTTGCACTTTCAATATATATGGGATTGATGAAATTCAATGTTGCTTCCTTCTATTTCTTTTTTGTTTTGTTTGCATTGTTATTGGAATGTTGTGATGATTTTGGTCAATTCCTAAATCTTCACAATTTGCCTACTAGTAGATTGGTTTTCCTTTGTATTTCATTAAGAGCTTTGAAATTTGTTTCAATTATCCATCCTCCTTTCCACTAAAATGAAGATTTGGAAGTTCATTCATTGTAGTTGTGTCCAACACTCTATTCAAATATTGTTTAATGCAACTTAAATGGTGATTGTCCATAGGAAGATGCAAAAGATGAAGCAATCATCCCTAGAAGATTTAGTTAAATTATTTGGTTATAAACAAGTTAAGAAGCACAATTTTAAGTTCATCTTCTATATTTTTGGCTAATTAATGGAAGCAAATATTAGCAATCTACTGATTTTATTTTTTCTTTTATTTATAGCTATTGAAACCCCCCAAAATAACTTCATTTCCTAATTCAAATTTCAAATTTTAACTTTTGATGAAATCTCACCAAAAAAAAGAGGTTTGTTGTGCCATTCATTGGAATGATGTTTTAATTTCTCAAGTCAACTTAGCTTGTCGTTAAATAATATCACTTCCAACTTGGTTTGTCTCACCACCAAATTGAATTACCTTGCCCTCAAATCATTACCTTAGGATATTTTAGGCTTGTCAATTTGATTGGTCCTCAGCACATCAACATGCCTTGCCAAGGTTTAGGGCAATTTCACATTTTTTTTGTCATATCAATTGTTGTTTTAAACACATAAGTCTTTGAATTAATGCAATTATGAGACCAACTATTTAAACACCTATATTGAATTCTTTTTGTTTAATATGTGAAGGCAATATAAAGGATTGAAAATAATTCAATGGAAAAAAAAAACACAAATAGATATACAGGATTCAATCAAGAAGCTTTTATGAAAGCTTCCATATGGGCTAGCATACAAAGAACTTTCTCTAGCACCTTCTTTAATTACACATTATGGATTTAAAATGAATGATGATGGATGAAATTTGTACATTATGAATGAAGAGTGAATGATGACAAATGCGTTTCAACCATCATGTTGGTGAACACTCACATTAACTATTTTAATTGAATTATCTTAAATGTCTTGCTAGGTATTTAACGAACTATTGTCGGATGTTATCTATATGAATATAAGTAATAATAGTATATATGTGTAATAAACTAAATGGTGTTGTACACTTGCAAATCATGTTCATGATGTGGTCATTATTTTTAAATGTATCATTTTATGGTTTTCTTGGATTTTGGACAATTTTGAAAATTAAAAATCCTTCATTATTAGAATAATAAATAGATGGCAAAAAAAGATAAGGAGTTTTGCTCCCAATTTGCATTTCATAAAGTAAACTAGCCCCTCATTGATTGCATGTTTATGATCAAACATTTTGGGAGATCTTTTTCAATTCTTTTCCATTTTGAGTGATTTAAAATGTTATAGGAACGCCTTCTCAAGCTATAAAAATCATTTTTGAAATGCAAAGCCAAAGGACCAACCAAAAAGAGCAGTAAAGAAAATACGTTTTTTCAAATTGCGAAACACATTTTTTTCATTTTTCTTCAATTTGACCCCTCCTACTTTCAAACCTCATAACTTTCTTACTTCTTATTCATTTTAAACAATTTAAAGTGCTACAAGATTGCCACCTAAAGTTCTACAAATCATCTTTGAACTATAATAGCAACATACAACGATTTTTTTGGGTGTTTGAAAACTAGCCTTTGTAGCATTTGGTGGTTTGTTCTTTGAATTCTTGACTTCTTCTATTGTGGGGGGTCATAACTTTTTCAATTCTATTCCATTTTTGAGGATTTTTAATGCGCTAAATGCGGTAATAGGAAGGGTTCAAGTTTTGTTTGGGCACCAAAAACAATGGAAACTTCCCCTTGGATCCAACTTGCCTTGAACATTTAAGTGTCTGGTCACTAGTCAATTTATTTTAATTAACAAAATAATTAGATATGTGTAAATTTTGGATAAAATAAAGTACAAGAGCAATAAATTATGGATTTGCATCATTTTGGGCTCAACACCCCTTTATTGTTGTAATTTACATGAAAAACCATCCACAACATTCCATTAATAACATATGGATGTAAACTATGACAAAAAAACGGTTATTTAAGTTTTTTGTTTGACATAAATCTACCCAAAAAAACATCTTCAAAATATGTATCTATATGATTTATGGACAAAAAATTTCTTACTATCATTTCTTGGGAAAATGTCGAGCAAATGGGAGGTCAATTTATGTGTAACTTTAAGAACAATTGGTGTTTACACAAGTGAATGTGGGAACAATTGTTGGAAATTCATATGTTATGCGCTAAAAGAGGGTGTGGAATTGGTTTGGTAACAAATTGTTTGGAACACCACATAACATTTGTCATTTTATTAAAATGGGCAATTGTATATGAAATCATTTTCAAACACTTTAAAAGTTGGGCTCAAACATTGAAATGTTTAGATTGGATCTTTAAAATTATTTTGAGTATCAAGGGAAATTTTAATCAATTTACCAAAATTATATTATGATTGAATTATACATGATTTGATGCAATTTCCTTTAATCCATAAAATTTCCAAAAATTTTCATGTTTTGAATTTGAATTCTACTATTGGATAACGTGAGTAATTACATCAAAGTAACAATGTCATTTTCCAAAATCAAATCAAACAACTATGCACAAAATTGCAATGAAAAAAGTAAACCTCAAAATAAAAAATTAAATTAGAAAACAAGATTTATTGCAAGGAATTTTTTTGGCCTCCTAAAACATATCAAAGCTTTCAAAAGGTTCCATTAATGATGATTGTAAGAAGGTGGCATCTCACTCTTGATTTAATCAAGTTTCCCAAGGTTGTTTAACACTTGAATTGATCATTTCATTTGAAGGCTTGCTCGAAGAGGCTTGTATTACTTTTTTCATCTATCTAAAATGTACACAACAAGGTTAATCTATTTGAAATGATGTTCTTATTGCCTTTATCACCCACATTCATAGGAATGACAACAAATGTAATAAGAGCTTGGTTTTTCAAGTTTTCATGTCAAAAATATATAATGTTACAAATTTTTAATTTTCTTACATAACAATGTTTCTTATATGGAAACATGTGGTATGATTTGGATTGAATCTAATGAAGATAGAATATTCAAAAACATTCATCAAACATTGTGATGTTATAAAGACTTTTATTTTTTAGGAGAATGTTGAAATATATAAACATAATAGTGAAATCCACCTTTTTAGGTCATAAGAAATTTTTAATGATTGTTTTCAACTTATGAATTAGATTTTTTAGGAATATTCCAAAGTAATCATTCCCTTAACTGACAAGATTAGCTTAATGTGGACACACCCTTTTGTAATTAATGTTAATGTGTGTTTCATGATGCATGACATTGTTAAGGCCACTTGATGAACTATCAAATTTTGAAAGGAATAAAACAAGGGAGTAGAAGATAAGAAAATTCTTACTCTCCTTAGGTAAGCCAAAAACTTCAACACAAAAAGGGACTGTCAGATATTAGTAAAACAACCCCATAAACTTTCTATATAAACAAACATGAAGGAAAAATGCAAGGAATAAGGTTTGCATACAAAAATCAGAATACTCCAAACATACAACTTGGAAAAAACTACACATATAACTTTATGTACAAAAGTATTACAGGAAAAAAATAATTTTATTTTAGAAAATATTTCCATGTATAATCCACAAAGGGACAAAGTCTTAAGTACCTCCAAGAAAGAAGTAAAAAACGGTGGAACAAAAAGTTAGCCTAATCCTAAAAAAATTGGTCCTTCAAATACATAGTCAAACTGGTAGTAAAAATCAATTTTTGGTAATAAATTTTTGGTAGAAGAAATTTTATAAATCAGTTTTGGTAGGGAAAATTCAGTTTCGGTAACATTCTAATAAAATTCCATTTTAGTAAAATCTACCTTTAGCATCAAACCCCTTTTTTAATTGGGATTATGTCTTCATACTTATAGTCTATATTGCCTACATTACTCTTCCACAATCACATAGCCTCTATTACCTCTACCCTAACATCTATCCCTACATCTTTTGGTGCAACAGAAGGATTTAGTGTAGTGGCAACAAGGATGACAATGGATTTCAATTGTACCAAAATCAAAGTTTCAGCCTCCATATCGATTCCAACCACTAGAATTGTTTGCTCGTCCTTGACTGTTGTACCAAAAAATGCCATATCAGTTGTGCCATCGGAATGTGCATTAATTTATGTAAGGGCAAAGGCTGGAACATGTACAAAACCTTTTGCTTCGTTGAAAATGTCGACAACCCCAAAAATAATTCTAGTACTAAAAGTCACATCAAATTTGGTAGGTTGCAATTTCGGTGTGATCATTGAATCCACCTCCATCTCCCCACCTTCACTCTACTCCTCACTCCTATGTGTACTAGATTCGGATGTAGATCCAAAGTGGGCTTACACTTTGTCAAAATCGAAAAGTGGCATCATCAAATGAGGCATGACCTTCCAATAGGACTCCAAACATAGTTGGTACAACTCCCCATCTTTTTGGTAAGATTCAAATGCCTCCCAAATAATCTTTCCAACTTGGTCCTTGTGAAACTCCCATTGCTCAACTTGGAGTTCTCCCTTCATGAAGGCATATTCCATTTTGAAGTTGTCAAATTCCTCCATCCAATAGTGGTGGAGATCCACAAGCTTTGCCTTCTACCTTAATCTCCTCATTTCCTTCTCTATGGAATCCAACTCCTCTTGGATAGTGTCTAAATTTTGCCTTACTTCTTCTAAATCTTATTGTAGCAACTAGATTTTTTTCAATTAACTATTACTATTCCAATTGTTGCTTCTACACCTTTTCAGCAAGCACTTCATACCGGTTCTCCAATTGCTCTACCTTAACCCCTAGGTAGGTAAGTTGATATAGCTCCAACCTACCTACTTACTTAACTACTTACTTATTATCTAAGTAGGTAGAAAAGTAAGACCTATTTATTTAGGTAGGCAAGTAGGTAGGTAGGAAGGTAGAATACTAGAAAAGTAGTTGAACTAAAGAGCAACCACATAAGTTATTTAATTTGTTATGTGTTTTGCTTTTAGGGTTAAACTTTTATGAGTTGATCCAAACATGGCACATGTATTTTAATGTGAGAATGCAAGAGGAGACACCTCCTTTATATAGTTTGTGAAATGAAATATTGAAGACAAAACATATGGGTTAAATCTTTTAGTGGCACCCTAATTGCAATTGAGTTGTAATTACAAAAAAACAATTCTCACATGAATTCTGTTTGATTTTAATTTTGTAATTAATTTGAATTTTATAATTAATAATCTAACATAATTATTTGGAATTTAATTATTTGAATTAAATATATGATAATTAATTATCTAGATTGATTATATGAATTAATTAATATAATTCAGATAATTAGTTAGTTGATTGATTCAAATAATTAATTATCAAATAAGTACCAGATAATTAATTATCAAAATAAATATTAGATGATTAATTATTTAAATAACTATTAAATATTTATTTATTTATTATTTTAATGAATTAAATACTAATTAATCAAATATGATTAATGAATTCATATGAATAGTTTATTATTTATTTTACTTAATTACTCACAGAAATTAAGTATATTACGTATTAATTACTAATTAAAAAATTAGTAACAAATAATTCATTATGAAATATTAAATAATAAACATGAATTTGAGTAGAAAACATTGAAGTATATAAAGACATATTCATATGTACACCCTTATTGAAAGTTTGATAGAATATACACATTGCTTTCAATTTCAATTCAAAAATAGACTTTCACCTTTCATGAAATTCTATGATTTGATATATATGTATACCAACATAATATTGTGAATTCCAATGTAGTGAAATATTATTAACACAACAATTGAACATCAATCACAAAAAATAGGACTATAATATTTATTACATTATTTAAATTTTAATTAATTAGATAATTATGAAAATGAATTATTTAAATTAATTAGTTCAATGCAACAAATTGGCTTGTATCAATGAAACATTTAATAATTTAGTCTAAATAAATTTGAAGTGTATAAATAACGAAATTTATATGTACATACTCATAATCACTTTTTGAATACACCATTCAAATCCAACTAAAGGCCTACATTTACACTTTTAATGGATTGCACAATCTATAAATCTTTTAATAGTATGAATTACCACATAATTGACAACTAATTCTAAATGAATTGAACACTTTCGTTCCAAAATAATGGACATGTAGTAATTATGTAGTGAAACCATAATGGCACATTTAGTTATAACTTAGTTGTAAAATTAACCAATTTAGTTAATTCTTAATTGCAAACGAGTTGCAAGTTCAAGATGTTATGGACCTTTACCTAACCGTACACATGGCATGATTGTACGCATGAATGTCATATGCCAATTGTAAAGTAGTTGCTCACTTAACGTTAAAGCTAAACTAGTTGCAACACAATTAAGATTAACCACTTTGTTGCAACTTGTGATCATGGTCAAACTATGGTTGACTATATATACTTTGCATACATATGCCCATATAGAGTGCAAGTTGCAACTAATGTGCAACTAAATTACAACTATGAAATATTCTGACATGACATTTTAATTATTAATTCATCATATTTCCATATTGTAATTATACCCTAGTTGCACAATAATTTCCATGATGATATAGTTGCATGCTAGTCTAGTCTCCATAGACACGATTTCTCATAATGAAGATTTAAATGTAATTTACGTTCATAATATAAAACAAAACCACATTGGTGTTCCTTGAATTGTTGCAATTATGTCTTTTGGATCTATTGTTATTTGACATGCGATTTTGTCAAAAACATGGATCTTTGATTACATCTATCATGACTACATGATTCCATAATGGAATTTGACCCATTGTTTTACCATGGCATATATGACTATGTCAACATGCCCAATGACATGGAACCTAATAAAACTAGATTTAAAATTCTTATAAAATTCTTGGAATAGGTGATTTCACATAAAAAAACAAAGAGCTTTTAAGAATACACAAAAACACCCTTAGGTTTGTCAAATGATATTGGGGGTTAAAGAACCAAGTGTCAATTCTTAGTTTACAAACTTGAGGTGTGTTCTCTTGTTTTCACAAAAAAAGAGGGTGAGAATGTTTTGAGATGGGAGTAGGATGAACTTGAATCAATGAGTTTAAGGTGAAACCAATGCACACAAGTCAAAAAGAGAGTGATTAGTACAAATTGAAGCCAAATTAATGCACAAATTAAATCATGAACTCACATTGACATTATTCACTATGGCTTGGACCAATTTTTTTCTCATTTTTAAAATGTTGTAGTATTGGCAAGTATCCCCACACAAATTTAGTCATAATTTGCCTAACTTGTGATATTTTTCTCTAGGAACATTAAAAGTGTAGCTAATAGGCATACCTGTGGTGACTCGTTCATTAAAAAGGGTTATAATCTAACGAATTGATTTAAAGAAAAAATGGATTTTTGCCAAAAATTTTGGGCAATGTTGCTTTTTGGCGATTTTTCGCCCAAAAAAATTTTAATGGTTGGCTTGGACTTGGGGCCACCACTCTCTTCCCTATAATGTATTATCTTTTAAATGGTGTAACAAATTGCATCAAAATGACATGAATTCCCAAGATCCCAAATGTTTTTCAAATTGTCACATTAACAAATCATGTCATTTTCATTATTTTTCATATTGAAATTCTAGTCAAAACGGACATTGAACACATCTAGATTCATGAAAAAAAACTAGTTTATTATGACAAATAATTGTCAACAAGTAAATCATCTTCATGTGATTAAAATCCATCATGTGTGTTTTGACTTCAATTTGTTAAGTGTATTTTGACTAACATGCTAATTTAGGTGGTAATATATATTCTTTAAAGCTCAAATAATTATAAAGTAGGTCATTACAATGCTCATATTTTTAATATTATCTTAATTTTATAAAATTACAAAGGTTAATTGTCATCAACTTAAATACAATTGGAAGATTTTTCAAAAATTAAGTCAAATTGTTGACAATTAACTGAACCTGCACTAGCCCTTTCACACGTGTATATTTTTCTTATCATATGAACATGACTAATTTTAGTCACATTCATATAATGTCAATAATGAAATTTGAACCTTCACCACCACGACCATATGGCAAGTTCTTAACCATTCAACCACCACTTCAAGTGGTGACAAATCTTGTAAATTGCATAAATATAAACACAATGTATTTTTAAATTTTGAACATTCAAATGTTGTAATATAATTATTTAACTTCATAATGACAACTTAATATCATACGTAAGTAGGTATTAGGTGGTGCTTAATTATTAGATAGGTAGGTAAGTAGGTAGGTAATATGCATTTACCTATTTACCTACCTGCCACCTACTTACCTTCATTTCATTATTTACACATTATTTTATTTTATTTAATATTTATTTTCATTAATATATTAAATTTTTTAATGCATTCAATATTTTATATATGTATATATTTATATTCATTTTAGATATTCAAATGTAAATGTTTTGAATCTCAACATAAATTGATTTGGGGTTATAATTTCAAATACAACATGCTTTACTTTGATTAATGGATAATTTCATCATTTCATTTCATTTAGTATTGGTTATTTATATAGCGTAAAGACATGACATTAATTTAGAATATTTTATGTCAACATTTTCAATGTAATTTTTAAGATAATAACAAAATAATTATGTATTTTCATAATAAAATGAAATTCTTTTCACATGTGAAGTACACAATTATAACTTTATTATAAAAGTTTCATATTTTTTTTCAATTCACAATCACATTTAATAAAAAAAATTAAGACATCATTTACATTACGCCACATAATACCAAAAAGGTAACACATCTCAATCAAAATGCCACATAGGACATCAAAAGTAACATGTTATAGTCACAATAGACTATAGTCATACATGATGACACATCATTTATGGTACATTAAGATGACTAAATTTAGTCATGACCTTAACATTACAATTTCCACAGATCTTCCATGCTTGACGTGTCATCCATAATGTTTGTTTTGACTAAAGTGAAAACTAAACTTAGTCATAATGGACATTATTATTAAAATTAGTCAAAATGTTATTAATGGACATGATTACTAATGTCAATGAAAAAAATTGATTGTACAATCACATTGGTCAAATTAAATAATGAAAAGGACATGTTTTTGTTATAGTGTCAAGTTGTGAATACCATTATTTTGTGAGCTCATGATTCTTGCATATGGATTATAATTCAAAAGATTTCAAAGGCAATGGTAAGAACTTGCCAACAATGTATCATACATTTCAATTAAACCCTTTTGTTGAACATTTTAATTGTTGGGAATCAAATTGTCAATTTGACTCCCAACCATTCATTTGACCATTATAACTTGTATTTCAAATCTTCAAATGTTAAATGCAACCCCACTTTGGATATTTACATTTCAAAACATTTTTAATGGTTTAAAGAGAACCCAATTTGGACAAGGTTTGCTCCCCAAGGTTTGCTCCAAAAAATTAGAATGTTACAAGATTCCAATTGCTAAAAAGAAAAAATTCAATTGCGAGTTTTGGGACTTGCTCTCACACACTTGTGAAAATGTGTTTGAATTTTGAGAGACTTTATTGGCCCACTCCTCTCATAATGCCTTAACTTGGGGGGTCTTGGGTCACAAGCTTATGGTTAGGGTCATGACATTTGTAACCCTCAAAAAAATCTTTCAAATGACATATTGAGCTTTTCAATGAGAAGTGATTTAATCCCTCAAATTGTCATTTATGAAATTGGAGTCATTTTGATAGTTTGACTCTTGACCTTTCACATGTTCATAACTATTGTTACATATTTTCATTTTTAGAATTTGATTTCACTTTATGATAATATTTTTCAAGACCTTTCAAATGTTCAAAAATGGGTTGAATTTGGACAAAGTTTCATCCCAAAACCTTGAAATGTATTCCAAAATTTTGAAACCCTTAAATTTTTTTAATTCCCAAAGTTTGGTAATGTTGGGGCTTCATTTCTTTTATTTTCACACAATGCTTTTGTGAATGTGTTTGCATCAAAGGATGCCTTGACTTCTCTTTGACCCATTTTCCTTGTTTGGCCCAAGACTTAATCATGAGCCCAAGGCTAAGGTCATGATGAATAGCCAAGTTTTAATCATGACAGTAATTTTGCAATGAATAGAACAATTGTGATGTTTGAAGAAAGTTTTGTTTGATGATGAATATTTTCACAATGTAAAAAGGTTGAACCAATAGTGAAGTTTCAATTGGCCCATGGGGATTTTGTAACGAACAAACAAACATGAATTAGTTTGAACAAAAAATCATGTGAATTTGATGGGTGATTTCACAATGTAAAAAAAGCCACAAATCTAATAATGAATGTTCAATTGGGTTAGTGATTTTGCGATGAACAAAACAATCATGAATTATTATGAAGTTTCATTTGATGGGTGTTGTCGAAATGGCAGACAAAACCTTGATCCAATATGTTTCAATAGGGCCAATGATTTTGCAACAAACACAAAATCATGAAATTTGAAGAAAGTTTAACATTTGATGGGTATTTGCACAATGGTGAAAAAACCAATCCAATAGTGAAGTTCAATTGGGGTGATCATTACTTTGCAAGGAGCGTAACAATCATGAAATTTGAAAACTTTTGATTAGTTTTTTTGCATGTGTAAAAACATCTCCATTGTGCTACCTTATCAACCCCATCAATGACAATTTGGCATAAGTTTTATTTGTAAACTCACCACAACCCCACAATCACCAATTTTTTTGTTGATCCCTCTTCAAAGCTCCCTATTTTGATGATGGTGTGCTCTTTATTATAATCACCAAGAGCCATATTAAACTGAATTTCTTTGTTGTGGTCTCCTTGGTAACTTCCTTGCACCTCAATGGTTTTGGTTTTTTCTTTCATGTACAATTCTTTGAGCTTTTTTTTTTGGTTAGAGGTTTCATGCATTCTTTTATTGTTGATTACTGTCATTTGAAGCCTAGCATGGTGCCCATCTTGCGTGTCATTTATGTGTTTACATAATGTTGTTGTTTTGCAAACCAATTTTTTTTTAATTAAGTGAAAAAACTTTTAGCATTGTTGTTGTTAATGATGGCACTATGCCAAAACACGACATATATGATTACATGACTAGTTAGACAATATGGGCAACTTGTTTATCCACTAATTGTATTTTTGTTTTAAGCTGTAAATTACATTTGTGACCATGATTGTAATCATTTAAGTCATATGATTTTATTTGGATCATTGACATTTGCCCATTGGACTAACATAATTTTATATATTCATTTGATATAGCCATTTGTCACATGACACCTATCTATGTGACATGGTGCCACATAAACTACCTACCCTAGATTAAGGTAAATAGGATGCAAGAATAAGGATTTGAACCCATCTCCTCCACTTTGAGGGCAAAGTCTTTATCATTGTACTACCTTATTTTTATGTAACATAAATTCAACCACATTTTAATAAATTTTTTCTCAATTATTTAAGTGACATACTCAATGTATCTTAGGCTACCTAAGGGTTGCTTAGCTTATCTAGGGGGGTACTTGAGCTATGTAGGCTACATAAGTTAGGTTACATAAAGGCTATTTAGGGCCAACATAGGCCTAGTTAGGGATCACATAGGGAATACATAGGTCTTCATAGGGGTTACATAAACTATGGGCTACCTATGGGCTACGTACAAGTTACTTCATGCCTACCTAGGGGTTACCTAAGCTACCTAAAGTAAGGTATGAGCTACTCAAGGACTATTTGAATTGGTCATAAGTATACCTAGGGGCTACCTAGGGCTTGTGTCAAAGACATGACATTGTTAAAAGCTTAAATCATGACTGAATTTTCTTAAATTGACATTCTAATTTTTAAATGCCCATATGCAATAGCAATGAGGCACAATGCCACAGATTAGTGTAAGTCTAGGAAACTCCTGGGCAACTTTGATTTTGGTAGGAGAAATTGCCAATCCATGGTGGAGATGCTGTAAGAGAAACCAAACCAAATAGTGAAGTTTGAATGGGGCCAACAGTGTTTCAGCAATGAACAGAAGACAATTATGAGGAGCACATATAATTCATCCAATTAGAATGATGAAACTGCAATCCATCTTTACATCCATCATCCAAGAGACCGACGGTGATGCTCAAAAGCAAAGCCAGTTCCTTCCTCTCTCCTTCCTTCCCGCGTCCCCACCGCGCGCGCCGCGCACGCACGCACGCACGGTCCCCGCTTGTTGCGCCATTTCTTTCTTCCGGCCAGCGACAATCAAGCGAGAGAGTCGCGAAACGCAATCCCATAGCCTGTCGTCGGCATCTTCAGATCTGAAGTCCGGCGACATCGAACGTAGCTAAACTGCAAAAGAGATTGCAGCCTGTACGTGTCAAATTAACTTACACTTTGTCGGTAGATCTAGCATCTATCACCACAACCCATTTGGCACCAGTGGAAGTCCCGCCAGTCTTCCCGTGCTAGCTACTGTCGCTCCCGTACGCCTTCCCCAACTTCCGGCAAGTCTCGTCATTCATTATTGTCAAGACTAATAATCCTTAGCCAGCGCCGGCTCCCTACACAGATAACAGCTGCAGAAGTTAGCAGCAGCAGCAGCGGCAGGCCGAACAGCTGGGCCCCAGAAACAGAGCAAGGCCGGGCTGCAAGAAGCTGTAACTAACCCTAAACTTAGCGGCAGCAAAAGAGGTTGAGAGCGTTGGGTCGGGGAGCAGCAGCTGGGCATGACAAAATTTTGGATTGTTGCAACTGTTTGCTGTTGCTCAGAATAGCACTACTGTAACGTGGCAGTAGATTGGAATAGATGGTGGACGTTTTGCAGGTGACACAGTGGAGCTGTGCGTGATGGCCATGCGGTTATATGGAAGGTCATGAATGCAGCTCATGTGGGAGGATGGTTTGATTGATTATTGATGAGGACGGATCGGCGGAGAGACTCTAGACCGACCTCCGACATGTTACGCCGCTGCAGCGGCAGTTGCTGCAGGAGGGTGGTGCGTGGGCTGTCTGGTTTTTGCTTGTCATGTGCGCCAGATCCTGCAGTCTTCCGGTCTTCCTTTTTGAATCTTTGCCCCTTTTTTAGTTTTTTCCTCATTGATCAACTCCCTGCACTCGACGCTTGTCCATGAGAGAGAGAGAGAGAGAGAGAGTAAGCCTGATCGTCGGTGATCCAGAGAGGGAGACACTGAGGTGTAGCGAACATATAGCTTCTAATGAGAGCAATGTCCTGGGGGCTGGAGAGAGAGCCGAGAGATTGAAATAGACGAGTTCCGAATCAGTTTGATGAACAATTGTTATTGAGCTCATGGATATCTTCATGGCAGGCTAGCTCCTGCTTGTGCGATCGGAATTTGCAATCAGAAGCTAGCCAGCCGCCTGGAAAATTTCGGGCTTGCAAGATTGGGTGATCGAGTTTTAAACCGCTACGAGTTCTCAGCTGCCCGCGAGCTGGTAGGCGGCACCAACTGCATCTCGCACCAGCTCCATCTAAGAGATCTAGATCAAGTTTCTTTTTCGCAAATCAAAGGTTTCTGCAGTGGACTGCTGGGCAGCTATGCAGACTGCACAGAAGCGGCAGTCGTCTTACCGGCAGAAGTTGGGTTCATCAGTAGTCAAGAAGGATTTTGAAAGTGGGAATATTAGAAACGGCGGCGGAGGAGGAGGAGGAGATCATGCAGGAATGTCGATTGCAATGGAGAAAGTAGAGAAACTGGCCACAGAGAACGCCGTGGTGGTGTTCAGCAAGAGCGGATGTTGCATGTGTCATGTGGTGAAACGTTTGTTCTCCAGCTTAGGCGTCAGCCCGACGGTGTACGAGCTAGACGACCCGGAGCAGCAAAGCGACGCCGCCGCCGCCGCCGGGGGTGCTGCAGCAGCGCCTGAGGATGTGGAGAAAGCACTGCTCATGCGACTAGTGCAGCAGCAGCTAGGCCGGGAATATGATGATCATGATCAGTCGCTGCTACAGCTGCAGGCAGCAGCGGTGCCATCAGTGTATGTTGGAGGAAACCTGTTAGGAGGTCTGGACCATGTCATGGCAGCGCACATCAATGGTACCTTGGTTCCTCAACTCAAGGAAGCTGGAGCTCTGTGGTTGTAAGCTGCTGCTGTAAGTCCCCTGATCATCAATCTCCCAACATCTTTTGATCAAGTATTGCAACAAGGTGTTTATAGTCTATGATCTGCTCCAGACAAAATTACTAGAAGCTCCAGATCTTCATCTACTCCTGCAAACCCATCATCACAATATTACACAACAAATCTCGAACCAGAAGTCTCTCTACTGGATCTACAATTCAATATGTTTTCTTCACCATAAGAAAATTTTGCATACATGGGGCTGAGAGACAGAAATTCTCGTACTAAGATGATCTGCCGCCGCCGCTGCTGCTGCTGCTGCAATCCATCCATCACAAATTTTATCTACCCAAAATTCTCTCCAGAGCTGCTAGAGTGGTGAGGAGTTCATCTGAACTGAGTTGTTGCAAAAAACACCCATGGGTATGTCTGTTCTAATGCCCACAGGAGATTTTTAAACTTTTTCTAAGCTCAAAAATTAATGGGTATCATTTTATTCATATAATTTGTATATTTTTTATTGACTCAATGAGTATTCAAGGTTTGTCTTCCTGTTTTTTGGTGGTGAATGTTTATTTGCATCCTGGCCACATAAATGAATTTTTCTGGCGCAAATTCACCTTTTTTTAAAAAACAGTTTGCCAAGTTTTTGAGGATTTTTTTTGGAGATAAAATTCATCACATTTAAGCATATTATGATCTCTAATGAGGCTACTCAGACCCAATAAGAAGGCTCCATATGGTCAGTTAATGACCTCTTTTACTGACTGACTCACCCGGTAGGTTGCAAAACTGCTAGGGTAGTCTGTACTTAGGCTGTCCATATCCAATCAGAAGGTACCATGTCATTCAAGTCTCATCAATGGTCAGTTATGTTTAGCAAATTTTTCAAAGTACATAGTTGCATTTACTGTTACTTTGAACTTTAAAAAACAGAATAGTGGGTCTGGATGAACATTGAATACCAAGGAACATCCCCAAAACGGTTTTGATGCTTTTGTAGAGCTGGCTTTGCGACAGGGTTTCAGAGTTGCATTATGGTTGCAAATGAAGGCTAAATATAGGTTTAATGCAACATAAATGAATTGAAGTATCAGATTATCTTCACAACAACATGCTTATCATGATCAACAGGCTTGCAACTGTGGCGTAAAATCCTTAATATAAAGGCTTTAAAGATGAGAAGTTGGTTATTCATGGGCTTTATACCCCATCCCTCAATCACTCAATTGGAAGTTTTGGTGATTCATGAGCTCTAGTAGCCAATCACCCAATTGCAAATTTTGGTGATTCATGAGCTTTAGCCAATCACCCAATTGCAAATTTTGGTGATTCATGGGCTTTAGCCAATTACCCAATTGCAAATTTTGGTGATTCATGGGCTTTAACCATCACAGAATTTGAAGCTTTGGTGATTCAAGGGTTTTTCCCAGTCACCACCCCATTTGAGGTTTTGGTGGGCTTCAACCAATCACCCAATTGCAAATTTTGGTGATTTATGGGCTTTAACCATCACTTAATCTGAAGTTTAGGTGACTCATGGGTTATACCCAGTCACAGATTTGGAGTTTTGGTGGGCTTTACCCAGTCACCCAACTGAAAGTTTGAGTACATTACAAGAGAAAGAAATCTTTCTCACACAAAAGGCCAGGCTCATTTCATATTTGTGAGGTAAACTTTGTGGTTTCATCCAACACAATGTACAATATGTGGTGTTTATTGTGGCATATATTACATCAAAATTACAACTTGACATTAAGTTATGGACCATTAAGTTATAGAAAAATATAACAAAATGACAATTTGTAATTTTAATGTAATATATGACACAATACGCACTGCATACTATACATTATAATGGATGAAACCAGAAAGTTTACCTCACACATGTGTCATGAGCGGTGACCCTTTGTGTGAGAATAACAACATTCTGTTATAGGGATAGTAAGAGTTTGAATTTGAACTCCTTGGTTATCACCTGGTATTGCCCAATGTCTGGTGTTGAATTTAACAAGCCTAGGAAGCTTTGTATACAAATACAACTATGAAACACATCTTAGGTCTAATTGCCCACTTCAGAAAAGACATCATCCATCATGTGTGGTCAGAAGATTGCAGCCTAAACAACAACATTTGACTCCTCAGATATCAATCACCCTGTTACTGTGCTGCCCCAGTGTCAAATATTTCTGTTGGAATTCTTCATAAAGTCCTGTTGAAAACCCTAAACCCTGTCCTGAACATATATAACAATAAATATTTCTGTTGAAAACGCTAAACCCTAAACACCTTATGCTAAACATATGAGGATAGTAATTAAGGTTTCCATCTTACCTTTAAATGGCAGAATTGGCTGCCACTGCTGATTCTGAACCACAACCAAGTTCCCAAGGTTCCACCTTGCTAATCTATCCTTTTAAACCCTCCCACCTCCCCCTCCCACTACCTATGTAACTACTGTCTTTGTAAATGGTTAAAGGTGCATTCACACTTGGTGTTAGAGACTCTAGGGTTGAGTCCCCTACCGTCTATGTAAATGGTTAAAGGTACATTCACACTTGGTGTTAGAGACTCTAGGGTTGATTCCCCTAATACCATGCTAGCCATTTAGGACTTCAAACTAGTTGCCATGAAAATTTTATGGTTGGCTTAACATTCACTTAACATTGAGCAATGGTGCATTTCACATTGGGTGCCACCTAGATTTTCATTTAACACTGACTGAACATCAAGTGTGAATGCACCATAAGTATCAAAGGTAATTTGTAGGTAGGGAATGTATGTGGTTACAGTAGCCTCCCGCCTAAGTACGCACCCGTTTAAGTACGCATCCCGGTAAAGTACGCATTATTTTCCCGAAAAAATAAGGTTCAGATTATGAAATAACTAATGGGTAACCCGTGACTACGC
>Ga0116227_10007744_pt1 | contig 20739 bp, 14 predicted proteins | sample S1TSphgellanicum_FD_89693 | JGI IMG/M metagenome (GOLD analysis project Ga0116227, IMG submission 89693) | Host-associated microbial communities from peat moss isolated from Minnesota, USA - S1T2_Fb - Sphagnum magellanicum MG | ecosystem: Host-associated > Plants > Peat moss > Unclassified...
ATATGTGTCTTTAAAAGGGGCGGGGTTGGGGGTGGTGGAAAAGTGTTTCTTTTAAAAAAAAAAAAGTGGACCCAAAAAAAAAAAAAAAAATAGAAAAAAAAAATTTTTTAAATAAAAAAAAAAAAAAAAAAAAAGCAAAGAAAAATAAGCTTTTCCAAATTACAAGATGTGTTTTTTTTCTATTAGACTCTCTTACTTTTAAAGCTGATAACTATCTCATTTCTTATTTGTTTTAAGTGATCTAAAGTGTTATGGGAGTGCCAACTTAAGCTCTGCAAATCATCTTTGAACACGAGATGCAATGGAACAACCTCGAAGGAACATTTGGTTACCCAGTTCTATGTGTTTTGACTTTTTTTTTTTGATGCCTCTACTTTGAGGGACCATAATTTTTTTCATTTTTGATTCGTTTTTTTTATGATTTTTAATGACTTGGATGAGCCAAAATCAGAGCTTTACTTTCTTTTTGGACACCATAAACAAAGAATCCTTCCTCTAATATTCAGCGAAGTACATCAAGCTTCTTAAAAATTCTTTTTGCCTAGGAAACTTTTGAAAAAGTATAGGACCTTAAATACCATGCCCCCCTCCCCAGCCCCCCTCCCCAGCCCCCTCCCCAAGCAAACTGAAAATAAAACAATCAAGATTGTACTTTTAAAATAAAAAAAATTTTGTGCAAAATGGCTGAGAACCGAAACTGGGTAAGGTCCAATAACCCTATTTGGATATCACTTTATTTCAACAAAGAAAATCAACCAGGTTCTCACGATGCCCAATTTTCAACTTAGTGAGAATCGAGGTGCTCAATTTTCACCCTAGGTATTGAATCCAAACTAGAAGTTTCCCTTTTTGATCTAGAAGTTCTCATCTAGATGCATGCATTTTTATAGAACATGCTCATCAATCATATCCACACATCTTAGTACTCGAGACATCACTCACTGGCATGTTGGGTCAAGTTTTAGCCAAAATTTTCTTCCCAAATCTTACATTAAGTGTGTAGTCTTTTCAATGTTTTCTAACCAATAAAATCATATAGAAGTGCTTAGCTTTGGCTCACCAATATAGAGTTATGAGATAACTTGTAGTGCTATTGGAACATGTAGAGGAACACATCGAGAACTTGAGGAACAAGGTGAGAACACATTTGGGAACTTATGTGTACACATTGGGAACATCAAAATCCAAAATATCCCTTTACCCATGAAGAAAGATGGTGCATCTTGAGTGCAAGTTGCATTGCCTCATTGGCTGAGGAGAAATTTGAATTGTAACCATGTTAATTGCCCATTTTTGGCTAGACTAATAACCCTTTGCATGGGGGTTGCCTAGCCATAAAGGCCTGCTCCAATTCTTTTATTGTAATTGGAGGGCATGTTACCCAACATAAATTTTTTTCCTTGGCTCTTCTTCTGGGGGCATTTCAAAAAACAGAATGCCTACTCCAATGGGCATTCCATTTTTGGAACAAGTGTTGAATTTTTTGAAATGCCCCTATTTTTTCATCTTTTCCCATGACACCCAACTCAGGAAAATAAAAATAAAAGTTTTTAGAATGATTTTTTTGGTGGCAAATTTTTGGCATTTTGCAAAAATAATTAGGGCCTAGCAAACATGGTCCAAAGGATTTTTTTTTTAAAAATTCCATAAAATTTGCCACATTTCCCGCAGTAGACCTATGAAATCATCAATTTTTTTGGGGAAGATTTGTGCAGATTTTCAGCTTTCTTCCTTAAAAAAAAAAAGCCACATTTAGATGGTAAAGGTGCATTCACACTTGGTGTTAGAGACTCTAGTGTTGAGTCCCCTAACACCATGCTAGTCATTTACAACTTATACCTACTTACCATGAACATTTTATGTTAAGTTAAACATTCACTTAACATTAAGCTACCGTCCATTTAACGTTGGGTGCCACCTCAGATGATGCCACCTAGATTTTCATGTAACACTGACTTAACATCAAGTGTGAATGCACCATAAGTTCTAGTAAATCACCACGGTATTTATCATATAGTGAGATTCTTAAAAAAAATTTACTTTCAATTTGTTTTGTAGCCACATTTAGCCAAATCCTCTTATGGCTTATCGCCACTTTGGGTGCAATGGGAGAAAATTGCAAAAAAAAACCCTGGGTCTTTATGCTTGGTAAAGCCCACTTTTGAAGGCTTTACCCTACACTATTTTACCCACTCCATTAGTGTGGGTACCTATTTACTTGAGGATGCTACATTTTCTGAGTTGCTATGATTTAATAGTAGTGTGTCCAAATGAAAGCAGCTAGGCATTATGAGGGGTCATTATAAATGTATAAAATAGGGGGTACAATAAACCACCCCAAAGTTCAAACAGATTCATGGACAACAATGAACATTGGTGCATTATCAACTTTGCACAAAAATTGCTATAAATGTTGTACAAAAAACAATGCTCTAAATGTTGTTGCTCTAAAAATGCTAGGGTAGACGGGCCCATCACGGAGCACTCTCTGGCAGATCTTTTTTAATTCTTCTCCATTTTGAGTGATTCAAAATGTTAAAGGAGAGCCTTCTCAAGCTTTAGAAATCATCTTTGAAATGCAAAGCCAAAGGAGTAGCCAAACAAGAGTAGTAAAGAAAATATGTTTTTTCAATTGCAAAACACGTTTTTTTCATTTTGACCCCTCCTACTGCACTGGTGCATAACTTTGTTTTTGTTTTTCATTCAAATTGAGTGATTTAAACTGCTCTGAAATTGTCACCTTAAGCTCTACAATCATCTTGTAACTCTAAAAGCAACAAAGTAATATTTAAGGATTTTTTTTTAAATTTCTGAAAATAGGCTATGATCTCTTTGATCAAGAATTTTTGCAAAATTGACCCTCCCCTACTTGGGGGATTGTAACTTTCATGCCTCTAGTTCATTTTTGTTGATTTTTAATGTGATAGATGTGCCAAGAGGAGGGCTTCATCTACTATTTGGACACCATAAACAATGGGGCCCTTTTGATTGCAAAAATAACAATCAAACCAATGTTGGGTGGTTTTTTAATTTTCTAAGAACCACCGGGTTTAGTTACTAAACTGTTTTGAAAGACCTGACTTGGTTCTTTTTTTAAATCTTATTTTTATCTATTAAAGACCTACGCATGGTTTCAAAAATTTGCAAAAAATAATTTCACTTGGATTTCAAAGCACCAATTAGTTTTCACACATTTGATACCAATCAATTTTCAAAGCCAGTTTTTGCATACTAATTATTGCAAATTTTATTATCTCAAATATTAATTTTAATGTTAAAAAATTTAAAAAATTGCACAATTATTTTTTTTGAAAAATGTGATGTGCTGAAAGAATACCCAATGCAATTGTGCAAATGAAATGTAATGTGTAAAATTAAATATATGATGTCCAAATAATTCTTGCACACAACAAACAAACACATTGTTAACCACCATTTCTCAAAAACATGGATAATAAAAAAAATCATCAACAAACAAAGATTGAAAAAAAAATCTCACCTTCCAAGTCTAGCTTGAAAAATGCACATTTGAATAACTCCTTTCACGCCTGCAAAAAACTAAGAGAAAAAATACCAATTTGAAACAGGAGGAGCAAGAATAAAAATGTTAAACAAAAAAAACAAAAAAACAACAAAATCACAAGCGTAATAAAAAGGTACTTAAACGAGCAAGGAACAATAATGTCAAGCAAAAGAAATAGAGCAACAACGTGGACTAAGAGGAGCAAGAGCTTCAAACAAGAGCAACGACATCAAGCAAAAAGAGCAAAACAACAACATCAAGCAAAAAGAAGCAAAACAACAACATCAAGCAAAAAACAATATAATAGCAATGTCAAACAAGAAGAGCAACAAAACAACAATGTCAAGCAAGAAGAGCACCAAGAGCTTGAGCAAGGACTAAAGCAAACCAACTAATAAAATAAATGAATGTAAGCAAAAAAACAAAAAAAAAACCCAAAAAAACCACATGTAATGAACAAAATGTTCTAAAACACTTACTTTATAGTAAGCAGCAAATGACGCTGCTTGCTTGGCAAATCAGAAACTTAACTAAACCCTAAACTAACTATTGACTAAACACCAATTAAACCCTACTGACTACTGACACCCTAATAAATTCTAAACCTTGAAATCTTGACCCTGAATTTTTTTAATACTCTTTCAGGGTTTCAATAAACTTTAAATACACATTTGATCAGGGTTTCAGTAGCCCGGTTCTCACATTATGTAAAAACCCTGCAGCCGGGTTTCAGAAAGGACGTTGCTCAATGTGATACCCCCATGAGAGGTTCAAACTGAGAACCGGATTGAAACCCTGTCTGATTCCCACTTTTATCTGATACCCGCCAAACACCGGATCAAAACCCTTACCTTAAGTGTTCGGACACCACCCTGCCTGCACTCCAGAGGTTGTGTAATGGAGGGTAGGCTGAAAGGAAGTTTACACATTGATTTGTGCACAGAATTCATCATTGTCCATCAATCCTTTGGAGTCTGTAACTTGGCCGACTATCCTGCATCCAAAAGTGCCACCATACTGGAAGAACATGTTGCCCACATGGTAACAAAGGGAGGCAAAACTTTTTTTGGGGGGCAGAATCAAGCCCTAGTTAAACTGCCCAATTTTGTGGGGATTGCCTTGTCTTTTACTAGTCGGTCTTCTTCTTCTTCCTTTTATGTTTCTACTCTACTAGTGTGAACCCTGTGCATTAGTGTTATTTCAACAATGTTTGGTTGATGTTTTTGGTTTTTTAAAAAAACTTTTTCTTTTCAAACAACTGTCCGTGGCCACTGTCCGTCCGGAGTCACTGTCACAGACAGACCAAGTGAATTAATATATATAATTATAGAATATCTACTCTATTATAGAACATTGTGGGAATTGCCTCCACTTTCACACATCACTCTAGGTTGCACCTATACAACCAATTGGATACCCTGAAAACAAAAAAAAAAACATTGTACTTTTGGATTTTTGGCCTTTGGACTTTTGGTTCCATAGAAAAATTGCAAAACTAAAAAAATTATTTGTGACAACCTACCTGGGCAGCTTCAACACATATCCTTTGAATAATTAATTAAATTTGAACATTTCCATTGGAAGTTGGAAATTAGAATTTTTTTGGAACATGCCAAAAGATTTCTCTATTTTCCTTTACAACTTTTTGTTGTTCCAAATAATTTTGGATTGAAATCTCAACATGTTTACAATTCATATAATTAGTGTTGATAGTTCCAACCTTTTATTTTAAACTAAATAAATAAATAAGTGATTTTGGAAGGTTTCCATTGGCTAAGGTGAGGCAAAAAAAAAAGAGTAAAAATCACCAAATTACTAGAGATGGTTTTCAATGTGTAGCCATAAATATAGAAGGGTTAATTAAAAGATTTGTATTTCATGTTTGGTTTATAGCTAGATTTGGCTAAATCTTCCTAATGGTTGAAACCAGTGTTGTCTGGTTCTCTACCTGGGGCTTGCGAGAACTGATTTTAGTTCTGGGGTACTTGGACAGCCAGTTGAAAATTGGAATTTGAAATTAATAATCAAACTTTGGCTATAGAACCAGACCCAGAACCAACCCCTAAATTGGTTTTTATCCAAGGTTTGATTCTTCATTTTCTTAAAAAAATCATTTTAATTTCATCATTTTAATTTATTTTTCTAGAGTAGAGGATAGAAATCTTGTTAGTGTAAGAAACAAAAAAAATTCAGGTATGCATTTTCTTATTAATAAATTTGAGGGTGAGGGTGGTGATGACATTAAGATTTTTTTTTTCCTTTAAATGATATTTATCTTTGATATTAAATATGAAAACACGACAAGAAAAACATATTTTTCTAATAATAAACTTGATTAAAGAATTTTATAAAAAAAAAGAAAAAAAATTCTTAATAAAAATTTGGTGGCATTCCAAATGCTTGTTTTCTTTTTCTTTTGGTGTAAGCAAGTAGTTGATTATAGGGTTGTCACTTTTTATTAGTTATAAGGTTCATTCACACCTAATGTTAAGTCAATCCGAAGCGAAAATCTAGGTGGCAACCAATGTGAAATGAGTGATTGTTTAATATTAAGTGAATGTTGTTAACTTAACATAAAATTTTCATGATAAATAAATTTAGGTCCTAAATGATTATTAGCTTGGTATTAGGGGACTTAATAATATTAGAGTCCTTAACACCAAGTTCATGAATGCACCTATAGAGTGCTAAGTTTAAATAATATCATTTTAAGAATCAGTTTTGGGCTATGTTATTAGTTATGGAGTGCTAAGTTAAATAATATCATTTTAAATAATTAGTTTTGGGCTATGTTATTAGTTATGGAGTGCTAAGTTAAATAATATCATTTTAAGAATTAGTTTTGGGCTATGTTATTAGTTATGGAGTGCTAAGTTAATAACATTTTAAGGGTTTATTGGTGCTAAGTTAATGAAATTTTAAGAACCAGTTTTGGGCTATGTAATTATTAGTTGTGGAGAAGCTAAGTTAATAAGTTTGTAAGAATCAGTTTTGGGCAATGCAAAGGTTAGGTTGAAACAGGCAGCCAAGGTACAAGAGTACTTTATTTACTACTGTGCACGTTGCATAGTGGATGCACAGACACAGGGAGAAAGAAAAAAAACACACACAGAGTCCAGGTCCCAGGAAGTAGCCTGGACTGTGTGTGTGTGGGGGTCCCCTTCGTCCCTTCCTTCCTCCTCGTGGCTCCTTCGTTGGTATTGGCGAGAGAGATGCTTTCCTGCAACGAGAAAAGAGCAGAAAAACACTCTGCTACTCACCTGGCTGATTCTGTCACAAGCCTGTTGTTGTTTCGTTGTTTGTGTTGTTGTTGCTGCTGCTGCTCGTCCTTCTCCTGTTGCTTGCTGCTGCACTCTCTTTCTTCGGCGGGGAAAGAGGACGATCTATGTTAATAGAAATGCGCGTTTTTAAGTCTTAGTGGCGGTCAAACTCATTATTGTTGTGAACCCCTGAAGCCACGCAGGCGAATTATTAAATAAAAACGCCAGACAGACACTCCCTCCCAAAAAAACACACACACACACACACACACACACACACATACATACAAAAGAGGAAATCACAAAAAGCGTCGCCAGAAAAATTCTCACACACAACAAAAAGAGAAACAAAAAAATATTTATTTATAGTCGAGATCATATCTTTTGCTTCTTCCACAGACGAAAACGAAATCGGCAAATTTTCATTTAATTTTGCCGGCGAGCAGTGCACGACAAAGACGAGCATTGCTTTTTAGGGGATCTTCTTTGGTGGTTAGTAGTGTTTTTTTGGTGTTTTTTTTTTGTTTGCAGTTCTGGAAAGCATGGCTCGGCGGACACTATGAAAGGAAGAGCTTGTGTCAGGAGTTTGCAGTAGAAGTCATCAATGCAAAACAAACTCCTAGTGGCAGTGAATGTTTTTGCATTATCTTGATCTAGGATCTTGTTGTCTACGTGCTCCGGCATTGATGAGGCAGCCAGCAGTCGAGCAGCGTGTTGCTGCACTGCAATACGCTTTTTTATTATGTCCTACTTCTGCTTCAGAGACTTTGAACTTTGAAGGCAAATTTTGTATCTCTTCATGATCTGTAATGGATAACAATCTTGAGTGCTGAAATCGTCCGCCTGTCTGTCTGCCTGCTATTTTTTTTTTCCGTTCCTTTTTCCAATGGAAGAAGAAGAAGCTGGTTCAGAGTTTTGAAAGGTTTCTTCAGACCTCTCGACTTTGTTAGGGAAAGAAGTTTGGTATTCTGAACATCTGCAAAATTGTTTCAGATCGGTTTCTCTGAAGTATTTTCTAGTTGTGGATTTCCGCAGCACCAGCAGCAGGATCAACGGGAGCAGTCCCCGTGGAACTCAGGGTATTTGGAAATTTTGTGGACAAGCAGCAAGAGGATGAGCTTTGGATCGGCATTCACGGTTGAAAACTCTCTCGCACTTGATTCAGATGGTCTGCCGTTTCATCGCCGTTACTAGTTCCTTTGGCGTGGTTTGCAACTGCCGGAGACGGAAACGCGCTTGGAGTTCATCAGCTCATGGCAAGCAAGCAAGCAACTAGCAAATGCTGCTAGGCTTGACAACTAGAAGAAGAGCAAGAGGAATCGCATCATCGAGCCGTGCCGACAGACAGTGTGTGTCTCTCTTCATCTGCAGGTATGGCCACAACAGAAAACTCCTTCTCTACCGGTGCAGGTAACCGAGGTGCAGAGGAGGAGAGTCTTGTCTAGAGGACTAGAGTCTTCGCTTGAATAGCCGTTTGCAGTAAAGGACTTCTGGAGTCTTCTAGTGTTGATTGAGCAAGCCTTATAGTAGGGAAGCTTCCCTCACCTGTGTTAGGGTGCAAGACTGTGGAACTTCGGAGCGCTGGTGATATTCTTTACTCTTCTTAGTGCAGCATTTCCTCCACGCGGGACTAAGTGATTTTCCAGGGCCAGTGCAGAGTCGAGGAGGAAGGGTTAGAAGCCTTCTTGGGAGTTGTTACTACAATATGCGAGTTTGCAACAAGCATCCGATTCTGATCAGAAAATACTGAGTAGGAACTGCTGTACGAGCTGTATTGCGAGCCTCACGCACATCCTCATGGAGTCCAAGATGGAGCAGTACGAGATTATGGAGCAAGTTGGACGGGGAGCATTTGGGTCGGCTATTCTTGTGAATCACAAGCTGGAGAATAAGAAGTAAGAAGATTCTTCTTCTTCTTGTGTAACTCGTTCTCTCTCTCTCTCTCTCTCTCTCTCTCTCTCTCTCAGCTTCTCATGAATCAGCATGAGAAAGAAAATTTGGTATTGGTTTTCTTGTACATTGGGATATCATTCTCTCTTTGACCCTCCTGTTTTCTATTGAATATCCATTGCACCCAGGAAACTTGCAAAACCTCAACAAAAATCCAAGATGTCAAGCTGTGACATTGTCAATGAAGTCCACTAGACTATCCAATGATGGCATGAATCTTCATTAGCTTTCTCTGCCACCATGACTATGCAGGGGCACAGTGCTTGTCATCTCACAGGCGAACATTGTAAAATTGTCATGGTAGTTATATGCTGAAACCAGAAAAAAAATGTTGTTTGTTTTTCCTTTTGATCAAATAGACCAATTGTGATCACCTCAAAGATTCTTGGCATCATGTACATTATATGACTTGGCATTTGAGTCTGTTTCTGCAAAGGGTTCTTCCCACAGAGCAGATGGTTTGTTACAGTGAGTGGGTATGCTTTAGTTTTCAGATGATCATGAATATATGTAGAAAGTCAGATAGTTTGTTACAGTGAGTGGGTATGCATTAGTTTTCTGATGTTCCTGAATACGTGTAGAAAGTCGTCAATCAATCTTCAAATGACTTGGAAATCTCTCAAGCAAATTTCTGCTGCAACAGGCTGGCAGTGTTCAGTAATTGGAGCTGGTGTGTCCATTGAGTCTAGCTATTTGTATCTCAACCCCATCATGAACATGAAGATAAAGTTTCCTAGATTTGTTCAGCCATGTAAACAGATGTACACTTTGACTTTGTGTCCCCGACATGCTTTCGAACCAAATTTCATGCTGCATAGAATGTTATTGATGATCTGGGCTGGGACTCTGTATGACAACAATCCTCAGAGATTTTGTGATCTGTTACTGATTGTTTACCTCAAATGAGCAGGTATGTTCTGAAGAAGATTCGTCTTGCTCGCCAGACTGACAGATGCCGGAGATCTGCTCACCAAGAGGTGACTGGTGTATCTGCTTTCTCATTCCATTATTGTCTATTACAATTACTATAAGTGTGTTTCCAACCAGCACTTTTGTGATTGAGAGTTTGGTGGTTTGATTTTGTTCAGTTTAGAGCAACTCTGGAAGATGCACAAATACAAACCTTCCCATGAGGATTGATGGAATCCTGCTGGTGACTGCAAACTATTTCTTTAGGTGCAATCCACTGTTATCTGTATATTCATACTAAGAGCTTTCTGGGTTTTGGGGGATGGAAATGGGGTATATGGTACTGGGTTTAATCAGATGTCCCTGGTTTCCAAAGTTCGGCACCCTTACATTGTGGAGTACAAGGAGTCATGGGTTGAAAAGGTAAAGGCAATGTTATATGAAAGTCATTCTTTTCTCCACTCTGATTCATTAGCTCTGCATGTAGCAGATGAACTGATTCTTTTGTGGCCTTTTTTGTGCAGGGGTGCTATGTTTGCATAGTTACAGGCTACTGTGAAGGTGGTGATATGTGAGTACATATTTGGCTGACTTCATGATGTGTATTCTCATTTGCATTGTCCAAACCTCCACATAAAATACAATGTCCCTGTGCAACTTATAAGGGCAGTTTTAGATAAGGACTGAGGCCAAGACATCATATGAGCAAAGCAATCCAAAGCACACATGTTAGTCCATCATGTATTAGATGAAGAGATGGTGTCAAGCCAAGAGTTATATGGAATGTGCAATTTGTGATGGGGAGGCCTTGGAGCTAAGATTGGTGCTTTCAGCAGCACTAAATCGCTCTATGATGTACTGGTTTGCAGGGCCGAGATTATCAAGAAAGCACATGGCCAGTATTTCTGTGAAGAGGTGAGTTTCTGTTCCATAGAGAAAATCATTTCTCATGATTAGGTGGTCACCCTTCATATCCTATTTCTTTAGAAGTACAGAGATTGCAGATTCTAAGTTACTCACTGATCTTGTATGCCATTGGTTGCCTTCCTTGGATATAAGGCTCTCAGGTTGAATTCACTTATAAGAGCTTGCTTAAAAGATAATTGTTTAAAGATAATGGCTTGGGAAGACACAAGACTTTCAAGTCACCCTAAACACTACAGTTGAGTTTATTGATTGCAAAGGTAGCCCGTGCACCTGCACAAGGATCATAGCCTTGAAAGTCATTGGAAGCACAATTTGACCTCCCTTCAAGTGGTTGCTGTCCTGGGGAGCAGGCTTGCTCTCAGAAAAAAGGCTGATAGTCCCAATATGCCTGAATGAATGGATACTCATCTAGAACCCCAAGCAGGTTTGAGACTTAGAAGAGGCATAGCAATGTAGACAGGTTAGCCATTCTCTTGATTCTAACCATGAACAGAATCTCAAAACACTGTCTCCTCTGATATGGGAAGACATCATGTTCAAAGCTTGGGGACTTGTGATACTCTGGATTTACTGGAGGCCTATGCAATCTTGTGTCATAGAGGCTCTTGAAGTGGTTCGCTCAGCTTCTTCTGGCTGTGGATTATCTGCATTCGAATCATGTCCTGCATCGGGATCTTAAGGCAAGTCTATTCCTTGATGTTGTTCTATTATCCTGAAATCATAAACTAGTACATTTCGTTTTCTGCATGGTGGTCTGGAGATTTTCTGTGCCAGGTATCATGTTCTCTACATGCCCTATGCCCATGTGATAATGGTGACTTTTTGGTTGTCTCAGTGCTCAAACATCTTCCTAACGAAGGATCATGACATTCGACTTGGTATGTTCTATTCTTATGCTTCCTGAAGAACTACATAGCAGTTGAGAAAAGCAAAATGGCCTTCTAACTATAATTGCAGTCCTATAATATCTGAACATGACTTGCAAGCTCTCTTTTGTAACTCTCAGATGCTCTTATTACAGAGGATATTGAACTGGTCCTGTCAAATACTACTGAAGGGAATTCTTTGATTTATGCCATTTACAGGAGATTTTGGGCTAGCAAAGATCCTCAATAAAGATGATCTAGCTTCCTCTGTGAGTGCTGCCCTTACTACTGTTGCTTCTGGCAAAATCCTATGGTATGAAAGTGAATGTTGCTGTTTGCCCTTGTGATGTCTGCTCAATGCTGAAGGTGTGATTTCAATGTCAATTACAGGTTGTTGGCACTCCAAACTACATGTGTCCTGAACTCCTTGCAGATATTCCATATGGTTTCAAGTCTGACATCTGGTCATTAGGTGAGTTGTCTGTAACTGAGAGTTCCTACATCAGCTGTTTGCTGCACCTGGATTATGTGCTTGTGGTTTTGACCAGTATGTGTTCCATATGTGGTATCTTGTGAATACACATGAACTCTAGGTGATTGCTGTGCAGGGTGTTGCATGTATGAAATGACAGCCCATCGTCCAGCCTTCAAAGCCTTTGTGAGTTGGGCCATCTTACTTACTGGAGAGAGATTCCTAGGTGTTATCCATCAAAAATCTGGTAGGAAGGGACCACATTGATATTTGACTTAATGTGTAACCAAGGGGTTCATCATTGACAAACCTGATTGAAATGGATGTTTGTGGCAGGACATGCAAGGGCTGATCAGTAAGATCAACAGATCCACAATTGGCCCCCTTCCCAGTAACTATTCAAGTCCCTTGTGAGTCTCCACTCAACACTTAATAAAAACAAGATTCTCCAGACACCTGATCTCCTGAAGTCAGTCACACAAGCCACATAAGTCCAGTGTCCAAACCACACATCTGGTCTGCATTTGTGAATGGAAGATGATCCTGGATTAGTGCATTACTGGTGCATTTATATCCAACAATGGCAGCAGCTGTTTCACTGTATCTGATTTTGTTGAGTGGGTTCTTGGTGCAGCAAAAGCATTATCAGAAGCATGCTAAGAAAGAATCCAGAGTACAGGCCAACTGTGAGTGCATTCACTATCCTAACAGCAGTTTCAAGCAGTCACATGAATAGGGAGGAATCTTATAGATTATCACCAATCAGATGCTTATATATCTTTCTCTGATGGCTGTTTTAATTGATTTCTATCTTAGCCTGTAATCATCCTTCTTGCCTCTGACTACTTCTGTTTGACGGCAGGCTGCAGAGCTCATAAGACATCCACACATGCAGCCCTATGTGACAAAGTGTCAGTTACAAGCTGCATTTCACTGCCGACCCCCTGAACTGCCTGTTAGAATGAGTTGCACACCACCAAAAACAATGATGCCAAGCAATGTGGAAACAAGCACTGATACAGAGAGCTACACAATGAGTGCTAAAAGTACCCAAGATGCAACCTCTGAGTATGGAGAAATGACAGATCCCCCACCAGCAGCAGAGATTCTTGATCAATCTTGGCCATATGATATCCTTGGTCCCAAGGATGCTTTGAGGTTGTAATGCCAACATCTTGCTGTTTTTTCACATTTTTGCAAATGCTGTCATTTGCACTCAGGCTGGCTGCTTGCTCTCTGGAAGAGTCTTGCTAGACAGGTAGTAAGTCTTCAGAAGTTTGCGATCATTACTGTTGAACACAGTTTATTCCAGTATGTTTCCATCATCTTTTTTTATTTGTTAGCAGCATGAAGAAAGTCTCCTGTGTCATCTGTTGCATTTGCCATTGCCTATGCGCTTGAATGTCAACCCCGTTCATAAGGTAATGTTTTCATCTGTCAGCAGATCTTCCAGGGAAGGCATTCCACCCTCTGCACCCCGCCCACGCAATCCAGCCCATTCATCCCCAAGACAATGGGTGAAGGAAGAGGAGGAAGCTGTAGCAGCACAATATGCAATCAATATACTCCGCCCAAAGCATGATGCAACCACAAGGGAAAGGAAGGAAGAGAGGACTGGTCGGATGGCATCACAGAGGACCCCAAGAGTTACACAGGCAGTCCATAGCCCTCCCATACCTGAAAGTCCTCAAACTCCTGCTGCTAAAGTTGTGAATGCATTGAAGGGAAAGGCAGATTCGAGTATCAAAAGATCACCACAAGTTGCCAAACTCAGAGAAAATGTAGAGTGCCTCCCCCACTGCTTGTTCATTAAGAATGCAGATGTGGTTTCATGGTGCAAAAGTAGGATTTTGTGCTGTAGTTCCCATGCAATTGTACAGTAGACAATCAAGTCTGTTGTTAATTCTATTTTGTGGAATGATTACTGCAGACGCCAGCTGCTGACTCTCCAGCTAGATGGCAGCGAGATAGGCTTCCACCAGCTTTACCCAAGGCACAGGTCAGTTCAGAGGAAGAGGCAGTGACAAAGGGACAGCGAGCACCTGCCAGCCCTGCTGTATTAAGTACTCCAAGGAGGTCATCTCTTCCATTACCTCCCCGAGCTACAGCTCGAAGAACTTCACCTCCTCTTGCTAGCACACGGGCCAGCACAGCAACACTCAGTACTCGGATCCTGACATCTCCAGCAGCAATTGGAACTCCTCCTCAATCTTCTTCAAAACAAACCTCGGGCATGGAGTCGTGTGCCACAAAACTTAAGAAGGCCGCCCTACAGTACAATTCAAACCTGAGCCCTCGGTTGGAATCCAAGGATTCCCCATTGGCTTCCTCAAATCGTTCAAGCCCAAGTGAAAGTGGGAATATTATGCAGGAACTGGGTTTGAGTGATCACTCACCCAATGTCTCTGTGAACGCTCCTCGATTGGACCTGATTCCAGAATTTAAACTGACTTCAGATCCTGAACCCCACCCTAGCCAGATTTCATGTCAGGATGTGAAGATGCAGATTGAACGACCAAAGTTACCAACGGCTGTCATTCCAACATCAGTTCAAAGCCAAATTTCTGTTGCAGCACGAAGAGCTTCTTTTCCTGATACTCCCCGACAGACAATGGAGGCCAGTGTTTCACCTGTTTCAAGCATGTCACAAGCTGGATTGTTTGTGTTACCTGTGCCAGACTCTGAAAAGCAGCTGCACCCCTTTGATATGGACACAGCCATCATTGAGAAGACCCATGAGAAGGGCACCATTCAGGTCAACGAGAAGCCATCTATACCACCTGTTCGTCCAGCCTTGAATGATGTGATTCATGTCATCAGGCACAGCACGTTCAGACTTGGGGTCACTTCTGACCATCAACTCTCAGATTCTGATTACAGTGGTATGGGTGAGATTGACTTTCGTGCTGCAAAGATGGATGTAGATCCTTTCCACAGAAAAATGGACATTGGTTCTCTTCTGGACCTACCACACCGAGGCTCAGATGTGGAGGTTGTGTCTGTATCTCCTGGCAGCAGCGTCATTAGCCAACAACAAAACTCACATGCAAGTCATGATGTACATCAACAGCAAGGTCGGGGCTTGGATGTTAAGTCCTTTAGACAGAGGGCAGAGGCTTTGGAAGGTTTACTGGAGCTCTCTGCTCAATTGCTGTCCCAGCATCGACTGGAGGAGCTTTCTATTGTCTTGAAACCTTTTGGGAGAGGCAAGGTTTCTCCAAGAGAGACTGCCATTTGGCTCACCAAGAGCCTTAAAGGCATGCTAGGTGATGAACAACAGACTCATGTCAGCCCAAAGGTAATGAATTAGAGTTTTTTTTTTTTTTGGTGCATTTCCCTATGCATGCTTACAGTGTGCCTGTATGGTTCATTTTTTTTACCCACAAATGTAGCAAGTGTTGTATTTGTTAGTCTGAAGTGGCCACTAAAGAGAAGTGTGCATTCTGTGTGCTGTATGAGAGCACATCATTGTATCCTGAGCCATGACCCAAGTTGATTCCACTGTATGTAATCGCAATCTAGGGTTCCTACAAATGTTAGAGAATGCAGATCTGTTCACATCTGCGATGGTAAAGACCAGTGTTGGTCTGGTATATAGGCTTGTGCCTTGTATCAACACTGGTAGCAAGGATGGACCCTACCGAGGCTGGTGTGACTGAGGCAAAACCACCCTTGTACCCAGACCAGGCTGGTATGAAAATTTCTAAAATACCACATACCAGTACGAAGCTATAGTATGTTCAAAAGTCAATACCGAACCAGCATATTTGTAAAGACCTAGACTTGCATTCAGAATCGTGTTTCTATGCCAACATTGCAAGTTGATTCACTCCAACCTGCATCAAAATATCAAACAGTTTTAATTCATTGACATGGAAAAGAATTGCATCTAAAACAACATTGAAACTGCTGCAGTACATAAGTACTTACAATTCCACCCCAACCTTCTATTTCAGTTGCACCTCTAGTAAGATGTCTATGATGGTATTTGGGTGCAACACGAACGGGAAGTTTTTTGTACTTTTGAAACTTTGAATTTCACCTCTCCTTGATCTCCAGGGATTGAAATTGCTTTACATAACAAGAAGGCAACTGGAATGTCATTACCAAAAGCTCAGTAACAGGGGTTGAAATTAGGGGTTGAGTTCTATGGGGACCATAGAACTCCTTTCCTGCAGTTTTCAGGGGTCTACCCTGGAAGCCAATCCACACTGGTATTTTCACCTTCTCAACTGATGCCTCTTAGTGGCCAAATTAATCCCAGGAAATGTTAGATTTGGACTCAGACCCAGATTTAGTTTAAGCAATGGGATATTTAGAAGCAATTTAGATGGATTTCTGGGTTTTTACTGTGGCATCAGTGTGGGTGCTGATGGTTTAGGGTTTAGGGTTTAGGGTCCCTGATTGGAATTTGTGGAAGCAAGTAAACCCTAAACCAGTCCAACTGGCATCACCGACAGTCCATGCAAGAAGAGACGCCATCTTCAAAGTAATGAAAGCAATTCCCATCCCTCACCATGATTCCTCTCCCAACTATTTTTGAGATGAAGTTCATCAAAGTGTGGCAATCTTCACAAACCTGCAGATTTTTCTTATTCAGAGAGGACTACCCAGAGAGCTGCGTTGATGAGCCCCAATGCAATAGCCAGTTTCTCACTATGGTGACACAAATTAAATATCTTTACTTCTTCTGCATCACGCAGAACTAATCTCATGCATGGCATGTAACCCACACCATGCATGAGCCCTGACAATCTCTGGAGTTCTGCACGGATTTCAATCATTTGAGGTCGCCCATTGATCATCTACTTCAAACATATGCACCTCATTATTCACTTCAATCCAGGTGCAACCCAGCTGTTTCTTCAAAACTTTTTCCTTTCTCTGCTGTTCAACGTTCTCACAGAGATGCCTGTTGCCAGCAGCAGTGTAGATGTTTGACAGCAGCACATCACCAGCAGCATTGTCAGGCTCCATTTCAAGAATTCATTTGGCAAGGCATTCTGCCATCTCCACCTTACCATGGATTCTGCAAGCGCCAAGCAAAGCCATCCATGCAGCCACATGTGGTTTATAGGGCGTTTCCATGACTATATTCTCTGCCTCCTGTAGATGGCCAGCATGGCCAAGAAGGTTAACCATACAAGTGTAATGTCCCAATTTTGCAGAAATCATATAGTCCATGACCATTGAAGCATAACAGCACATGCCTTCATCCACCAGACCTGCAGGACTACAAGCTCACAGAAGACAAATAAAAGTGACGTCATCTGGCTATACACCTTCTCCACAAATCTGTTCAAAATGTTTGAGAGCATGGCACATCCTCGAAGTATGGCATTCCAAGTGACTACATCTCATGATGGCATCTTGTTGAACACACTCCAAGCATCCTCCATGCTCCCACATTTTGCATAATGTCCACCAAGCTATTTGCCACAAAGACATGTGGCTCCAAACCACTTTGCATGATTTGTTGATGAACACACCTGCCCTCTTCAAGGGCAACTAAACTAGCACATGCATTCAGCACCCCCACAAAAGTAACAGAATATGGCCACACGGCTTCCTGTTGCATTTTTTGAAATAGTTCCAGTGCCTTCTGCCCTTAGCCGCATTGCACATGTCCCAATATCATGGCAGTCCAAGTAACCACATCTCAAGATGGCATCTTGTTAAGTTCTCTCCAAGCATCTTCTATGCTCCCACATTTTGAGTACATGTTAACAAGGCTACACCCCACAAAGACATCAGACTCACAACCAGCTTGAATGAGCTGTTCATGAACAAGTCTGTTATCTTCAAGTGTTCCTAAACCAGCACATGTGTTAAATCACCTCAACAAAAGGGAATTTTTGAGGACTCATTCCTTCTCATTCCATTTGTTGGAAAAAAGCTGCATTGTCTTCTCAGGTTGCCCATCCTTCACATATTTTGTAAGTTTCTTATTTCCATCCAAAAATGTTCAACAGAGGTGGCACTCAGATATCACGAAATTGTAAGCTTTTGAACGAAGAAGAGGTGCGCTTTGGGAAGAAGAAGTGCGCTATGGTGCAAAAGCTATTTTATTATTCTCTTACAAAAGGTCTTCCCACTGCAGAGGGTTTGGACAATTAAAATTTTCTTGCAACCCTAAAAATAATTAATATTGTGAGGGTTTTAGCGTGACACTGCAATATCTCCATTTGGGCACCTGTCTAGATATGAATCTCCTGAAATTGATGATGTAATAATTAACTTATTATTGATTATTAACTTAATCAATTATCTGATAATTAACTTTTTACATATTACATTTCATAATGTGACCAGTTCAACAAAAAAAAATGAGGGCCATGTTTAGTTACATGGAATCACCCCAAAAAAAAAAAAAAAAAAGTTAAAAAATCCACCCTAAAAAAAATTATATTTTTATTAAAAAATTATGTGAAAAATAACTGTTTACAAATTACATTTCATAACGTAACCAGTACAACAAAAAAAAATGAGGGCCATGTTTGGGTACATGGAAACACCCCAAAAAAAAAAAAAAAAGAGTTACCAAATCCACCCTAGAAAGAATTGACTTTTCATGCAAAAGTATATAATTGTGAATGAACTACCCTTCATGGATGAATTAAAGTTATAGCTGAATGAATTTTATTTCATCCTAAGATTTCGTTTATTGTCATGGACGGACTGTCATTCCATTAAGATTGCTTCAACCCTAAACCCAATTGGAGAAAATGTGAAATTTGAACTCAAGACCTTTCAATTTGTTATCAATAAAGTTATCTGTAAAGTCACCCTCTCTTTCACCCCCTATCCCCTCTTTCAGGTGCATCCACAATGCAATGAAATTTTATTAAATCTCAGTATGAAAGCTGAAACTCAGCATTTAGTGCACAAGGTTCGAGAGTGATTATAGTAGTTGTACAGGTAGGATCGGTGAAAATATACGTAGCAGCAGTGGAGGCGCTCAGGAAAAAGGAAAGAGGGGATGAAACTCAGTTGACCGCCAATATTGGTGGAAAAATTAGCTTGGGTCCCAGTTATTTCGTTTTGTAAAATTTCATTCCTAGTTAAGCATTTGATGGCCTGTTATGCCGAAATGGCCGTTCTGGCCCCCCCTAATCGCCAGACTTTACAGATTAATAAGTTCAAAAGTTAGTTCAGAAGCAGTTTGAATTTTGAAAGGGTTGGTTATATCATATATAGATACGAACTGGTTGGTTGTCTTCCTGGGTGGCTATGGCCCAAAATGCCAAACTTTTTCCAATGAAGAAATAAACACACTGATGCTACATGGGAAGCTCCTTCTGCTTCTTCACAGGGTTGGGGGTGTTATATACATCAAGAAGATTCATCCTCATAAAGCTTTTTTTTTGAGTTTGTGTTTTTCTTTACAATTTCTGTTTGGTTCACACTAGTTTCTCTTTATAGTTTTCTTCTTGCAGTTGCAAGTTTTCTACTTTAAGCTTTTTAGATTGGTGTATGCGAGGTTCCTGCATTGAATCCAAACTCAATGTTAGCTCAATGCACACCACTTATCTTGTGAAGAGTTTCTTTGGTAGAAATGTCTGGTTTCAAGCTTCCTCCAGATTATTATTACCAGTAGAAGCATTCTTTTGTTTGATTGCCTGCCAAATTTTTGCCCAATAACACTCTCTGAAACACCCACCATATCCTAGCTACGAGTCATGACCTAGCTCAAGAATTTTTGTTTGTTAATTTTCCTACCCTTCACCAATGTAAAGATCTTATAATCAATTTTTTTGTGTGTTAATAATCTTCCTACCTCTCACCAATGTAAAGAGCTTATAATTTTTTTGTGTGTGTTAATCTTCCTACCTCTCACCAATGTAAAGATCTTATAATAATTTTTTGTGTGTTAACTTTCCTACCTACCTCTTGCCACTGAAAATATTTTATAATCATTTTTTGTGTGTTAGTTTTCCTACATCTAGCCAATGAAAATATTTAATTATCATTTTTTGTGAGTTAATTTTCCTACATCTAGCCAATGTAGAGATTTTTTTAATTATGGGTTGTGTGTTAAATTTCCTATAACCTCTCCCCAAGTACCTCCTACCCAGGGAAGTCAACTTTCTCCACTAAACCCCGGTTGGATCTTTGACTAGGTTCATGGGTTCATAACAAGCAGAGCCCATATTTTGAAAGACCCGCTCCAGGTTGGTACCCGTGTTTTGCTTGTGAGTGTCAATAGTTGTATATATAGCGTGTAAATCGTATGTAAGTCTAAATCATTTACAATTACATGTTTGAACTTTTTACATTTACACTTATATTGTTGTTATGTATAATTTTGTTTTCTTACATTTGCACAAGACCAATGTAAAAACTTGTCACATACACAACTTCGTGTAAATGTTTTGGGGTGTGTAAGTAAATATATTATATACCCTTAATGAGCATACCTTCTTGCAAATTCATATTAATTAGTGATGGGTGCATCCTAAAGCTTAATTTTATTTTTTTGCAATGGGCCACTTTGATACACCCCAAGTATTAGCATTTTTTACCAATATGGGGATTATGGTGGTGTTATTCCAAAAAATATCTTGAATTCACATTTTGCCTCATCTCATTTCTTGAGGACAATTTTTATTACTACTATTATTTTTATGAATAGTATTCAATAATAACTTTTATTATTGAGTACAAATTATTGTAACTTTTACAAGAACTTAAGTACTTAATATACTTATTGTGATTCATATTAATTAATTAAATTAGTTGTGGTGCATCCCAAAGCACAAATGTTTTGATGAGTTTTTTTTTGCAATTGGTCATTTCATTGGCTTATCATTGAAAACATTATGAAATCCCCCC
>Ga0116227_10007746_pt1 | contig 20737 bp, 15 predicted proteins | sample S1TSphgellanicum_FD_89693 | JGI IMG/M metagenome (GOLD analysis project Ga0116227, IMG submission 89693) | Host-associated microbial communities from peat moss isolated from Minnesota, USA - S1T2_Fb - Sphagnum magellanicum MG | ecosystem: Host-associated > Plants > Peat moss > Unclassified...
TCGAACAGCCCCAAGGCGGTAATGGATTAATAAGAAAGATTCACTGCGACTAAAGTCGCCGCGTCGTTTCCCTCTCTTTCTCTGAAGCCGCGCTCGTTTCCCACTTACCGTGTGTTTCTATGACACAAGCGTAAATTCGGTCATAAAATAAATGTACCAGTCTCTTTACTGGTTTTCTCCCCATAGCTTATCTAAACTTAACCGGCAGTGTACTAGCTATATAAGACAGAAGACAGTATGAAAAGTCAAAACTTCAATGTGAATAAGTACGTAGAGCAAATGTCACTATTAATAGATTTGCCGATTCCCGATGAATATCGCCATGGAGTGGTAGCAAATTTTACGAGGATAAAAGCGATCGCTCAACTCGTTAACTCTTTCCCTGTCCCTGAAGAAATAGAAGCTGCGCCTAGTTTCCAACCATGAATGATGCTCTCTCTCTCGCTGCATCAGTTCGCGCTGGTAAGGTTAGTGCCTTAGATGTAACCACGGAGGCCCTAGCTAAGATTACCAATCTAGATCATCAGTTTCACTGTTTCACCGCTGTTCTTGCCCAAAAAGCCCTGGCAGATGCAGCCCAAGTTGATCAAGAAATTGCCCAGGGTAATGATCCTGGGTTGTTTGCTGGTGTCCCCTTTGCGGTAAAAAATCTGTTTGATATTGCTGGTGTGACAACTTTGGCAGGGGCGAAAATTAACGCAGAAAATCCCCCAGCTGCCCAAGATGCAACTGTAATCACCAAGCTGAAACGCTCAGGTGCAGTGTTGATTGGGGCATTAAATACTGATGAGTACGCCTATGGGTTTGTGACGGACAACTCCCACTACGGTACTACCCGCAACCCCCATGATTTAGAAAGGATTGCTGGGGGTTCATCCGGTGGTTCAGCCGCAGCAGTGGGGGCTGGGTTGGTACCTCTGACCCTAGGTTCAGATACTAACGGTTCAATTCGTGTACCAGCTGCTTTATGTGGAGTATATGGCTTGAAGCCAACCTACGGGCGGTTATCCCGTGCTGGAGTAGCTCCATTTGCCAGCAGTTTTGACCATGTTGGTGCCTTGGGCTGTTCAGTGCGGGATATGGCAGCAACCTTCGATGTACTTCAGGGAGAAGATAATCGCGATCCGATATGTACCAACCGCCCACCTGAATTTTGTCTACCACAAATCCAACAGGGGACTTCTGGGATCAGAATCGCGATCGCTGATGATTATTTCACCCAAGGTGCAACCCCAGAAGCCTTGGCTGTGGTGCAGGAGGTAGCTAAAGCACTGAATGTAGATGAGTATGTAACCATACCCGAAGCCAACCGTGCTAGGGCAGCAGCCTTTGTGATTACCGCCAGTGAAGGGGCTAATCTGCATTTGGAGAAATTGCGATCGCGTCCCCAGGATTTTGATCCAGCAACACGTGATCGGTTTTTAGCTGGGGCCTTGATTCCCACTAGTTGGTACCTCCAAGCCCAACGGTTTAGACGCTGGTATCGCGATCGGGTTCGGGAGGTGTTTCAAAATGTGGATGTGATACTCGCCCCCACTACCCCCATATCTGCACCCCTCATCGGGCAACAGTCGATGATTTTAGGGGAACAGCAGGTGATGGTGCGGCACTATTTGGGATTGTTCACCCAGCCATTATCTTTCATTGGCTTACCTGTTTTATCGGTGCCGATTCGGTTGCCAAATTCTCTCCCTTTGGGTGTGCAATTAGTAGCTGCCCCCTACAATGAAGCTTTGATTTTCCGAGTTGCTGCTGTATTGGCGGATAAGGGGGTAGTTTCTATAATTACACCTGGTTAAGTGTTGATGGGGAGGATAGGAGTTAGGATGGGGTGTTGGTTTTTCTCCCTTACTCCCTAGAGCATCGGTCGAGTAAAACAGTTGACAAAAGATATCGTTTATGTAGAAACAAGACAAGTGAGGATCTTCGCCTAATTGCAGAAGTTTTGGAGGAGTTAGAGGTTTTGGAGAACGAAGCAGATTAATTTGAGTCGAGATGAGTTATTATAAGATCCGATCAAGCCAGGTTTATACTCCTATTCTAATTGTCTCCCTGTGGCAACCGCTCATACTCCCCCCTACATCCCAAGGATAAATCAAGGGTTTCAAGCATTTTAGTGTGGGGAGAGTGAATAATTACATCACAGTTAATCTAAAACTAAAAGTCCCCTAATCCCAAATAGCCACTACCGCATATTCTGCTTTTTCTCTGCCTTTGGGTCACGTTCTGCCATCGCAGCTAATTCCGCATCCATCAAGGTACGTCCGGTAGCAGCAAGGTAGACATCGTCTAAACTGGGACGAGATTGGGCAATACCAAAGATGGGTAGACCCGCATTATTTAACACTTGTTGGATGGAAATTAAGGCATCATTTTGGGGTGTTACTACCAAGTTCAGGGAGTTACCTTGGGCAGGGTTGATGATGACTTCTTGCACAAAGGGTAAGGTTTGGAGGAGATGGGTAGCAGTTTTAGCCTCTTCAACTTGAGTGAATTCGCGAATTCGCAAAGTGATGCGATCGCCCCCCAATTCGTCTTTCAACTGGGAAGGTGTACCGCTAGCTATGACCTTGCCACGCTCAATAATTGCCACCCGGTCAGCTAAAGCGTCGATTTCTTCTAGATAGTGGCTGGTGAGAAGTACAGTTGTCCCCGATGCCCGCAACTGTCGCAGGAAGTCCCACACTACCAAACGGCTCTCTATGTCCAACCCCACTGTTGGCTCGTCGAGTACCAGCACATCTGGGTTATGGAGCAACCCCGCCGCTAAGTCAAGACGTTTGCGTAAACCACCGGAATAGGTGCCGATTTTTTTATTGGCGTATTCCTGTAACCCGAGTAAGTTGAGTACCGTCTCAATTCGTTGTTTACCTATGGCATTGGGGAGGTGATAAAGTGCGGATTGCAATTGCAGCAACTCTTTACCCGTTAGCACCTTATCTAAAGCTACTTCCTGGGCTACATAACCCAACTTTTGTCTAGCTAATTTGGGATTAGCTAATACGGAGATCCCAGATACTTCGATTTTACCAGCATCTGGTGTCGTTAGAGTACACAAGGCGCGTAGTGTAGTGGTTTTTCCCGCACCATTGGGTCCAAGTAAACCAAAGATTTCCGCTGATTCTACTTGAAAGGAGACATCTTTCACAGCTTCAACGGTGCCGTAGCATTTTCGCAGATTTTCAATTAAAACAGCGTAAGCCATAACTGCTAAACTCTAAATATACAATTTGTAATAATGTCTATTCTTATTGTAGATGAGTAGCGTTAGATGGGAAGCTCGACGCCAAAAAATCGCTCAAGTCTGTTCTAGTTCTGGTACTTCAAGTTAGGACAATGTACCAGACTCCTCAGGGTAAAGTGAATAATTGATGAAAAATACTATGAAAAGATTATGATTGGGGCTGATTGGATTTTAGCAAAGAGCTTTTTTGAGTTTACGGTCTGGGGATTCTTTTCACTGCTAGTAGCTGAAGTTCTCAGAGACAGTTACCATGCTCTGTGTCATCAAGTAACTTGGCTAGCTAGGTGGCACAATAAACACCATGCAGCTTATCGTCGGGATTTATCAATTGTTTCGCTGAAGGTTTACCAAGAATCGCAACTATACCACGATATTGTTGAGTCAAGTCTATTAGTCGTCATATTAACATTACTGGTGTTAGTGGTACGCCAATCTGGCCTATGGCTAGGGGTAGCCTACGCTTCCACCTTCCTATATGGTGCATCTATCCGCTACTTTCAGGGGAAAGTTGATACAGATTACAATCACCTACCCGGACCAATAGATACCATTCCCTCCCATTGGTGCGTGAATCGGTCTTACCATTGGCGGCATCATTTTGATAATGTCAACGCTTACTACAGTGGTGTTTTTCCCTTGGTGGATAAAATTTTGGGCACAGGGTTGTCTCTGAAGGGTAAAACCTTTGCTATCACTGGGGCATCAGGTGCCTTGGGGCAAGCATTAATCGCAGAACTTCTCAAATATCATGGGAAAATTATTGCCCTGACCACCAGTCCCGACAAAATCCCAGCCCAAACTGGGGTTAAAGTAGTTCCTTGGCAGTTAGATAATGAAACCCAATTGCAGGATATCTTGGAAAAAGTCGATATTTTGATCATTAATCACGGCATCAATGTCTACACCAGCCGCACATCAGAGTCTATTAATACTTCCTATGAGGTAAACACTTTTTCTGCCTTGCGACTGATGGATACCTTTTTGGCAACAGTGAAGGGGAACGAGGCAAAAGCCACTAAGGAAATTTGGGTTAACACCTCTGAGGCAGAGGTGTCCCCGGCCCTCAGTCCACTTTATGAACTGAGCAAACGAGCTTTAGGGGAGATTGTGACTCTTAAACGGTTGGATGAGGCCTGTGTAATTCGCAAATTGATTTTGGGACCCTTTAAAAGTCAACTGAATCCATACGGAGTAATGACAGCATCCCAAGTAGCAAAAGGGATTCTCTTTTTCGCACAGCGGGATTTCCGGGATATTATCGTGACGATAAATCCCCTAACCTATGGGCTTTTTTCCCTCAAGGAAACTAGCACAGGTTTGTACTATCGGCTTTTTAGCAAGTCAGGGAAGATTTAAGTTCAACCCCGTCCTTAAGCTGACTTTTCCCATTAAGTCTGAAAACCCCTACACTTCACCAGAGGCAAGTGGCTCGAGGGCAGGAATCAGAATTCCCTCCTAACTTGAAAGAGGGGTGTAGAGAAGGAACCTCTTTCATGCTTACCTCCTGCCTCAAAACCTCCACGAAAAGATAATGGGGAAAGTCAGGTCCTTAAAGACAGGTTCTTGTTAACTGTGTTGCGTACATCTTTCCATCGTAGCCATAACTGATTGAGAAAGGGTTTCTAAATCGTAGCCACCTTCTAGACCAAAGAGAATTTTTCGAGTTAGCTTCAGACAATATTCTGTGAATAACCCATAGTCTTCTGGTAGCAGATTGATGCTTGCTAAAGGGTCAGCTGCGTTTGCATCATAACCGGCACTGACAATGAGTAAATCTGGCTGAAAGTTGGCTAAAAATGGAATCACCTTGTTTTCCCACAGTGGTTGATAAATGGTGATATCACTACCAGGATATACGGGCAAATTCAACACATTATCATATAAACCTTGTTCTGAAGCTTTACCAGTACCAGGATAGCAGGGGTACTGATGTAGCGAACAATAGGCTATTTGGGGGTTAGTTTCGACAATGGCTTGGGTACCATTACCATGATGTACATCCCAGTCTAGGATGGCAACACGGTTAATACCGGGTTGTTCTAGGGCAAACAGAGCGGCGATCGCTGCATTAGAAAATAGGCAAAAACCCATCCCTGTATCACTTTCAGCGTGGTGTCCCGGTGGACGTGCTAGCACGAACGCTGGGTTAGCTGTTGCTAGTACTACCTCAACCCCATCTAACCAAGCACTCACCGCTAACAATGCCACGTCATAGCTGCGAGGAGAAATTAGGGTATCACCATCTAAATAACCGCCTCCATCGGCAGCAATCAACTGAACTTTGCTGATATAGGAGTGGGTATGGGCTTTTTCCAATACAGATAAAAGGGTTGGTCTCTGGGGTGTGGGTGTAGGTAGTTGCCATTCAATTTCATCAGCAAGTTTAGATGCCTTCAGGGCATTAATGATTGCCGTCAAGCGTTCTGGTCTTTCTGGATGATACCTTCCCGTTTCGTGATCTAAAAATTCATCGGTATAGATAACTGGTAACATAGGGAGTAGGATGACACTGGAGATAATGTTAACTTAGTAGCCTACTAATCCAACACTGCGATCATTGATTGCCCCACTACCTTACGGAGCTAGTCGTTTGATATCAGTAATTACTTGGTTTATTATTCTTGAATACAACCTAATTTTATACTATTAATTCGCCAGTAAAGGAGAGTTATCAAGAAAGGTAGTTCTTGCAAAGGGTAGAAGGGATTTATACCTTCTGACAACCAAAGGGAGCAAGGGTTAAAGACCCCCACTCAATTTTTAATTGCCTGGCTCCCGTACCTGCTGGATATGAATCTGAATCCGTAAACTACCTACACTGACCCGAAGGGCAGTGTTTGTTTTAGCTAAGCTGACTTTTCCCGTTAAGTCCGAAAACCCATGCCCTCTGGAGCCTCCACGAAATGTCAGATCCCTAAGAGGCACGGAACCACCTGCCTCCTTGATGCAGAGTTCTCAATTGATATCTAGAACTACGTAAATATTAATATAAGTAGCGTATCTAAGATCAAGTCCGTACTTGACTCATAAGCAGCAATTGATAATGATTATCATTATTATCGCATGACTTGATTTTTCGGTGAGCTCGTCAATGTCAGCTTGTAAAGTTTAGACCTTGCCCCTTGCTTATCAAAATTTTGATAAATCTTCTCAATTAAATTGGACCTCCCTTGAGTAGGGAGGAAAGGGTATTGCAACCTCTTAATTCCCACAGTCCTCACCCTTCGCATAAAGTTCGACTTTTCAGATCCAGTCTGGTGTAACCAATGAATATCACTAGATGAAAATTTCTTGACTAATAGTGTGATTTAAATATCCAATTTAATGCTACTATTTCTCAATACAGCAGTTCTTGATTGAGTAATAACTAGGAGGGAAAAAGTGTAAATATAATCACTTTTATCCCCACTTGTCATACTCACCTTTAGTCTCGCTCAGAAGCCATCGTTAATAGGTGTGAGGTAAAAATGAAAAAACTAGGTAAATTTCTCCTGACTAGTCCGGTAGTATGTGCAGTGCTACTAGCTGTGAATAATGTGGCACTTGCACAAACCACTGAACTGCAAGTCGATACCGATCAAGACCAGGACCAGGACCAGGAGGTAGTCCAGGTAAACTCAGTATCTCAGTTATCGGATGTCCAACCCACAGACTGGGCATTCCAAGCCCTGCAATCGCTGGTAGAAAGATATGGCTGCATTGCAGGCTACCCCAACGGAACCTATCGTGGCAATAAGGCAATGACACGATATGAGTTTGCGGCTGGTTTAAATGCTTGTTTAGCTCGAATCAACGAATTAATTGCCACCCATACTGCCGATGCAGTCAAAAAAGATGACTTAGCTAAAATCCAAAAACTGCAAGATCAATTTTCAGTGGAGTTAGCAACTTTACGTAGTCGTGTGGATGCATTGGAAGCGCGAGATACAGATTTAACAGCTCATCAGTTCGCAACTGTAACTAAACTCAATGCAGAAATTGTGGTAGGAGCTAGCAACATTTTCACAGGGAATAGCGCACCTGGTGTCAACACTAATCTTAACAACACTCTTAACAAGAATCCCATCATCGGCGATCGCGTTCGGTTGAACTTCGACACCAGCTTCACTGGTCAAGATTTACTCAGAGTTCGGTTACAATCAAGTAACTTAGACTACTACTCTGCCAACTCCACCCCGTCTTATGAAGGTGACTTTCGCTATGATATGGGTAACTTTAACAATGCCGTAATTGTTGATGCATTTTTATATCAGTTTCCCATAAACAGGCAAACAAACATTGTCTTTGAAGCAAATAACGCCGGACCGGATGATTTCATGAGTACGGTCAACCCTTACTTAGATGGAGATGGAGGTACTGGTGCCCTGACCGAGTTTGGCACTCGCAACCCGATTTACTTTTTGGCCAATGGTACAGGTATAGGCATCCAGAACCAAATCAATCAAACCTTTCAACTGAGCTTAGGCTATTTGGCGAATCAGAATCTTGGCAATCCTAACCCTAACTATAGCTATCCGGCGAATCCGGCAACAGGGAATGGTCTGTTCAACGGTGCTTACAGTGGGATTGCTCAATTAACAGTGAAACCCAGTAATAAATTTACCTTTGCTTTGACCTACCTGAATTCCTATAACATCGACTATACCAATGGCAATGGCAGTGCTGGGAGTAATCAGGCTAGTGTATATACCTTCCTTTATAACAAGTATGGTGCTGCCGTTCCAGTATCTAGCAATACCTACGGTTTAGAAGCATCCTACCAAGTCAGCCCTCAACTTGTGATTGGTGGTTGGGCTGGTTACACCGACTCACGCATCTTGAACAACCCGACAACTGCTGCTACTGGAGATGTGAACATCTGGAACTTTGCCGTCACATTCGCCCTCCCTGATCTGGGTAAAAAAGGCAACTTAGGCGGCCTGATTGTGGGGATGGAGCCTAAAGTTACTAGTGTGAGTAGTGCCCTGCAAAACGCCGGTGTAATTAGCGCAGATCCAGACACATCTATTCTTGTGGAATGTTTCTACCAGTACAAGGTGAATGACCATATCAACATTACCCCAGATTTAATCTGGATAACTGCACCAAATGACGATTCTACCAATAGTGGTATTGTCATCGGTGCTATCAGAACTACATTCACCTTCTAACCCGGATTTCTCACAAGTCCCGCGATCACCTCCGGTGGGCGCTTCGCCATCGCAATCCTCATAACCCTTACCCAGGATATGTTTCGGGCATTTTTAATGGGTTATTTTTTGATGCAGTGTGAAACACCGGAATCTAGATTTTATAAGGCTTTGAGAATTGTGGTGAGAAATCCGGGCTAAGAGGAATTAGGCCTCAGGGGGGCCTAATTCAAAATTCTCGAAAAAAAAGACCAGCATCTCACCGCTGGTCTTAAATTTTTGTTCGCGTTGTCTTCTCAAGAGAGTCAAAACCCAGTTGCAGGTTCCCAAAATGCAACGGGCATTTTTCTTTTGACAATATTGTAACAGTCAACACAGATCATTCGTGAATGTGATTGCAAAAAATATATCCAATCAGTTTCATAGCCTCTATCTAGGAGGAGAGGTAGGGGATGATTAATTGTGGTTGTCCCCAAAGAATGCGCTCCTGTTTATAAATGGCAATCCCTGGCTTAGCTCCCTTAGGTTTGTACACATGCTTGGGCTGGGTGTAGACCACTGGGACCTGATCGCTTTGACGGGCGCGACTAAAGTAGGCGGCAAGATTAGCTACGAATTGTAAATCAGCTGCTTCCGGCAGGACGCCGGGTTCTAGACGTAGTAATACATGGCTACCAGGAATTTCTTGAGCATGGAACCACAGATCATAATTCCCAGCGACACGAAATGTGAGTTGGTCGTTCTGACGATTGTTACGACCAATTAAGACTTCAAAACCGCTAGGGGTATGATAACGATGGAAGTTAGTACTGGCGGTTTCCTGGGGGTTGCGGCTCCGGTATTCTAAGTCTTCTAGATACTTTTGCCCAATGAGCTCGTCGCGAATTTCTTCTAAAGCTTGCAAATCAGCTGCTGTTTTGTAAGTATCTTCCGCGACGATAGCTGCTTCTACTTGCTCTAAATACTCAATTTCTGCCTCCACTTGCAAAAGTAGTGGCTCTACAGCTACACGAGCACGTTTTAACTTTTGGTGCTGTTTATATAGACCTTGGGCATTTTGCACAGCATTTTTATCGGGTTGGAGGGCAACTACCACAGGCCGACCACTCTCAAAGTCTGGGAGCATCATTTCTCGCATCCCTGGTCCCCAGTTTTGCAGATGAGCCATCAATAAGTCAGCTTTGTACCGATAATCATCTGCTTGATCTGATTGTTGCAATCGCTCTCTAAAGGTCTGGGCTTTCTGCCGTAATTTGGTGAGATGATGCTGTAGTTTCTGACTCAACTGATGGCGTAGCTGAGAAAATAACTGTTGATTCAACTGGTCGGTGTAGTAGCAATGGAGTAACTCTTGGATATCTTTGGCTGGTGTAACTCCACCCCAACCCATAACTGTGTATCCGTTGGCAGTCCAAGCTGGTTGAAAATTGTCTGTTGCTAATGCCTGTAGCCATGCCTGCCAGTGGCAAAATAGCCGTTGCCAATGGTCAGGATTCAAAGTCTCGGTGGTTGTTTCCGGGGCTATATTTGCTGCCAGCAACATGGAATCTAGAAGGGCAGTACTTAGACCACCATAACTTTTGAGTAATTGCCGCTGGATTTGTCCGGGGACTAAACTTACTCGTTCCTGCCAACGTTCTAAAGGTTCGCTCAAACTGGGTAGATGACCTATGAGTTTTGGTGGTGTCTCATAGGACTGTCCTGTTTGGATGGGTCGAACCCGAGATTGCTGCTGACTCACTTGATGGGCGGCAGTAATAATCAGATTAGCGGCATCGGTGAGAATAGCATTGCTGTATTTGCCCATAATTTCCACATACAGGTGATATAGGGGACTATCCCCCGGACGACGGGCAAATTGCAAATCAATTACCCGCTCCCATGGGGCAATTGCTTCAATTCCCACCACTGCTAGACCACCTAACTGGTGTACAAGTTGTTGGCTAAAGGTGAAGGTATCTGGTGTGCGTGGTGGTGGTTGGCCGATACAAATACGGGCAGCTTGGGGATGCCAGGAAATTTCTAGCCAACCTTTGCTGTTGAGGGTGCGTAGGGCCATGGCAATGGTATAGCGATCGCGCTGGTAAACCTGCTCTGTCCTTGAAGGCAGCCAGTTAGCGCCAAGTTCGCTACAAACAGCTTTGAGGGTCGTAAAGTCAACTGGTTGCAAAACGGTCAGTTACTGGCGTTTATATGTCGATGCTCAGTATAATCCTATCTTCTCTGATTCAGTCTGAAAAAACTTCCTTTTTCAGGCAGGGACATTAACATCTTGCGGAAGTCCCCACCCTGCTACGCTGAGGGTGGGGATAGGGAGCAGGCGACGACGAAGCAGTACACCTGAGCAACATCAACCACAGGTTGATGTTGCTCAGGTGTGTATGAGGAGTTGCCAAAAAAAAAGTGATTGAGTTTATGATATTTTTGTTGCTGCACAAATTTTAGCTGTAATAGCATGGCAGCAATGAAAAAAACATTTTTCAAAACTCTGCCGGGGTTAGGAACTAGCCTCGTAGACGCGGATGATTCTAGCTCTACTTCAGGCAAGTAAAGCAGGAAGCAACTAGGTCAATCAATTTTGGATTTTGGATTGGTGATGAGTTAGTTAGGAGCAGGTGTTAGGTGTTTGTTTAGAATTCTTCCTAATCTAAAATCTAAAATCCAAAATCTAAAATTGGCTAATCCAAAATCCTTGCATCGAAAATCTAAAATTGCCTCGGTCAAATGAAGCGTCAAAAATCCAATTCTACTGGGGTGGTTGCAGAAACCCACCCCTCAACAAAGTAGGGGTGGGTAGTTCATTTTCTCTTTGGGACTTTTCCCGTGATCTTTTCGTGGAGGTTTTGAGGCAGTTCTTGCTGGAGGAAATAAAAGATAGAAGCAAGGAGAACGACGTGATTTACTTTATACACATGATGGTCGATTTGTACAGTGGGTAAGTCCTAGTTATCAGTTATCGAGACCAATTTATTTGGAAGCATGGAATTCAACTTTCCATCAACTGTGATAGTCTTGATTTCCCCTCCTGCCTCTGTTGGAGTGCAGGGGTTTTCGGACTTAACGGGAAAAGTCAATTTCTCTTTGGGTTCTCCACAGTATAAGTCGGGGAACCCTTTTGGCATTCTATTTGGTTAGCAATGCTGGTTTTCTGATTTGTTGTTCTAACAATTGGGTATATAGCTGATCTAGCTGTTGAGCTACACCGTCCCAACTAAATTTGTTAATAACACGCTTTCTGCCTGCTTTTCCTAATTCTCGTGCCCATTCTGGATTACCGATAATTCTGTCAATGGCAGCAGCAAAGGCAAGCACATCCTGTGGTGGTACGAGTAAACCATTTTCTTCATTGGCGACGGTAAATTGAAGTCCACCCACATTACTAGCTACTACTGGTGTTCCACTGGCCATGGCTTCAATTGTGACTAACCCAAAGGGTTCATAATGACTGGGGATGACGCAAACGTCAGCGGCCGCATAATAATTGGGGAGGATTTCTTGGCTGAGAAGACCAGGCAGGATGGTAAATTCACTCATCCCTAATTCGGCGATAATTTTCTCAATGCGATCGCGTTCTTTGCCGTCGCTTTGTCCTGGGGTGCTGCCACCACCGATAATTAATTTGAGGTTTTGGGGATCGCGGTATTTGGACTCGTTTACTGCTCTGATTAGGGTTTCTATGCCTTTGCGCGGGTCAAATCTGCCTACGTACAAAACTAATTTGATTTCTGGCTCAATTCCTAAAACAGCTCTAGCATCTGCTCTGCTAACTGAACCAAACCGCTGAATATCTGTGCCGCAAGGAATGACGTCAATGTTACCTTTGGTAGAAACAAGCGATCGCATATGTTGTTTTTCCTGCGGACTCGTCGCTACTATTCTTTCTGCTGTTTCTAATACCTGTTTTTCCACTGCTAACCTCTGGTTAGCAATCAGAGGGATGTTTTCGATAGTATTGTATTTGACTGCTCCTAGAGAGTGGTATGTGTGAACCTGTCTACTCCCTTGGAGCTTCTTCAACTCCATCCCTACCCAACTAGAGTGCCAATAGTTTGTGTGTACTAACTGATAGGTAATGCTGTTTTTTCTTTGGAATTCGAGCAAATTCTCGACAAATTCTGGTAAGTACTCAAAAAGATTGTCTCGTGGTATGAACTCTACTGGACCTGCTTTTAGCCGAATGGTACGACAATTTTGACTGTGTTGTACAATTCCCTCTTGGTTTGGACTGATTCTACGGGTGAACATATCAACTTGCCATCCTCGTCTTCCCAATGCTTCACCCACATTGCGTACATAGACATTTTGTCCTCCAGCTTCTTCTTTGCCTATTTCAATTGCCGGATCTCCGTGGACGGAAATTAGGGCAATGCGTTTTTCAGTGGTAGAGTTCATAGTTTGTTGGTTGCTGATTTTAACAATTAGCAGTGGTTTTCAAGCTTGCACCTGGTACGCTTGCTTGAATCTTTTACGAAACTTTGAGTAATTTTTATTTTAATTTAATTATGTCAAACAATTTATATTTCTGCGGCAGAAGGCTTTATTGCTCCTATTCATCCGATATATCTATATATCTATACTCCTTGCCTCGTTAAGATTTCAGCTTTTTAAGCTCTACCTCATCCGGTAGAGAAAGGCTATATTTATTTCAATTTTGTCTAATGTCTAATACTTTGGATAGACTAAGATCTAATCATTGGTTGGTTATAATTTAGGGATTAAGCACTTCAATCCTATCCATCTAAAATTATGCTAATGATTGTGTTAGCTTGTCCACTTCCCTATTGTTAATGTAGATAATCAGATGATCTTAGTTCTCTACTCCCAAAGCAGTAATAGACTTACTAAGGATTAACACCTGTTATCTTAACTTTATGCCTATTCAGACTGGAGTTTTAGATTAAAAAATTAATCCCAGATTCTGCTAACTTCTTGACTCTTGCTGTAATAGTTCGACTATGATATTGCTTAAGCGAATAATATTTTGTTACGTATGATACTTTTCCCTAAATAAAAATTTAGTATTTAATCATTTAGGGATGGTTAATTATTCACTCTTCCCCTCTAAAATCATCAAAATTTTTGACTTACCCTTGAAAGGCAGAGGGGATGTGAAAGGTTATTAGGGAAGAGCTATCGCACTCTTTGGGCTTACACCTGATATGGCAACACTAAGGTTTCAGTTTGTCCAAAAGAGGCGATTAGCAGGCGAAGGACTCCATGAACTACCCACCCCTACTTTGTTGAGGGGTGGGTTTCTGCAACCACCCCAGTAGAATTGGATTTTTGACGCTTCATTTGACCTAGTTGCTTCCGGCTTTACTTGCCTGAAGTAGAGCTAGAATCATCCGCGTCTACGAGGCTAGTTCCTAACCCCGGTAGAGTTTTGAAAAATGTTTTTTTCATTGCTGCCATGCTATTACAGCTAAAATTTGTGCAGCAACAAAAATATCATAAACTCAATCACTTTTTTTTGGCAACTCCTCATACACACCCTGGTACGCTGAGGGTGGGGACTTCCGCAAGATGTTAACTTAAAAATTAAAAATCAGCAGAATTGAGGATTTTTAATTTTTAATTGTCAGTGAAATCAATTTGTAGCCTGTGCAGCTAACATCTGCTTCAGCTTTTCTAGTTCAGAAGCCCAACGGGGATCTGGACGGATAGCTTCTGTTTCCTGGGAAGGATTGCTTTCACGTCCACCACCACCGCGTCGAGACTTTTTCGAGCCTTTTTCCCGACGGTTGCTTTCTTTATTACTGCTAGGTATGGGATTGCTAGTAGGACTACTTGCTGCCGGTTTGGGAGCTTGCTCCTCCAATTCCTCACCTTTTGTGCGTGGTAAAGCTTTCTCTAACTTGAGGGGTGTATCTTTGAACAAGTGACCATTGTACTTATCAATAATTTGATCTGCTTGTTCATCATTGTTCACCGTCAGAAACCCAAAACCCCGGCATTTGCCAGTTTTTCGGTCTTTAATGAGTTTAGTAGTGACGGCATCGCCTTCTGCTGCAAAAACTGCTTGCAACTCTTGACGATCTATTTCTTCTTTTGGCAAATTGCCTATATATAGGCGAATGGACATGAACTATACCTCCGGAGTTGAAATGAAAATGAACAGAAAACAATCACTTGGTTTCGGCTTTTAAATAGATGCTATTGAACAAGGCGGCCATAAACCAATTTTTTTAATCCAAACTGTCAACCTATACAATACAGTTTTTCGTTGGGATCAAGCTTGTTTCATCTAAAAGCGCACACTACGCTCAACTAAATACCATCTGAATTCTCAAAATTGTAATCCTATCAGCCTACTGTTCGCTACAGTGAAATAATTTCCCTTACCTTTACCCGCCGAATCAAATGCCATCTTTTACATTATCACGCTATTTTCTGCGTAGCTAGTTCGATACTTACAATTTTCGTAGACATCCACCTGATAATTGTAGCATGGAGTACATTTTTGGTGCACATAGTAGTTTCTGGAAACAAAAACCAGCCGATGGCTGGTTGATCTGCTGTGTTGGGTGGATAGAGGCCTAAACCTGATAGATGTAGGCTATGTGGATTCGCTAGAAAATGTAACTCCTGTTCCCCGCTGGTACTAGGAATTGCTTTTGCCATGCTTGTATATGTAAGAAAATGTAACATTTAGGCAGAAATTTTGCAATGTTTGTTTACATTAGCCCATGAGAAAAATGTAAGCACCCCAGGCTTGGGCAAGAACGGCTAAGATGATGGACCACATCGGATGATAACTGTGAATAGTCTTGCCATTTTGATTTTGCAAAGTTTGGATGTCGATCCAAGGTGTTGCTCCCCGTCGGAACCAGCCTGTTACAGTTATTTGCCGACCGATCCAATCTTGGGGACTAATTGACTGTCCTATCCAAGGAATGTGGTGTAAACTGAATAGACCTTGAGAAGATTGAAGAATTAAGTCTTGTGCTAGACAATTGCTAGTACCACAACGACCCAGTAGCTTGCCAACAAGCCGGACACTAACACTATCAATTGGTGAAACTGACAGGTTCGCTAAGATATTGGGCAGGTGGTCGTCAGTTTGGGTAGTGGCAGGTAAGATATCGGGGAAAAACGAATTAATCCTGACGACAATCCCAATACTAAAGCCAATGAGCATACAGCCAATCACAAAAGACCAGTTATCATAAATCCACTTCAGGTTTATCAATCCAGTGGTGTATAGCAAGTACCAAATTAACCGGATTAAACCTGCAAACACCCAACCTAATGGAATCCCCAGCCACGGAGCAAGGTGTAAGAGGAAAGAATGATGCTGAGGCTTGGGAGATTCCAGAGTTTTCAGATGTAGTTCCGTTTCTAAATGCCAATGGCGAGCTATCTGGCAGAGGCGTTCGATGCGATCGCCCATCAGGGGGTGGCTATTATTAATCGTAAACCATTGCCGATAGGGATGGTGATTTTCCCACATTAAGAATGATTCAAAGGATAGAGTCCCAGCGATGCTTCCCAATGAGATGCTTTGTTGGTAACTGATTGGGGCTAGGATATTCAAGCTTTCTAAATGTCCACTGGTAGATGCTTGATTTTGGATATCTTTAGCAACGCCTAGGGACATTTTGAGTAAGGAGCGGATCAGACCATTGGGATTCCCAGTAATTTCTGCTGCGAGGCGATCGCTATCCAACAGTCGCAATCGGGAATTCAGTAAAGCTGTACCAGTTAGCAAACACCAGACCCCATAAATCACACTGGTGAGAACTGTTACTGGCCAGCGCCAAATTCGCTGTTTGATACTGTCACCCCAGATGGCGGTTTGCTGGTATGACTGATAAATTGGCAGTGTCACTAGCAAGACAAGAGACATAATCGGTAGATCCCACCGACCAACTTGGCCGAGGGCAAGGGCATAACTAGTAGAGATTTCATCATCTGCCAGTTGTTCTAGTAGTCCCTGACTCACAGCAATTCGTGCCGTGCGGGGTAAATTACCGTAGGCTAGGATCATCGGTGTTGCCAGTGGCAAAATCCGTAATTTGGGCAGTGGTATCCGTTGCTGTTGGCTGACCCGTTGGACAACCCGCACTGCCTCTCGACTGTATTTTTGTAACTCTTCTTTAGAAAAACCCCGTTGACCGTAAAATTTAGCCAGCAACCAATCTACTAACCAGGGTGACACCCCTGTCAAGATTAGGAGTAGGATTAACAATAGCTCACGGGGGACGTTATGTATAAACGGTATGGGAAACAGGTGAGGGATTCTTACTAAAATTAGGTCGATCTGATCTATCAGGAGATAATTGATAACGACGATTCCAGAATTGAGGGTAGCCCGCAACACCCAAAACAGAGCCATAAAGGTGAATCCAGCCAGTAACCATGTCGGAATAAGGTTGGATTTACCTAGAGGTTGCCAAACCTTGGCCCGTCTTGCCTGACGCCAGTAAAGGACTGTTTCTTCCCCTTGGGGAGGTGTCTCTCTGACTTCAACAGCGGCGACTCCAGTTTCTAGTTTTTTAGCTTCTGCACGGTTTTTTTTACTTTTCATCAACTGTTCAAGAGCGCGTATTGCCCACTCCTGAACTTGGGAATTTTTACTTTCAGTCAGGTGTTGGCAGAGGGCGATCGCTTTGGCAATATGGCGACTGCGAGCATAGGCCATAACGAGACCGACTTTCGCCTGTAAGCTAGTATCGTCGCTACTTGGACTAAGAGCTACAGGTTGTAAAAGCGCGATCGCTGTTTGGTAATTTCCCTGCTTGAGGGCAACTAAACCAGCCTCCAAAGATTCGGTGTATGAAGGCATAGAACTTAGGATTTTGGTTTTTGGATTGGGGATATTGTAGATTTCGGTACCAAGTGCCTCACGCCACTTGCTTCAAGTCGGGGGACCCCGGCTCCCCATGGGCGACTGCCTCTGGGGATTAGGAGAGAAGAGAATCTCCCCCGATTGCCCTGCCTACCCCTTCACATCTGGCTGATGGGAAAATACTGGGGCAATACTGCTTAATTTCAACTCTGGATGATCTCCTGCTAGCTGTTGGCAATTCCATTCATTGCGAAAGAGTAAGACAGGGCGACCCATGCTATCTTTGACAGTTGTGGTATTAAATAAACGTCCGACTCGATTCAAGGCTTCCCATCCACCCTCAACCCAACGGGCAACACTGTAGGGCAGTAATTCTAGTAAGGTTTCCACACCATACTCATTTTGCAACCGAAACTGTACCACCTCAAATTGTAACTGGCCCACTGCTGCCAAGATGGGATCGCGCTTGGCTTCATCAGTTGAGTACATAATTTGCACAGCTCCTTCTTCCCGTAATTCGGCTACACCTTTTTGAAATTGCTTAAATTTAGAGGGGTTGGGATTTCTGAGGGTTGCAAACAGTTCCGGTGAGAAGTAGGGAATACCTTCATATTCCAGTTTTTGCCCTGTGTAGATTGTGTCCCCGATAGCAAAAACTCCGGGATTGTTTAGACCAATCACGTCACCAGGGTAAGCCACATCAATTGATTCTCTTTCTTGAGCAAAGAGTTTCTGTGGACGTGATAAGCGGACAATTTTGCCAGTGCGAGCGTGATTCACTGTCATATCTTTTTCAAACTTACCTGTGCAGACCCGGACAAATGCCACCCGATCTCGATGTTTTGGGTCCATGTTCGCCTGAAGTTTGAAAATAAACCCAGAAAAATCTGGATAGCTAGGGGGCATTTCCCCCAAACTGCTGTTGTGAGTACCTGGTTTGAGGGCGTAGTTAAGGAAATATTTCAGGAATAGCTCCACCCCAAAATTGGTCATGGCACTGCCAAAGAAGACTGGTGTCATTTTTCCTTGATGCACTAACTCTAAGTCCAATTCCGGACAGACTCCGTCTAACAGTTCTAAATCGTTTTTGAGTTGATGGTAAAGGTCTTGTTCTAGGAGCTCTTCAATTTTGGCATCGCCTAAGGCAACTATTGTATCTAGAGCCTCCCGACTTCCGTGAGCACTGCGTTCAAATAGGTGAATTTGTTGTTCTCTGCGGTCAAACACCCCTTTAAAGCGATCGCCCATCCCAATTGGCCAGTTGACTGTATATGTCTGTAACCCCAATTCTTGCTCGATTTCATCCATCAGTTCAAAAGGTTCCCTACCTGGACGGTCAAGTTTATTGACAAAGGTAAAAATGGGAATGCCCCGCAGCTTGCATACATCAAATAGCTTGCGGGTTTGGGGTTCTAGACCTTTAGCTACGTCAATTAACATCACTGCATTATCGGCGGCAGCTAAGGTTCGATAGGTATCTTCACTAAAATCTTGGTGTCCTGGGGTGTCGAGTAAGTTGATTTGGCAGTTCTGGTAGGCAAATTGTAGGACTGTAGAGGTGATGGAAATACCCCGCTGTTGTTCCATTGCCATCCAGTCAGAGGTAGCTTTACGCTGGGCCCTTCGTGCCTTTACTGCCCCGGCTTCGTGAATTGCCCCCCCATATAGTAATAATTTCTCTGTAAGTGTAGTTTTACCAGCATCAGGGTGGGAAATAATCGCAAAGTTCCGCCGCTGTTCCACCGCTTGGCAGATTTCTGACTCAAGTTCTATTGACATAAGTGTATTTGTTTGATTGTAAACTAGCCTATTTCTCTCAACTCTAATCCATTCATCTTAAAACAACGGCGATCATGACTAGGTGGTGAAGGGGAGGTGTAGGATTGTTATATATTCACCAGCTACCCTAAAGTCGCAGGAGATAAGAATGTCCGACTCAAGTAAACGCAAGTTGCTGTCTGTGCTATCTCATGGAGCAATCTTTTTCAGTACAACTGTGATATCAGTCGGCTTACCAATTGCCATACTGTTTGTGTCTGATGATCCTGTTGTACATAGCAATGCCAAAGAGTCTATCAATTTCCATTTTAATGTCTGGTTCTACGGAGCAATCTTGGGAGCACTGGTTTGGCTCGTCGGTTGGTTAATATTACCGTTAATTATATTAGGACCACTGGTAGGGATTGGATATCTGATTCACTGGGGTCTCACAATTTGGGCAATTTTCAATGTAGTTACAGATCCCGATCAACCTGTGCGTTATCCGTTTATTTTCCGCTTGCTTTAATTAAAACAGGTGGCGTTGCCTCTCACTTGACCAGAGGGGAGGCGACCAGATGATATCATACTCACAGAGATCGGATTGTGAATTATGAATACTATCAAGCTGAGGAGATTTACTCAATTGGTTCCGGTTCTGTCGAACAATTTTGGATTTTGGATTTTGGATTTTAGATTAGGGGAGATAGTGGAGAAAGGGAGAACAGTTCAGTCCCCTCTTCTAATCTAAAATTGGCAAATGGAAGCAAGAAAATGTGTTTTTTCTCCTCTACTCCCCCTAATCTAAAATCTAAAATCTAAAATTCGGTCACACTTGGCAGTGGCGACTGCTTAAAAATCCGATTTTTTGAGCCAGATCCTTACCCAATGAGCAATTTAAGAGAAATAAGATGCGTTCGCCCTGGTGGAGAGATAAATCTGTTTTCCCCGCAGCTAAAATCCAATGCTATAATTCAAGCAGCGGTTTGAGCGGTTGTACATCTACAACGAAACACAGAATACATGAGGTTAATTGACCGAATAACTAGCGCCGAAGTGATAGATGCAGCATATGAATGGCTCTGTACTCGCCGTCATGAGTACCATTACAACAATGATATTTGGCACTTGCGACGATGGTGGGATGAAAAAAAACCTGATTTAGTAGCACAACTACTAGCCGGAAATTACCGCTTTCGGGAACTCAGGTGTGTTCAGTCCCAGGGAGATGTGAGAGAAATATGGTCAATCAATCTTGGATTTTGGATTTTAGATTTTGGATTGTGAAGAGATCTGAAGAAAACCAACACTCGATACCAACTAGTTCCTCCTTATCCAAAATCCAAAATCTAAAATTCTGTGCGGGAGGTTGACGCGCATGTACCAAACTATGAGTTTGTGTTTCGTACGGATGTGAAGGGATATTATGCCAGCATCAACCATGAAATCCTCTACAACTTAGTTGCCAATTATGTCCAAGATTCGGTGGTGTTAGATTTAGTACGACAGTATCTGCAGCGGTGCGTTTCTGAAGACGGGTTGTTTACGGATATTACATTAGGCATTTCTCTAGGTTGTCCTTTGTCTCCGTTGATGGGAGCGTTGTATCTCAAACCCCTAGACAACCTGATGGCGCAAATGGGTTGCTTTTACGTGCGCTATATGGATGATTGGGTCAGTCAATTTTAGATTTTGGATTTTAGATTGTGAAGAGATCTCTCAATTTTAGATTTTGGATTTTAGATTTTAGATTAGGAGTAACTCTAAACAAACACCTAACCCCTGCTCCTAACTAACTCATCCCCAATCCAAAATCCA